>Ga0189275_100533_pt1 | contig 12697 bp, 13 predicted proteins | sample N19A6minimetaG_FD_130329 | JGI IMG/M metagenome (GOLD analysis project Ga0189275, IMG submission 130329) | Marine microbial communities from the Costa Rica Dome - N19 A6 mini metaG | ecosystem: Environmental > Aquatic > Marine > Oceanic > Photic zone | place: Costa Rica: the Eastern Pacific...
CCAAACACACGTTGTTTGAGGCGGGCAAGCTGACCATCACGTTGCTCTTCGTGATCGCCAACGCGCTGATCCTGAAGCATGTTCTGACCGAGCAGCAGGTGCCGCAGCAAATCGCGGGTGCGATGCTGGACGCGGGCTTTGGGCCGGTGATGTTCCTGATTGTGGTGAACGTGATCCTGTTGATTGGTGGGCAATTCATGGAGCCATCGGGCCTCCTGGTGATTGTGGCGCCGTTGGTGTTCCCGATTGCCATTGAGCTGGGTATTGATCCGATCCACCTGGGCATCATCATGGTGGTGAACATGGAGATCGGGATGATCACCCCGCCGGTGGGGCTCAACCTGTTTGTGACTTCGGGTGTGTCTGGGATGCCGATGATGTCTGTGGTGCGAGCGGCGCTGCCGTTCCTCGCAGTACTCTTCGTGTTCCTGATAATGGTGACCTACATTCCATGGATTTCGACATTCTTGCCGAACACCTTCATGGGGCCGGAAATCATAACCAAGTAGCTCCGGTGAGGAAGTGATGCGCGACCGCGCGCTCTTATTCTGATGAGATGAGAGGCGACGCTCCTATGGGGGCGTCGTTTCTTTTTGGTGGTGCCGGTGAGGGATTTTGCTGAGAAGCGGCTCAGGGGCAGGTGTGCCCTGAACGCGCCTTGTCCAGTGTTGGGTCTGAGCGGCCCGCGTCAAGGTCATGCCGCTGCGCGGGCGCTGACGCGCGCCTTGACCCGGGACGCTCAAACGTTTGTGGGCTTAGGCGCGGGTGGCGATGTAGCCGCAGCTGGTGCGGCTGGGCGGGCCTTTGGAGAAGGGCGCGGTTTGGATTTTGGTGAAGCCTGTGGCGGTCAGCATGCTGTGCACTTGTTTGGGCGTGAAAGCTTTGTGGCCCCAGCGCCAGCGCACTAGGGCGGTGCACCAATGCGGTTTGCTGATCGATAGAGCGATTTGACCGCCTTTGCGAAGGCGGGACGCAAACCAGCTAAGGCCTTCTTGCGGTGTATCGAGGTGTTCAATCACATGGGCGGAGAGCAGAAGATCGCAGCTGTTTTCAGGGATAGCGGTGCCGCCAAGGATGTCTTGGTGAAAACTTGTGTTGGATACCTGAGAGAGGTTGCTAAGCGCCTGGGAGAGCATGTCTTTCGAACTGTCCAGCAAGTGCAGCGCCTTGTGGGGCTGATTGGTTTTGAGCCAAGCTTGGGCCAGCGCTCCGGTGCCACATCCTGCATCGAGCACGGTTGGTGCGGATGTGGTCATGGGCAGGGCCGCGATGAGCTCATCGTAGGCGGTGGGGTAGCCAAGGCGCGTTATGTCGCTGTGCCAGCGGTGAGAAAACTGGGCATACAGGGACGAGAGCGGCGCCTTGGGCATTTGATTAGCTTGCGTCGAGGGCGGAGATGATGGCTCCAAAGTCGCTGGCTTTCAGGCTGGCTCCGCCAACCAACGCGCCATCGACGTTGGAAACTGCGAAGATTTCCTGAGCGTTGGAGGGTTTCACAGACCCGCCGTAGAGCAGGGGTACAGTGCGGCCAACGCCCTCGCCAAAACGACGCTCTAGACGCATGCGCATGAAATCATGCACTTCGCCGATCTGGCTCATGGTGGGGACTTTGCCGGTGCCAATGGCCCAGATCGGCTCATAGGCCACCACGAGGTTTTCGCCGGTTGCACCGTCGGGGATCGAGCCCGCCAATTGGCCGCCGATGATGTCCAGTGTGTTGTCGGCATCGCGCTCTGACAGGCTTTCGCCGACGCAGATCACGGTCACTAGACCAGCATCCCAGGCGGCTTTGGCTTTGTTGCGCACGTCTTCGTCGCGCTCGCCATGGTCTTCGCGGCGCTCGGAGTGGCCTAGGATCACATGGGAAGCACCGGCGTCCTTGAGCATGTCCGCGGCGATGTCTCCAGTGTGGGCGCCGTTGGCGTTGGCGTGACAGTCCTGGCCGCCAATTGCGACTGAACCGGCTACATCTTTGGCACGAGAAATCAGAGTTGCAGGAGGGCAGATCAGGATGCCGGTTTTGTCTGAAGCGGATAGTGTGGCGAGCGTTTCAAGTTCCGCCAACGCGGCCGCCGTGCCGTTCATTTTCCAATTTCCTGCAGCCAGCTTGCGTCGCATGACGTACCCCTCCTTAAATCACTGTTAGCGCAAGTCATACGGGAGGGGCCGCGCAGGTCAAGGCCGTCAGGTCAGTTTTGGTGCGCCGTTCGCAGCAACCTGGTCCGCAAGTTCATCCATGTCTTTGAATTTGATGGATTCGCCACAGCCGCAGGCATCCGACACATTGGGATTGTTGAACTTGAAACCGCTTTCAAGAAGCGAGATCTCGTAGTCAATTTCCGTGCCGAACAAGAACATCTGCGCCATGGGTGCAATCATCACAACAGCGCCGTCTTTTTCGACAACCTCGTCATGGGGATCGCGGTCGGTCACGTAGTCCATGGTGTATTCCATGCCTGCGCAGCCGCCTTTTTTTACGCCAATCCGCAGACCGGCGTGGCCTTCTTTGTCCATGAGCTTGGCGATCTGTTTGATCGCCGCTGGCGTCATGGTCACAGCTTGTTTTCCGGGAATGCCAAACACCGACTTTCCTTTCTAACGATTTGAATTCCTACATAAAGCCCAGCTCAAGGCGGGCTTCGTCGCTCATCATTTCCATGCCCCAAGGTGGTTGCCAGACAAGTGCGACCTCAACTGTGCGCACGCCACCAACACCGGCCACGGCCTCTTGCACCCAGCCTGGCATTTCGCCGGCTACAGGGCAACCCGGTGCGGTCAGGGTCATGACGACGTTTACGTCATTCTCGTCATTGACCAGGATCGTGTAAATCAGACCCAAGTCATAGATATTCACCGGGATCTCCGGGTCATAGACGCTGCGGCAGGCTTCGACGATCTGCTCATGCAGCGGGTGATCCACGCTGGAGGGCGTGATCAGCGGGGTGCCTTCGACGGGGTCGGTACTTGGATCGGGAGCCTGTGTCATGCTGTATCCTGCAAAATTCCTGAGTTTTTCATATAGGAAAACTTGCAAGCGGCGTCCAGAGGGGGAGGTGAGCGAAATTGGCGCATCGGTATAACGTCGGTATCGCGTCAATATTGCGGAGGTGGAAAATTGCGTTGCAGATGCGTTTGGTTTTGTTGCCTCCAAAAGGAAAACGGGGCCCGTAGGCCCCGCGTCTCACATCAATCGTTGATGTCGTGGTTGAAAGTTTTGACTTGCCCCTTGGGTAGGGCGAAGACCCTTCGAAGGACCAGCCAGGCAACCAAGCTCAGCGCTGCAAATACAAGCAAGAGCATGGGAACCGACAGGAGTTGTAAGGGCCCGAGTAGGGCGACACCAACCACAGCAGCGCCGATAGCGAAACCGAGGAATATGAAGCCGGGGGCCAGCACTTCCAGGATTGCCAGCACTAGCGCGGCGGCGAGCCAGACCCACCAAACTGTGAGAAGGTCTGCCATGGGTTATCCTTTCAGCAGTTTAAAGGCGTCGCCAAAGGCCTCGATTGCGGCGGCAGGCAGGACAATGGTTTGTTTTCCTTCGCCGTTGCCCAGCGCGTTCAGCGACTCAACTTGTTTCAGAGCAACCTGGTATTGCGCGGCCTCGATGCCGTTGTTTTTGATGGCTTCGGCCACCACGCCGGTGGCGTAGGCTTCGGCCTCGGCCTCAATACGACGGGCTTTGGCGGTTTGCTCGGCAGCATAAAGCTCGGCATCTGCTTGCAGCTCGACGGCGCGCTTTTGGCCTTCGGCTTCGGTCACTTGTGCACGGCGGGCGCGTTCGGCGTTGAGCTGCTGCAGCATGGCGTCGCGGGTGGCCTGGTCAAGGTTCACGTCGAGGATTTCGGCGCGGGTCACTTCGATGCCCCAGTCATCCACAGCGGTTTCTACACTTGATTGAATCGAACTGATCAGGTTGGCGCGGTTTGATTGCACCTCGTCGAGGTCCATTTTACCGATTTCCGCCCGCACGATACCAGCCACAGTGGTGGCGATAGCGCCGTCCACGTCGCGGATACGGTAGACAGTCTTTTCCGGCTCCAGAATCCGGTAGAAGACGGAGGTGTCGATCTGCACCAATACGTTGTCTTTGGTGATGGCGTCTTGCGTCGCGTTGGGCAGCTGGCGCTCCAGAATAGAAATCTGATGGCGCACCACGTCCAGAAACGGCACCACAAAGTTGATGCCAGGGCCAAGTACCGAGTGCAGACGGCCAAAGCGTTCCACCACGTGTTTTTCCGATTGCGGCACGATGCGCACGCCTTTCAGAACCACCACAATCAAGAAGACTGCGGCCAACAGAATTACGATGTTTTCAGATAGTAACGAGAAGATCAGGTCTTCGTTCATTATGCTCTCTCCCCATAAAGTGTCTGTTATCTATGGCTTGCAATATGATCACATTGGCGTGTTTTACAAGTTACTAGGTTCGGCGTAAGGAAGGGGAAATTTTGTGAAATTTCCCCGATGAAGGTCTCAGATGTCTGAAAAGTTCTCGTTCTCGCTGGATGCCACGGATGGCAATGCCCGTACCGGGGTGATCAATACGCCGCGCGGCGACATCCGCACGCCTGCCTTTATGCCGGTGGGCACAGCGGCGACCGTGAAGGCAATGATGCCGGAAAGTGTGCGTGCCACCGGTGCGGATATTCTGCTGGGCAACACCTACCACCTGATGCTGCGGCCCACGGCGGAGCGGATTGACCGGCTTGGCGGCTTGCACAAGTTCATGAACTGGGAGCGTCCCATTTTGACAGACAGCGGTGGATTTCAGGTGATGAGCCTCGCGGATCTGCGCAAACTGACTGAGAAGGGCGTGACCTTTAAGAGCCACATTGACGGGTCCAAGCATTCGCTGACGCCGGAGCGGTCGATGGAGATCCAGAAGCTCTTGGGCAGTGACATTGTTATGTGTTTTGACGAATGTCCGGCGCTGCCGGCGGATCGGGATCGGATTGCGGAGAGCATGCGGTTGTCAATGCGCTGGGCGCAGCGGTCCCGCGATGCGTTTGGCGATCGGCCGGGGCATGCGCTGTTTGGTATTCAGCAGGGGGGGCTGGAGCAGGACTTCCGTGAGGAGAGTGCCGAGGCGCTGAAAGAAATTGGCTTTGATGGTTATGCAGTCGGCGGTCTTGCGGTCGGGGAAGGCCAAGAGAAGATGTTTGAGTGTTTGGACTACGCGCCAGACATGCTGCCAGTGGACAAGCCTCGGTATTTGATGGGCGTGGGCAAACCGGATGACATCGTGGGCGCGGTGAAGCGCGGCATCGACATGATGGACTGTGTGTTGCCAAGCCGGTCCGGGCGGACGGGGCAGGTATTCACGCGTCGTGGTGTGGTCAACATCAAAAACGCGCGTCATGCGGACGATCTGCGACCATTGGACGAGAACTGTACCTGCCCGGCGTGTTCCAACTATTCGCGCGCTTACCTGCACCATGTGTTCCGTAGCAATGAGATGATTTCCGGTATGCTGCTAACCTGGCACAATCTACATTATTTCCAGCAGATCATGCAGGAGATGCGCGATGCCATTGCGGCAGGCACATTTGAGGCTTGGGAAAATGAGTTCCATGCAATGCGCGCTCAGGGCGATATTGAGCCGCTGTAAGGAGACTGGCGATGAAACGGTTTTTGATGGCAGCGGCCGTGGCTGCCTTGGCGCCAGTTGCAGCAGCGGCGGATGGGTTTTGTGGGGTCACTGATCCGACGGCGGTCTATGAGCGCTTGGCGGGTAGTTGGGTGCGCGAGGGCAGCACGTCCGTAGAGGGGAGCACCACGTCTTTTGTGCGGCCTGCGCGGGTGTTTGCCACGGAGATCGATGCCGATGGGCTGTACTATTCGGGTTTTGTTGACAGCATCATGGGCGAAGAGGTGGCGCTGCGATGGGCTACGCCAAAGCCCTATGACGTGGATCGTGTAGATGGCGTGCTCGACACCACAGAACGTGCGGATTTGGCGGATGTGCTAAGCAATACGCAGTGCGGGCCGGAGGCGTTGCCTCAGTTGCAGATCGAACTGCCGGAGTTTGAAGGCGGTGTCACGGTGTTTGGCACCATCACCCTGGTGCCGTATTTTGACGACCGGGTGCTGGAGATTTCGGAGCTGACCCTCAAGAGCGGCGAAACGGTGCTTTTCATGACGGAAACGGTTTTGTTGCGTCCTGCCGATTGATCCGTAAGGTGGGCACGAGAGTCGGCGCGTGCATTTTCGCGCGTCGGTCGTGTCAACCATTTGAAGGACGAGATTGATGACGTGGATTGGAAACGGCCTGTGGGCCGGAGTTTTGGCCGGGCTCTTGGCGGCGCCGGCATTGGCGACCGAATTTTGTGACCTGTCAGAGGGCGACACAGAGGCCTTGCTGGAAGACGCGATTGCGGGCACCTGGAAGGTGGAGAGCACGGCTGGCAAGGCGGTGATCAACGGCAAGCCGATGTTCATTCCACCGCGTGTTTTGTCGGATGCCAAGATCGATACCGAGGGCATTGGCTGGCGCATCACCTCGACCGACATTGGCGGAGAGTATCCGGTGACGCGTTATGTGGGCGAAAACTGGCGTTATGAGATCGCCAAGGACAGCCCGCTTGAGGATGGTGACATTCTGACCATCGAGGAGATTTCAGTGCTGATCGGCTGCGACGTGCAAACGGTGCCGCAATTGCACGCAACCGGCAGCTATCCGGAGAAAGGCGGCACGGTGGATTTTGATCTGTTCCTGTTTGTGATCAGTGATGAGCTGATGCAGGGGGTGACCGTGGGGCGGCTGAGTGGTCTGGCAACTGGTGCGGCGATCCGGCAGCTGGTGTTTTCCAAGTAAAACAAAGGGTTTTGTCTAGAGGAGATCAGGTCGGCGTGTCGATCTGGTCTCTTTCGGTGTGTTGTGACCCTAAACTGATCCTTTTTGGCGCCAGCGACCGGTGAGATTTTTTTGGCCCCAATCACCGTTTCCCGCCTTGTTCCTCACGTTCTGTAAAGGCATTGTGTGGTCCAAACAACAAAACGCCGTTGAAAGCGGGGATGAGGCGCCCCAAATCAATAAGTCGAGGAAACGGAAAGGGACCGAACGGTTGCCACATGTGGGACCAGTGTCGCTTTGCTAAAACAAGGAATACTCATGACTGAGCCCCTCAATACATCTTATCCTGTGCTGCCGCTGCGCGATATTGTGGTTTTCCCACATATGATCGTGCCGCTGTTTGTCGGCCGGGAAAAATCGGTTCGCGCGCTCGAAGAGGTGATGGCCGATGACAAGCAAATCTTGTTGTCCAGCCAGGTCGATCCGGCGGATGACGATCCAAACATTGATGGCATCTACCGCACCGGCGTGCTGGCCAATGTGCTGCAGCTGCTAAAACTGCCCGATGGCACAGTGAAGGTGCTGGTCGAAGGCCAGAGCCGTGTGACCATCACGGACTTCTTGGAAAACGACGACTTCTTTGAAGCGCGTGCTGAGCATCTGGACGAGATGCCGGGTGACGCCGCCACCATCGAAGCGCTGCTGCGCTCTGTGGGCGACGAGTTTGAGCGCTATGCCAAGGTCAAAAAGAATATCCCAGAAGAGGCGCTGAGCGCGGTGGAAGACGCCAGCGAGCCTGCGCGTCTGGCCGATCTTGTGGCTGGTCATTTGGGCATTGAAGTGAACGAGAAACAGGAGCTTCTGGAAACGCTTTCTGTGAGCGAGCGTCTGGAGAAGGTCTATGGCCTGATGCAGGGCGAGATGAGCGTGCTGAAGGTCGAGAAGAAGATCAAGACGCGCGTGAAATCGCAGATGGAGAAGACCCAGCGCGAGTACTATCTGAATGAGCAGATGAAAGCCATTCAGAAGGAGCTTGGCGACGGGGAAGAGGGCGAAGGCGAAATTGCCGAGCTCGAAGAGAAGATCTCCAAGACCAAGCTGTCCAAAGAAGCCAAAGAGAAAGCTGAGGGCGAGCTGAAGAAGCTCAAGAACATGAGCCCGATGTCTGCCGAAGCGACCGTTGTGCGCAACTATCTGGATTGGATGCTGTCCATTCCATGGGGCAAGCGTGGCCGCGTGAAGAAAGACTTGGGCCGGGCTCAAGAGGTGCTGGATACGGATCACTATGGTCTGGAGAAGGTCAAAGAGCGCATCGTCGAATATCTCGCGGTGCAACAGCGCTCGTCCAAGCTGAAAGGCCCGATCCTGTGTCTTGTTGGCCCTCCAGGTGTGGGTAAAACCTCGCTTGGTAAGTCTGTGGCGAAAGCGACCGGCCGTGAGTTCATCCGCATCAGCCTTGGTGGCGTGCGTGATGAGAGCGAAATCCGTGGCCACCGCCGGACTTACATCGGGTCTATGCCCGGTAAGATCATTCAGGCGCTGAAAAAGGCGAAAACCACCAACCCGCTGATCTTGCTCGATGAAATCGACAAGATGGGGCAGGATTTCCGTGGTGATCCGGCGTCGGCGATGCTTGAGGTGCTTGATCCTGAGCAGAACGGCACTTTTGTGGATCACTACCTTGAGGTGGAATATGACCTGTCCAACGTGATGTTCCTGACCACGGCGAACTCTTATAACATGCCGGGGCCATTGCTGGACCGGATGGAGATCATCTCGCTGGCGGGCTACACCGAGGACGAGAAGCGTGAGATTGCGCGTCAGCACCTGATCGACAAGCAGGTCAAGAACCACGGTCTGAAGAAAGGCGAGTTCGAAGTGTCGGACGAAGCCATTCAAGAGATTGTGCGGACCTATACCCGTGAAGCGGGCGTGCGGAACCTAGAGCGTGAGCTGGCGAAGCTGACTCGGAAGGCGGTCACCAAGATCGTCAAAGGCGATGCGGATACGGTTTCCGTGACCCCGGACAATCTGGATGACTTCCTGGGCGTTAAGAAGTTCCGCTATGGCTTGGCTGAGGAAGAGAACCAGGTGGGTGTGGTCACCGGTCTGGCCTGGACCTCGGTGGGTGGTGATCTGTTGCACATCGAAGGTTTGAAGCTGCCTGGCAATGGCCGCATGAAAACCACGGGTAAGCTCGGCGACGTCATGAAAGAGTCAATTGATGCGGCGTCTTCTTACGTGCGCTCAATTTCGCCTCAGATTGGTGTGAAGCCAACGGTCTTTGACAAGATCGACATCCACGTGCACGTGCCCGATGGGGCAACGCCAAAAGATGGCCCGTCTGCGGGGCTGGCGATGGTGACGTCGATTGTGTCTGTGCTGACCGGCATTCCGGTGCGCAAGGACATTGCGATGACCGGAGAGGTGTCCTTGCGCGGTAACGCGATGCCAATCGGTGGTCTGAAAGAGAAGCTTCTGGCGGCGCTGCGTGGTGGCATCAAGACGGTGCTGATCCCTCAGGAAAACGAGAAGGACCTCGCGGACATTCCGGACAACGTGAAAGACGGTCTGGAGATCATTGCCGTGAAGCACGTCTCTGAGGTGCTGAAACTTGCGCTGACCGAAGAGCCGGAAGCGATTGAGTGGGACGAAGCTGCGGAAGAAGCGGCAGCGGCGAAGCTCAAGAAAGAAGAGGCGGCGGGCGCGACTGCGCACTAAAGTCTTCAACGCTTTGAAATGAAAGGCGCGTCGAGAGATCGGCGCGTCTTTGTTGTTGGAGGTTTTGGTGGGCGGTTAGTGTTTGGTCACTAGCGATTCAATTTCAGCCAGGACCGTTTCCGAGGGTGTGGGAAGGTCGCCGGCCGAGACTGCTCGTAAATAAGCACGACGCGTTTCATCAAATAGGGGGGTGCGTGTTCGTTTTAGGAAGCCTAAACTGAATTGATTTTCGGAGGCGTAGATGAATGCGCCGTAGAATGGGTAACGGTTTACCGTTGTTTCGACGTGCCTCAGAACGTCCTCTCGCCAGACGTTGTCGCTGGCCTTTTGCAGCAATTTTTGGCCAGCTGTGCGCAGTTCTGCAACCGGATATGCGCCATACTCCAGTACTTTCCGTAGTTCTTCATTAGATAGAGTGGCGACTGCCGTTAGAAATCTGGTGCGGGAGACGAGAGCCGTGAGAGGGTCATTGGCTTTTAAATACGACTGAGAAATACGGCTTTCGCGAAGACCTTGTCGACCAACAGTGAGCGGTAAGTCATTCCAGTGAGTTACGAAGTCTTCCAGTGAGTTCTTGGTGGAGAGGTTTGCGTGATAGAAGTAGGCCTCTATGAAACCAGCGGTTTCCTGTCCTGCTTTTTTGTCTTCTTTGGCCTTTGTCTTGCGTACCAGCCCCCCAAATCCGGAGTTTTGGTTTTCCAACTGAGACAAGCGATCATTAGAGCGCAACAACGGGAACCAAATGCTGTCGTTCAGCAAAACGACATGAGATGGTCTCAGGCCCAAGTGCGGCAATAGCTTTGCACCGTCTCGGTAAGCGCCGGCATCATAGCCGTAATTGGGACGCTCGCAGATATGGAATACGTGAGTTGAGAGTTTCCGCTTGTCCTGTGGAGTAAGTGGGCAATTGGAAACGATAAGAACTCCATACCCGTTGTCTGAGAGATGCTTACAAGTGTCGTAGATACTGCATCTCAAGCCTTCTGGTTGGTAAAGGACAAAGATCGCAATTTTCTTTGATGTCGATTTGGCACCAGATGTAAGCGTTAGCTGAGCAGGCCACTGTTTGTCATAACGTTTCTGGATTTGTCGAAATTTCAGTTTGTCGAAGGCGCCGACGATATCTCTTTTTATACGTAGTGTTTCGCGGACCACTTTGCGGCCAATACCAATGTCGTATTCTTTGAAAATTGACATATGGCTTCCTCAAATCACGGCTGGTTGAGTTGCCTTAACAAAGAGCGGAGCACCGAGCAATATCGTGCCTTTGAACAAGTCATGTCTCGCCTAATCCAATTTGGACCATGAACCGAGAAATTCTCGTCAGGCTCACGTCTGCTCAGCACTGAAACACAGCCCGTTAGCCCGGCCAGAGGGCTGTGTCCGGGTGGAATTGAGACCACGCGAACCAGAAAGCTTGATGGCTGCCGAGGTCGGCACCGTTTGCGTCCACTGCGCGAATGGCGCCAGCGTCGAGTTTGAGACGGACGTTTTCATAGGCGATGTTTTCGCCTTTGCGCAGGGCCAGGAGGGCTTTGCTGCGTTGGAAAGCGACGGGTTGGCCGGAAGCTGTGACAATGCCAATGATGTCTTCGTGCACTGGCAGGCGGGGATCAACGTCGCCAACCGGGAAGATTGGCCCGTTGGCGTCGCGGCCATTGCGGAAATCGGGGTTGCGGCCGAGGGCGAGGTATTCGGCCAGAACGGTGGTTTCGGGATGGGCGGTTTTCCATGTGCCCCAGTCAGTTGTGATGACGGCGGCTTGCTCGAGTTTGATGCCTTTGTCTGCCAAGGGGCCGGTGACAGCGTGGCCGAGGAAGGTGTCGAGCACAGAATAGGTGGTCAGGTCGTACATCACCTTGTTGGAGCGACTAAGCAGGCCCGAGGTGCGCAGGATCGGGCGGTCGACACCGGCGGGCATTTGGTCGGTGAAATAGGCTTGGGCGCCGCCGCAGAGGGTGCAGTAGGGGATGCCGAGGTCGCGTCCGCCAAGAGTGTCGTTGACCATCTCGCGGACTTCCATGATTTGGCGTGGGTAGGCGCGGTACTCGCCATTGACCTCAACGCCAAAGACGATGTCGTCATCTTTGAGCTAGGTGGCGACTGCGGCGTCGGTGACCTCGGGGTTGTCGGCGGCGGGGATGCAGTTGCAAGGATCATCGGTGGTGTCAAACGCGCGGTAGTCGATCAGAACGCCGCCCTAGGATACCAATCGCCAATCGATGTCGCCAGGCACAAACAGGGCGTCCCATTCAGGCACAATGGCGGTGAAGATTGCGCGTTTGAAGCGCACGTAGTCGGGCGATTCAGGGATGTCCCAAGCGATCAGGTGGTCGGTGACGATGCCCCAAGTGTTTTCGGTCGGCTTGTCTATCTCCAGCAAAGTCGCAGCGGCTTCAGAAAGGACGAAGTTCAATTGTGGCGAGGTCACAAAGCGCATCAGGTCGCTGATGATCCAGGCAAGGCGCGGGTCGCCTGAGGCAGCGATTTCGTCTAGCGCAAGCGATTGATCTCGCCCCCAGGTACCTTGCTACATGCTTTCGACAAAGGCCATGTCTGCGGCGGTTTCGAGGGTGTCGGACAAGGGGCCAGAGGGAACAGCGGGCGGTGTGCCAAATTGAGCGATCACGTAGTCGGGCAGGGACGGCGTTTCCTCTGCGAGGGCGGGCAGGGCAGTGGACAGCGCAAAGGCGCAGAGCAGGGCGGAGAGGCGGAGGGGCATGGACGATCCTTGGCGCTTGAGGCGGGTGCTTCTTTGTGGCCGAGGATGGAATGCGCGCACCAATCAACTTGGTTCAGGAGAAAGTGAGTTGATTGAAAGATTTGTGCTTGTTTGGACGCCAGCGCAAAAAAAATGGGGGGCCGTCGGGGCCCCCCAGTTTCGCCATTCAGGCTCACTCTATGTTACCGCTCGATGTTTTTTGCCTGCGGCCTGAATGTCGTCGGAGCGAGCTCACCCGCTCCGTGGAACGCCACTGCCTGTGAGTAGGGACGGCAGCGGGTTATGTCGTCGGAGGCCGAGGCCCCCTACCCAGGTCCCCCCGGGATCTTGAGGCGCCGATCAGGAGCTTTTGCGCGCGGCAAAGAGCTGATGTTCGGCGTAGTCATCGTTGGCCGCCTGCGGGGCAGGGGCATCTGCTTCGCCACGGACTTTGCGGGCCCAGTCGCCGCTGATGCGGA
>Ga0189275_100534_pt1 | contig 12670 bp, 12 predicted proteins | sample N19A6minimetaG_FD_130329 | JGI IMG/M metagenome (GOLD analysis project Ga0189275, IMG submission 130329) | Marine microbial communities from the Costa Rica Dome - N19 A6 mini metaG | ecosystem: Environmental > Aquatic > Marine > Oceanic > Photic zone | place: Costa Rica: the Eastern Pacific...
AAGCTGCTCTGGGGCAAGGGCTGGGATGACCTGCTGGAGCGTGATACCTCCGGCAAGTTGCGCCAGCTGATGGAAGAGACCGTCGACGGCGACTACCAGACGTTCAAATCCAAGGACGGCGCTTACATTCGTGAGCATTTCTTCGGCAAATACCCGGAAACCGCCGCGCTGGTCGAAGACTGGTCCGACGATCAGATCTGGGCCCTGCGCCGTGGTGGCCATGACCCAGAAAAGGTCTATACCGCCTTCAAGAAAGCCTCTGACACCAAGGGCCAGCCGACCTGTCTCTTGATCAAGACGGTCAAGGGTCACGGCATGGGCAGCGCTGGCGAAGGCCAGAACACCACCCACCAGCAGAAGAAGATGAACGAGGAGCAGCTTCGTGCCTTCCGTGATCGCTTCCAGATCCCGGTGTCGGACGAAGACGTGGCCAAGGCGCCTTTCGTGGCGCTCAACAACTCGCAAAAGGCCTATCTGGCAGACCGGCGCAAGGCGCTGGGCGGCGAGTTCCCCAAGCGCTTCACCGATGCGCCTTCGCTGGAAATCCCCTCGCTCGACGCCTTCAAGGGCCAGCTCACCGGCACCGGCGACCGCGAGATTTCCACAACCATGGCCTTTGTCCGCATTCTGACCACGCTTCTGCGTGACAAGAAGATCGGCAAGAACGTGGTTCCGATCGTGCCCGATGAATCGCGCACCTTCGGGATGGAAGGCCTGTTCCGCTCGGTCGGCATCTACAACCCGCTGGGCCAGCAATACACCCCGCAAGACCGCGATCAGATGTCCTATTACAAGGAATCCGAGAGTGGCCAGGTGCTTCAGGAAGGCATCAACGAGGCCGGCGCCATGGCCGACTGGATCGCGGCGGCAACGTCGTATTCCAACCACGGCGTGCCGATGATCCCGTTCTTCATCTACTACTCGATGTTCGGGTTCCAGCGGATCGGCGACCTTGCCTGGGCGGCGGGCGACTCGCGCGCACGCGGCTTCATGCTGGGCGGCACCGCGGGCCGGACCACGCTGAACGGTGAAGGTCTGCAGCACGAGGACGGCCACAGCCATATCCTCGCGGGCACCATCCCGAACTGCATCAGCTACGACCCGACCTTCCAGTTCGAGGTGGCGGTGATCGTCCACCACGGTCTGAAACGGATGTATGCCGATCAGGAAGATGTCTATTTCTACCTGACACTGATGAACGAGAACTACAGCCATCCCGACATGCCGATGGGCGTCGAGGACGACATCATCAAGGGCCTCTACCGCTTCTCGAAAGTCGAGAAACCGGGCAAGAAGCACGTCAACCTGATGGGGTCGGGCACGATCCTGGTTCAGGCGATGAAGGCGGCGGAAATGCTGAAGGACGACTTCGGCGTGACCTCGGACATCTGGTCGGCACCCAGCTTCAACGAGCTGGCCCGCGATGTGCAGGACTGCGCCCGCTGGAACCGTCTCAACCCGCTGGAAGAGCCGAAAGAGCCGTTTGTCACCAAACAGCTGTCGCAGGCCACGGGTCCGATTATCGTCGCCACCGACTATATGAAGAACTACGCCGAGCAAATCCGCGCCGCCGTTCCGAACCGCTACTCGGTTCTGGGCACGGACGGTTTCGGACGGTCCGACAGCAGGGTCAACCTGCGCCGGTTCTTCGAGGTCGACGCCAATCACATCGCGGCTGCGGCCATGGTCGACCTGCACCGCGAAGGTGCGGTGTCGAAGGCAGACCTGCAGAAAGCGCTCAAGAAATACGACATTGACGGCGACAAGCCGAACCCGCGTCTGGTGTAAGCGGGAAGGAGGAACAGAATAATGGCAATCGAAGTAAACGTCCCCGATATCGGCGATTTTTCCGATGTCCCCGTCGTCTCGATCCTGGTGTCGGTCGGTGACACCGTGGCCGAAGAGGACCCGCTGCTTGAACTGGAATCGGACAAGGCGACGATGGAAGTTCCGTCGCCCGCAGCCGGTGTGGTCAAGGAAATCAAGGTCTCCGAGGGTGACACCGTGTCGGAAGGCACGCTGATCATGGTGCTCGAAGGCGAAGACGCCGGGGCCTCTTCGGACGCTGGCGCATCCTCATCGGATGAACCCAAGGCCGCCGCCCCTGCGGCTGCTCCGGCTGCGGCACCTGCACCGGCTGCGGCGCCCGCCGCCGTCACCGACGCAGGCTTCGGCAAGGCGCATGCCTCGCCGTCGGTCCGCGCCTTTGCCCGTCAGCTCGACATCGACCTGGCCAAGATCAACGGTTCCGGCAGAAAAGGCCGCATCCTGCGCGAAGACGTCACCAAGTTCCTGAAGTCCTCCTCCGCACCTGCGGCGGCGGCAAGCGGCGCGCCGGCTGCGGGCGGCATGGGCATCCCGCCGATCCCGAAGGTCGACTTCTCCAAGTTCGGCCCGACCGAAGACGTGGAAATGCCCCGGATCAAGAAGATCTCCGGTCCGGCGCTGCACCGCTCCTGGCTCAACGTGCCGCACGTCACCCACAACGACGAGGCCGACATCACCGATCTGGACAAGTACCGGAAGGAGATGGACAACCACGCCAAGGAAAACGGCTACCGCGTCACGCTGCTGTCCTTCGTGATCAAGGCCTCGGTCTCGGCGCTGAAACAGCACTGGGAAGTCAACTCCTCGATCCATCCCGACGGCGACAAGCTGATCAAGAAGGATTTCTACAACATCGGCTTTGCGGCGGACACGCCCAACGGTCTGATGGTTCCGGTGATCAAGGATGCCGACCGCAAGGGTCTGGTGGAGATCTCCAAGGACCTGATGGAGCTTTCGGCCAAGGCCCGCAATGGCGAGTTGAAAGGCCCCGACATGCAGGGCGCCACCTTCACTATCTCGTCGCTCGGCGGTATCGGCGGCACCTCTTTCACGCCCATCGTGAACGCGCCCGAAGTGGCCATTCTCGGCCTCACGCGGTCGAAAATGGCACCGGTCTGGAACGGCGAGGAATTTGTGCCGCGCCTGATGCAGCCGCTCTCGCTCAGCTATGACCACCGCGCCATCGACGGGGCCTTGGCGGCACGCTTTGTCGTGTCGTTGAAGACCGTGCTTGGCGATATGCGCAAGCTGATGTGGTAAGGAGAAAAATCAATGGACATCAAAGTACCCGATATCGGTGATTTCTCCGACGTGCCGGTCGTGTCGATCCTCGTTTCCGTGGGTGACACGGTTGCCGAGGAAGACCCGCTGCTCGAGCTGGAATCCGACAAGGCCACCATGGAAGTGCCCAGCCCCGCGGCTGGCACGATCAAGGAAATCAAGGTCGCCGAAGGTGACAAGGTTTCCGAAGGCACGGTCATCATGGTGATGGAAGGCGCCGAGGGCGCAACAGCCGATGAGGCGCCGAAAGGGGCCGAAGAGGCCCCCGCCGAGGCGCCGAAATCCGTGGCTGCCACCGGCACTGCCTCGGGCAAGGGCGACATCCACGCCGAAGTCGTCGTTCTGGGCTCCGGCCCCGGCGGCTATACCGCGGCCTTCCGCGCCGCCGACCTGGGCAAGAAGACCGTCCTGATCGAGAAATACCCAACCCTCGGCGGCGTCTGCCTCAACGTCGGTTGTATCCCGTCGAAGGCGCTTCTGCACGTCGCCAAGGTCATCACCGAGGCCGAGGAAATGGGCGCGCACGGCGTCTCTTTCTCCAAGCCGAAAGTGAACCTCGACGAGTTGCGCGGCTTCAAGAACCAGGTCGTGGGTCAGCTGACCGGCGGTCTGAAAGGTCTCTCCAAGGGCCGCAAGGTCGAGGTGGTCCAAGGCTATGGCAAGTTCACCGGGCCCAACATGATCGAGGTCGAAGGCGACGACGGCAAGAAAACCGTATCGTTCGACCAGTGCATCATCGCCGCGGGCTCCGAGCCGGTGAACCTGCCGTTCATCCCGCATGACGACGAGCGGGTGATCGACTCGACCGGCGCGCTGGAACTGGCCGACATCCCGAAACGGATGCTGGTTCTGGGCGGCGGCATCATCGGTCTGGAAATGGCCTGTGTCTACGACGCGCTGGGATCGAAGATCACGGTCGTCGAGCTGATGGACCAGATCATCCCCGGTGCCGACAAGGATATCGTGAAGCCCCTGCACAACCGCATCAATGGCCGTTACGAGAACATCCTGCTCAAGACCAAGGTCACCGCGGTCGAAGCCCAGAAGAAGGGCCTCAAGGTCACCTTCGAGGATGACAAGGGCGAAACCAGCACCGACACCTTCGACAAGATCCTCGTCGCCGTGGGCCGCAAGCCCAACGGCAAGATCATCGACGCCGAGAAGGCCGGTGTGGCGGTGGATGACCGTGGCTTCATCGCCGTCGACAGCCAGCAACGTACCGGCGTGCCCCACATCTTCGCCATCGGCGACGTGGTGGGTCAGCCAATGCTGGCGCACAAGGCGGTGCATGAAGGCAAGGTTGCGGCAGAGGTCTGCGCAGGCCACAAGCGCCATTTCGACGCGCGGCTCATCCCCTCGGTGGCCTATACCGACCCCGAGGTCGCATGGGCGGGCATCACCGAAACCGAGGCCAAGGCCAAGGGCATCAAGTACGAAAAAGGTGTCTTCCCCTGGGCCGCGTCGGGCAAAGCCTTGTCCAACGGGCGGTCCGAGGGCATGACCAAGCTGCTCTTTGATCCCGAAGACGACCGGATCATCGGCGGGCTGATCGTCGGCACCAACGCGGGCGACCTGATCGCCGAAGTGGCGCTGGCCATCGAGATGGGCGCGGATGCGGTCGATCTCGGCCACACCATCCACCCGCACCCGACGCTGTCGGAGACGGTGAACTTCGCCGCCGAGATGTTCGAAGGCACGATCACCGACCTGATGCCGCCGAAGAAGAAAAAGAAGCACTGAGAGGTGCCTCTGACCTGAAACGACAAGGACCGGGCATCGCGCCCGGTCCTTTTTCGTTGCTTCCGCTGCTTGAGACTGTCGCACCCCGGACCTGATCCGGGGCCTCTTGGTCAGCCAACCACGGGGTTCCGGATCAGGTCCGGAACGCGCCCGGTGACCTCAGGCCACGTTCTCGAGGGTTACTTTCGGCGTGACACCCAGCGCGAAGCATACATCGCGCGTCAGTTCCGGCTTGTTCAGCGTGTAAAAGTGCAGGTTCTCGACCCCTTCGCTCACCAGCTTGTCGCACATCTCGGTGCACAGCGCCGTGGCCAGCAGGTCCTCGCGCCCGTCTCGCGCCGCCTTGTCAAATGCATCATCCAGCCAGCCCGGGATCGGCGTGCCGCAACCCTTGGCGAACTTGCGAATGCCCTTCCAGTTCTCGATCGGCAGGATGCCCGGCGTGATCGGCGCCTCGATGCCCGCCTTCACGCAACGGTCGCGAAACCGCAGGAAGGTGTCGGCCTCGAAGAAGAACTGGGTCAGCGCCTCGTCCGCGCCCGCATCGATCTTGCGCTTGAGCCAGTCGACATCGGCCTGATCGTCCGCCGCTTCCGGATGCTTGTCGGGATAGGCGCCGACACGGATGGTGAAATCGTCATTCTCGGCCAGCGCCGTGATCAACTCGCAGGAGTCGCGGAAACCCTCGGGATGGGCTTCGAACCCGGCGGCGCCTTTCGGCGGGTCGCCGCGCAGGGCGACGATGTCGTTCACTCCCGCCTTGGCAAATTCCTGTGCGATGCCAAGGGTTTCGTCGCGGCTGGCATTGACGCAGGTCAGATGTGCCGCCACCTTCAGCCCGCTGGACTTGTGCAGGGTCGACACCGCGTCGCGGGTCAGTTCCCGGGTCGTGCCGCCCGCGCCATAGGTCACCGACACGAAACGCGGCGCCAGCGGCGCCAGCACCTGCACCGTGTCCCAAAGCCGAAACGAGGCTTCCAGATCGCGGGGCGGGAAGAATTCGAAAGAGACGGCCGGGACGGTCATGGGTGATTCCTCGTGTCAGCGTTTCCTCCTTGTCGCAAATGCGGCTTTGTGAGACAAACTCATAAATCTCATCACCATTATGAGGTGCGTATGCATATCGAGTTCCGCCACCTCCGCACCATCAAGGCCATCCACGAGGCCGGGGGGCTGGCCAAGGCCGCCGATCAACTGAACATCACCCAGTCCGCTTTGTCTCACCAGATCAAGGGGTTGGAGGATCAGGCCGGGGTGGAGCTCTTCGTCCGCCGCTCCAAGCCGATGAAGCTGTCGGCCGCCGGAATGCGCCTGTTGCGCGCGGCCGAAAAGATCCTGCCCGAGATCGAGAACCTGCAAGCCGAGTTCACCGGGCTGCGCGATGGCAAATCCGGGCGGCTGCACATTGCCATTGAATGCCATGCCTGCTTCGAATGGCTGTTTCCGGTGCTGGAGGCTTTTCGCAAGACCTGGCCCGATGTCGATGTCGATATCCGTCCGGGGTTGGCGTTCGACGCGCTGCCAGCGCTGCAAAAGGAAGAGGTCGACCTCGTGGTCTCCTCGGACCCGGAGGACCTCGCCGGGGTATCCTTCACGGAGCTCTTTGATTATGCGCCGGTTTTCGTCGCCTCCAAGGACCATCCGCTGGCCGCCAAACCCTTTGTCGAGGCGCAGGATTTCCGCGGTCAGACACTGATCACCTACCCGGTGGAACGCACCCGGCTGGACGTTTTCAGCCAGTTGCTGATCCCGGCCAAGGTGGAACCGGCGGCTGTGCGGCAGGCGGAACTGACGGCGGTGATCCTGTTGCTGGTGGCCTCGAACCGGGGTGTCTCGGTGCTGCCGGACTGGGTGGTGCGCGAGGTGAAGTACAATTCCGACTACGTGACCCGTCCCTTGACCGAGACGGGGCTCACGCGCACGCTTTTTGCCGCCACGCGAAGCGATGACGTCAGCAAACCCTACATGAGAGACCTGATCGCGCTTGCCCGGAAAGAGGCGGCACGGCTGCAGGCCGCGTAATGCGAGGAGGCCTGCAAGGGCCGAGGAGCCGCTCCTCAAGCCCTTGCGGGCTTTCCTCTCCTCTTTCAGGTCAAAGCAATTTCAGATCGGTGGCCATCTGGCGGCCATCGCGGCCGTCCTGCAACTCGTATTCCACCTTCTGATTATCGGCCAACCCGGTCAGATTAGACCGCTGCACGGCTGAAATATGGACGAACACGTCCTTGCCGCCTTCGTTGGGTTCAATGAAACCATAACCTTTCGTGGTATTAAACCACTTCACGGTGCCTGTCGGCATGTCCGCGTCTCCTTCACTTTGTAGTGCCGGACCACCCCTGCGGGTCCGGGTCTTTGCGCGTCGTCCAAGGTCCGCCACCGAGCGGGGGCACTCCCGGCCTGAATCCGGCCAAAGGTCGACGTTACGCAGGGGAAGGATTGCATGGGTTTGTAAAAAATCAAGGACATCGCTCTGGCCCGGGGCGAAATGGGTGATAATTTGCGCAGGTCTGATCTGCTGGAAATTCGAGGGGCATATGCGTCTGTACGGGCTGAAAAACTGTGACACCTGCCGCAAGGCGTTGAAACATCTGGAAAATGCCGAATTCGTCGATGTCCGTGACCCGGGTGTTCCCCGGGAACTGCTCATTGCCGCCTTGCAGCAGTTTGGTGAAAAAGTGATCAACACCCGGTCGACCACCTGGCGCGGATTGTCCGAGGAAGAGCGCGCCGCGCCGCCGCTGGACCTTCTGACCGCGCATCCCGCCTTGATGAAACGCCCGCTGATCGTCGATGGCGACACCCTGTATCTGGGCTGGAGCAAGGATGTGCAGGCCGCATTCGGCGCCTGAGGGGAAAGTCGCGCGGAATTCCCGTCTTGGAACCGGCGCCCCGCGCCATTAGGTCGAGGGCAGAGCAAGAATGGAGGCGCGTCCATGCGCAATGCAGCACTGACCCTTGGCGTGATCGGCGGCGTGATCGCGATGATCGTGGGGTTCTTCAGCTATGGCTATACCGAGGCCGTCCAGCGTTTTGGCGAGATCGAAGGCCTCGCCCATCAGGTCGGCAATATTGAGTTGATCCGCGCCGCCGCCGTTCTTTCGCCGCTGCTCGCCATCGCCGGGGGCGCCATGGCCAAGTCCCGCGCGCTCTGGGGCGGCGTGGCCATGCTGCTGGCCTGCGGGCTGATGTATGCCGCTTACGGGTTCAACGTCGGCACCATGTTCCCCATCGCCTTCACCGGTCTCGGCGGTCTGCTCGCGTTGGCCGCGGGCAAACCGGACGAGCCCAAGGCGCATTTCTGATCCGATGGTCGCGCTCTGGCCACGTGTCGGCGCCCTCGCGGTGGTAATCGAAAAGGGCAGGGTCCTGTTGGCCCTGCGCAGCCCCGACAAGCCCAATCCCAACCTCTGGGGCTATCCCGGCGGCCACGTGGAGCCGGGCGAAACCGTCCATGCCGCCGCCGCGCGGGAGTTGCTGGAAGAGACTTGCCTGACCGCCACGCCGGGCGAGGTGCTGATGCATCTCGACGTGATGTCTCACGACCCGCTCGGGGTGCTGGAATACCATTACGTGCTGGTCGCGGTGCGGTGTCTGCACCCGGTGGGGGAGCCGCGGGCCTGTGATGACGCGGCAGAGGTGCGCTGGGTCTCAATCGAAGATGTGCTGGACGGTCGATTGCCGTTGATCCGCGATGTCGACGCGGTGTTGCGGCGCGCGCTGGTCGACGGATAACTGTAGGGTGCGTGATTGCACGCACCGCCACCATTCACGCGGGAAGGTGCGTGCAAGCACGCACCCTACGGGTCACGCCTCTTTCGGACGCCCCAGAACCTCGCGGCTGAGAATCCAGTCCAGCGACAGCACACCCGCCCCGCGGATCACCAGCACCACCAGAAGGAACACCCAGAACGCCCGCTGATCGAGGATCGCCGCATCTGGCACCCGGTCGAACCAGGCGCCCAGCGTCTCGGGGTGGGAAATCCCGCCGTGGCCATAAAGGTCCGTAAGGCTCTGCACCGTCACGAACCCAATCATGCCCAGCGCCGCCAGCCGCGTGGCGAGGCCGATCACGATCAGGAGCGGCAGGATGAATTCGGCCCAGGTGCCCGCCACCACCACCAGCGTGTGGAAAAACGACAACTGGCTCACATCATAGGTCACCGCTTCCATCTGCTTGGGGAAGATCTGGGCATAGGCTCCGGTCGAGGGGTTCAGAAACCCGAACAGCCCGTCCCCCAGCTTGGTCAGCGCGGAATTCCAGAAATACATCAGCAGCACCGCCGCAAACAGGAACCGGGCCAGCAAGGGGATCAGCCCGCTCAACCCCCGCTCTACGGTGTCGAAAATCATGTCATGCAGGTTCACCAGAGCGGTCATGGTCAGTCTTCCTTCAGTTCCGTCAAAGCATTGCCCGCCAGCAGGAGCCCCAGCACCTGCGACAGGTCGAAATCCCCGGCCGTGGCCAGCGCGGCCTCATAGGCCGCCCCCAGCGTGTCGCCCGCCATCAAACCCGCGACGAATTCCGCGCCGCCGGGGGGCAGGGCGTGTGGCACCGGGTCGTATTCAGCACGCAGGATCAGCGCATCCTCTGCGCCGCCCTGCGGTTTCGGGCTGCCCTCGACCATGTTGTAGGTCCAGATCGAGACCACCGGATAGCGTGACCGGATTAACCGTACCGAGGGCGCCAGTCCGATCCGCGCCGCCATCAGCGCCACTGGGTCAATCGCCAGGGCCTCGGCGGGCAGGGGCGTCGCGTCACCCGCGTGATAGCTCTGGCGCAGCGCGTATTCCAGCCGCGCCACATCGCCCAGGTAAGGGTATTTGCGCAGCGGCTCGAAGCCGTCGAGAAAACCGCCGAACCCGGCGCCGTAGAACATCATCTGCGGGCTCTCGGGCGGCTCGGCGCGCAGATAAAGCGCGGCGAGCGACTTGAAATTCGCCTCGCCCAGAAGCTTCGCCACCGCCGGGAAACCCGTGGTCAGCGCCTCGCCCAGCGAGGTGGCGATATTGTTGCGATAGACGTCATAGCGGCGTCCGGCGGGCTGGCCCCGCGCATCCAGCAAACCGTCCGGTCTCGGTGCCGCGCCGTCCAGAAGCGCGCCGCGGAAGTCGGCTTGCGACGTCATGCGGGCACCCGATGCGGCACCTTGGCAAGCGCGACTTGCGCGCGCCGCGCCTCGTCGCGCAGCTCGGGCCAACCCGGCACGTCGTTGTCCCATTCGATCAAAAGCGGTCGCGGTCCGGACCGCTCCAGCGTGTAATCCAGCAGCGCCCAGACCGGATCGACCACCGCGCGCCCGTGGCTGTCGATCAGCAGCGGCGCCCCGTGGTCATCCTCGTCCTCGTCATGGCCGCCCAGGTGAATCTCGCCCACGCGGGCCAGCGGATAGGCCTCGATATAGGCCTGCGGCGAAAATCCGAGGTTGGTGGCCGAGACAAAGACATTGTTCACATCCAGCAGCAAGCCGCAGCCACTGCGCCGCGCCACCTCGTCAAGAAAGGCAGGCTCTTCCCATGTGCTCTCTTCGAACGCCAGGTAGGAGGACGGGTTCTCCAGCAGCATCTGCCGCCCGAGGACATCCTGCAGCTGCCCGATATGATCGCAGATGCGCTCCAGCGTGGCATCCGTATAGGGCAGGGGAAGAAGGTCGTTCAGGAAATGGCTGTCATGCGTGGACCAGGCCAGGTGCTCGGAAAAGCTTGCCGGTTGCAGCCAGTCACAAAGATGCTTGAGCCGCGCCAGATGATCGGTGTCCAGCGCGCCTTCGCCACCGATGGAGAGGCCGACCCCATGCACCGAGATCGCGAAACGCTCGCTCAGGCTGCGCAGTTGCGCCAGCGGACGTCCACCATCGCCCATGTAGTTTTCGGCATGGATCTCCAGCCATTCCACGGGCGCGGCATGTTCCAGGATTTGGGCATAATGCTGCGGCTTGTAGCCCACGCCCGGAGCGGCGGGCAGGTCACGAAAGCGCCGGTTGTCATCGAGCATGACGGCTCCTCTTGCGCACGGGGCGGGCAATTCTGCCCACCCCGATCCTAAGGCCAGGGTGGGCAACCTGCCCACCCTGTATTTCAAGCAGAAGGTTCAGCTTTCCGGAATATCGCGTTCCAGCGCTTCGAGAGAGCCCATGCGGGCCGAGCCGTCCGCCATTTCGGGAAGCTCGATCTCGGCGCAGGTGCCGGCGTCGACCAGCGACCAGGCGTTGCCCTGGTAATCCACTTTCGAGGTGCCGGCGCAGGTGGTGCCGGGGCCCGCAGCGCAGTCGTTTTCACCGGCCATCGACACGCCGAAGCACTTCTCTTTTTCCTGAGCGCTGGCAGTGGTGGCATGGGCGGCAAGTGCGGCAGCAACGGCGCCGGCCACGGCAACGGTTTTCATGATATTCGACATTGGTACATCCCTTTTGGTCTTTGTTCTCAAGTGGTTGTTACTTGAACCGCCCCTGCGGCGGCTGTTCCAAGAGTAAGCCCGAGGCACTGGCGAAAGCACTTCACAGACCCGTTGATCACGGATGCGTAATCTCCTGTCAGGCCGGTGTGATGCTGCATATGCGAAACGGATAAAAAAACCGTTTAGAATCAAAGCGGGGCGGCGGATTTTCTCCGCCGCCCCGTAACCATACAGCGCTGGAATGTTACAGGAGCCCTTGGCTTTGCGACATGACCTTGCGTCCGATCACGCCGCATTTGCAGGATGTTACAATTCTGTTGCGCCTGTTTTACTTATCCTGCGTCCTGATCCATGGCGCCCGGACCGCCCTGATCCGGGGGCAGGGCGCTTTGGCCGAGTTCGGCGAGGATTTCGTCCAGCGCCACCACCTGGGTCTGCTTCTGGCCAAGCCGCCGCACGGTCACGGTCCGTTCCTCGACCTCGCGCGCGCCGATGGCCAGGATCACCGGCACCTTGCCAAGGCTGTGTTCGCGGACCTTGTAGTTGATCTTCTCGTTGCGCACATCGGCCTCGGCGCGGACGCCCTTGGCCTGCAGCGCGCTGACCACCTCGTTCACATAGTCATCCGCGTCCGACACGATCGAGGCGACGACCACCTGTCGCGGCGCCAGCCAGAACGGCAGCTTGCCCTCCCAGTTTTCGATCAGGATGCCGACAAACCGCTCGAACGACCCCAGGCAGGCGCGGTGCAGCATGAACGGCCGGTGCTTGTCGCCATCCGCACCGATAAAGCTCGCGCCCAGCCGCTCGGGCAGGTTCGGATCGACCTGGAAGGTGCCGCATTGCCAGACCCGGCCAATCGCATCGGTCAGGTAGAAGTCCAGCTTCGGCCCGTAAAAGGCCCCATCGCCCGGCTCCAGCGTATAGTCGCGGCCCACCGCCTTGATCGCGTTCTCCAGCGCGTTCTCGACATAGTCCCAGGCCTCGTCGGTGCCGACGCGCTTTTCGGGCCGCGTGGCGAACTTGATCTCGAACTCGGGGAACCCAAGCTCGGAATACACATCGGCGAGGAAATCAATGAAGCGCGCGCATTCTTCCTGGATTTGATCCTCGGTGCAGAAGATATGCGCATCGTCCTGGGTAAAGCCGCGCACCCGCATGATCCCGTGCAGCGCGCCCGAAGGCTCGAACCGCGCGCAAGAGCCGAACTCGGCCAGCCGCAGCGGCAGATCGCGGTAGGACTTGAGCCCCTGGTTGAACACCTGCACGTGACAGGGGCAGTTCATCGGCTTGAGCGCGTTGATGGCTTTTTCGCGGGCGTGTTCCTCGTCGACTTCGACGATGAACATGTTTTCCTGGTACTTGTCCCAGTGGCCTGACGCCTCCCACAGTTTACGGTCCACGACCTGCGGGGTGTTCACCTCGACA
>Ga0189275_100537_pt1 | contig 12554 bp, 10 predicted proteins | sample N19A6minimetaG_FD_130329 | JGI IMG/M metagenome (GOLD analysis project Ga0189275, IMG submission 130329) | Marine microbial communities from the Costa Rica Dome - N19 A6 mini metaG | ecosystem: Environmental > Aquatic > Marine > Oceanic > Photic zone | place: Costa Rica: the Eastern Pacific...
CAGCTTCTACCGCGACATCCTCGGCCTCGACATCGCAGCGCGTTATCCCGGTGCCAGATTCTACGGAAGCGGCGGATATCACCACCAGCTTGCCGCGAACGTGTGGCACAGCCGGAAGGCGGGACCCCGGGAGCAGAACATGGCAGGTCTCGACCAAGTGGAGGTCGTGGTTCGCGACGCGTCCGATCTCGCGAAGATCGCCACCCGTGCGCAGAGCGCCGGAACACCTATCAACCGAGCGGAAGGAGGTGTCACCCTGAACGACCCTTGGGGCACCGCCATCGCGCTCAGAACCCGAGCGGAGCCGAAGCCCTGACGATGCCCCCCACCCCGACGAACGTCATGGCGCGCGAGGCGATCCGGCGCTGGATTGAGGAGCCTCTGATAATCGCCGACGCGGAAGAAATTTGAGTGCCTCGGGCCGTTCCGCAGGGTCGGCCCATAGCCCGCATTGACAGAAGTGCCTGATGCGGCGCTGCAGCGCCGCCAGACCCGCCGTTTGTGTTCATGACAGCTGTTTCATGAGGGGTCTGTATCGATGGTTACAAGGCCTTCCGGGGCATCCGGGAATGGCACTCATGAGCGTTGCGGCGACGTCCTGGAACTGATGATGGTCCGGGGTCGACAGGACGTGCATCTCCCGACTTAAGGCCGGCTGAATGTCTGAAATGCTCTGGTCGACGCCAGTGTGATCCTTGCCCGGCTTGAAGTGAATGCCCAGCATGCCTTCCTGCGGGACGAAGGCGACCGCTACGATCCGGAACTCGCCCTCCTGGTCTACCTGCTGTCGGTCGCCCTGTTTCGGCGGTGCCTGGCCTGATGCACCAGCGAATGGAAGTCGGTGGAAGGGAGCGCCTCCGATGGACCTTCTTACGCTGGCTATTCTCCAACGCAGGCCTCTTCGGTCGCGACGTCATGAGGTATGTCCTCAAGCCACGCTGGCGGCTTCGAGCGACGCCAGATAGTTGCGCCAGCCGCCCAGGTCGCTGATGTCGGTCGCGCCCTCGGTGCCTGCGGCCTCGACGAGGAAGCCGTGGACGCTGGTTTCGTTTTCCAGCTCGACCGTGCCGATCGAGAGCGGCGACGGGATGCCGGCGAGAAAGGCTCCGAGGGCGGTTTTGGGCAGCGCCCAGATCTCCACCTCGATCGCCCGGCCCTCGTCGCGGCGCAAGAGGCCCGGGCGCGCGGGCGGGCCGCCTGCCAAGGCGAAGAAGCCGTAGAGGGGGGCTGTTCGGGTGGTCTCCACGAACCGGGCGCCGCGGGAGGTCAGTTCGGCGTTCAGAGGCAAGCCCGACATGTGGGCGCCGCAGACCGCGAGCGCGATGTGATCGTCGCGCAGGGGCACATCGGTGGGCCGCGCTGGGCCGGTTTCGAAGATGCCCGCCGTCGAGGCGACAAGCCCGTCGTCCCCCGCCCGACCCAGCAGGGTCACCGAACCCGGCAGGCCGTCGGCGCGTTTTTCCGTCGGCACCGCGAGCCCGCACATGTCGAGAAGGTTCACGAAATTGGTGTAGGTGCCGAGGTTCGAGTTCGGCGTGACCGGGTCGGCGTCGAGGTCGGCCCGGGTGTAGAAGGTCGGGATGGTCGGGACGCAGAGCAGGTCGACGCCCTTCATTGCGTCCCTTGCGATGCGCTCCAGTTCCTTCAGCCGGTAGATGCCACGGAATGCGTCGGCCGCCGACAGGTCGGTGGCCTTGCCGATGATCTGTGCGGTGGTGGGGTGCAGGGCTTCGGGCTGGCGCGCCATCAGGTCCTCGACCACGGTATAGCGTTCCGCGACCCAGGCGCCTTCGTAGAGCATCTCGGCGACGTCGTAGAACGGGGTCATGTCGATCTCGGTCAGGGTCGCGCCGGAGGCGGCAAGACGGTTCAGGGCTGCATCGAACATCGCCGCCTGCGTCGTGTCGCCGAAGAATTCGCGGGTGGCGGCGGAGGGCACGCCGATGCGCAGCCCGGGGGGCGGCGTGGTCAGCGGTGCGGGGGCGATCTTGCGGGAATAGGCGTCGGCGGGATCGAAGGCGGAGGCGGCCTGGAAGACGGCATAGGCGTCGGAAACCGAGGCCGCGAAGATCGAGATCGTGTCCAGCGTGCGGCAGGCGGGCACCACGCCCGACGCCGAGAGCGCGCCGAGCGTTGGCTTCAACCCGACGATATCGTTGAGCGCGGCGGGCACCCTGCCCGACCCGGCAGTGTCGGTGCCCAGCGAAAAGGCCACGAGGCCATGGCCGACCGCGACGCTGGAGCCGCTGGACGACCCGCCGGGCACCAGCGAAGGATCGACCGAGTTGCGCGGCACGCCGTAGGGCGAGCGCACGCCGACCAGCCCGGTGGCGAACTGGTCGAGGTTGGTCTTGCCGATCACCAGCGCGCCGGCCGCACGCAGGCGGGCGACGACAAAGGCGTCCTCTTCGGCGGTGTAGGCGAAGGCGGGACAGGCTGCCGTCGTGGGCAGGCCCGCCACGTCGATGTTGTCCTTTACCACGAAAGGCACGCCCCAGAGCGGTGTTGCGGCGCTTTGCGGCGGCAGGTTCGCGGCCTCCGCCTGCACTTCGCCCATGTCGCGCAGATGCAGGAAGATGGCGGGGTCGTCCACAACGGCGATCCGGCGGTAGACCTCGGCCATCAACTCGGCGGGGGTCAGGCCGCCTGCATAGGCGTCCTGCAAGGCGGAGAGCGTCATCGGCAAGGTGGTCAGCATGGGGGTCTCCTTCACTGGATCAGGCGGCTTCGGCCGGAGGCTGCGGCGCAGCGGCGACAAGCGCACGGGTATAATCGTGGGTCGGTTCGGTCATGATCTGGGCGGCGGGGCCACGCTCGATGATCTCGCCGCTTTTCATCACCAGCACCTCGTCGCAGAGCAGGCGCACGACGTTCAGGTCGTGGCTCACGAAGAGGTAGGACATGCCGAGCCGCGCCCGCAGATCGACGAGCAGGTTCAGCACGATCGCCTGGATCGAGACGTCGAGCGCGGCGGTGGGCTCATCAAGGATCAGGAGTTTCGGCTCCAGCGCGATGGCGCGAGCAATGCCGACGCGCGCCTTCTGGCCGCCGGAAAGCTGGTGCGGGAAGCGGCTGAGCAAGGGCTGCGGCAGGCCCACGAGGTCGGCCAGTTCGGCGACGCGCGCGCCTGCCTTGGCGCCGCGCATCCCCGCGATGCGTTTGAGCGGTTCGGCAATCGCCGAAGCTGCGGTGCCGCGCGGGTTGAGGCTGTCGGTGGCGTCCTGGAACACCATCTGGATGTCGCGCCGCGCGGGATGGGTGGCGAAACGGGCGGCCGGGGTGGCGGCGATGTCCTGACCGTCGAACAGGATGTTGCCGCTGGTCGGGTCCTGAAGGCGGACGATCATCTCGGACGTGGTGGACTTGCCGCTGCCCGACTCGCCCACCAGCCCCAGCGACTGTCCGGCCTTGATCTCGAAGGAGATACCCTTGACCGCCTGCACCGGGCCGGATTTTCCCGGATAGGTCTTGACGAGGTCGACCACTTCCAGCACCGGGCGCGAGTGCACCTGGTGCTGCGGCTCGGCGGTGCGGATTTCCGGCGGCAGAAGGCCGCGAATGGTCGCGCCGATGCGGGGCGTGGCGTCCACCAGGCCGCGGGTATAGGCGTGCTTGGGATCGGTGAAGAGGCGTTTCGGATCGCCTTCTTCCACGATCTGCCCGTCCTTCATCACCACGATCCGGTCGCAGTATTGCGACGCCAGCCCGAGGTCATGGGTGATCAGGATCATCCCCATGCCGCGGGCGCGGGTCAGGTCGGAGACCAGGTCCATCACCGCCTTCTGGGTGGTGATATCGAGGCCGGTGGTCGGCTCGTCGGCGATCAGCAATTGCGGGTCGCAGGCCAGCGCGATGGCGATCACGATGCGCTGGCACATGCCGCCGGACAGTTCAAAGGGATAGGAATGATAACGCGCTTCCGGATCGTTGATCCGCACCGCCTCCAGCGCTTCGATGGCCTTGGCGCGCGCATCGCGCCGTGTGGCGCGGCCATGGCGGATCAGCACATCCTCGATCTGGTGGCCGACCCGTCGGATCGGGTTGAGCGCGGCGCGCGGGTTCTGGAAGATCATCGAAATCTCGCTGCCGCGGATGTCGCGCATCTGCCGCTCGGTGACCCGGCGCAGGTCCTGGCCGGAATAGCTGACCTCGCCAGTGCGAATCTCGCCCCCCGCATCGAGGATGCGCATCAGCGCGTAGGAGGTGACCGACTTGCCTGAGCCGCTTTCGCCGACAATGCCCAGCGTCTCGCCCTTGGCGACGTCGAAGGAGATGCCGCGCACCGCGTTAACCTCGCCCTTGCGGGTCTGGAAGGCAACCGAGAGGTCCTTGATCGACAGCATTCTCATGTCCTCTTACGGGGGTCGACGATGTCGCGCAAACCGTCGCCCAGAAGGTTGAAGGTAAAGACCGCCAGCATCAGCCAGAGGCCGGGAAAAAGCGCCATCCACCATTCGCCCGAGACGATGTAATTTGCGCCTTCCGCGACCATGATCCCCCATTCCGGCGTCGGCGGGCGCACGCCAAGGCCGATGAAGCTGAGCCCCGCGGCATTCAGGATCGCCCAGCCGAGATTGAGCGAGACCTGCACCATCATCGGCGGCAGCGCGTTGGGGAAGATGTGCACCGCCAGCACCCGCAGGTCGCCATTGCCAGCCAGTTTGGCGGCCTGCGCGAAACCGGCGTAGCGGCGGATGTTGACTTCGGCGCGGACGAGACGGGCATAGAACGGGATGTTGATGATTGCGGTGGCGATGATGATGTTCTCGACCGTGTTTCCAAGCGCGGCGACCACGCCCATCGCCAGCACGAACAGCGGAAAGGCCATGATCGTGTCGAGCAGCCGGTTCAGCACCGCGTCGATCCAGCCGCCCCAGTAGCCCGCGACCGAGCCCAGCACCGAGCCGAAGGCGAAGGAGATCGCGACGGCGGCGACCGAGATCGTCAGGTCCAGCCGCGTCGCCACGATGACCCGGCTGAAGACATCGCGGCCCAGCTGGTCGGTGCCAAACCAATGCGCCCAGCTTGGCGGCTCAAGCGCGCGGGGCGCGTTGGTGGCGAGCGGGTCGTAGGGCACCAGTGACGGGCCGAACAGGGCGCAGCCAAGGAAGACCGCGAGCATGCCAAAGGCCAGCAACGTCACCGGGTTGCCCTTGAGCACGTAGGCGATGTGGCCCAGCGTCTTGTCGCCCTTGCGAGGCGTGGCGGCGAGGGAGGTGTCAGACATCAAGCAACCCCGATCCGCGGGTCGATCAGCGCATAGGCGATGTCGATCACCAGGTTGAGCAGGACGAAGAGCAGCGCCATGGCGAGCACGAAGCCCTGTACGGCAGCATAATCCGAGACCACCAGCGCCTCGACCGCGTAAGATCCGATGCCGGGCCAGGCAAAGACTTTCTCGACCAGCACGTTGGCGCCCAACGTGAAGGAAAACACCATGCCCAGCGTCGTTACCACCGGCAAAAGCGCGTTGCGGAAGGCGTAGGCGTAGAGCACCTTGCCCCGCCCCAACCCGGCCGCGCGGGCGGTGCGGATGAAATCCGACGACAGCGCCGTGAGCATTGCCGCGCGGGTCATCCGGGCGATGGGCGCCAAAGTGAACAGCGCCAGCGTCGTCGCGGGCAATATCAGCTGCTTCAGCGCCCCGATCCAGGTGAACCAGTCGCCCGCAAGTGCTGCGTCGATCAGGTAGAAGCCGGAGACATGCGGCGGCGCGAGGTAGATGAAATCCAGCCGCCCCAGCGGTGATGGCGCCCACCCGGCGAGATAGTAGAAGACATAGATCAGCACGATCCCGGTAAAGAAGGTCGGCATCGACACGCCTGCCGTGACAATCACCCGGCACAGGTGGTCCACCCATGTCCCGGGCCGGGTGGCGGCGAGGATGCCCAGCGGGATGGCGATGGCGCAGGACAGAACCAGCGCCACCAGCGTCAGTTCCAGCGAGGCCGGCAGCCGCGCGGCCAGGTCGGCGGCAACCGGCTGGCCGGTAGAGATCGCCTGACCGAGATTGCCGGTGATCAGGTCTCCGACATAGATGAAAAACTGCTGGATCAGCGGCTTGTCGAGCCCCAGCGCTTCCCGCACCTGCGCGATAGACGCCTCGTTGGCGGCAGGTCCGGCGAAATAGGCCGCCGGATCGCCGGGTAGTGCGCGGGTCAGCAGGAACGAGATCACCACCACCCCCGCCACCACCGGCAAAGCCTGGGCCACGCGGCCCAGGATCATGCGAGTGCGGGACATCAGACCGAGGCCGCAGTCAGCGGGCGCACGTCAAGCTGACGGTGGAACCAGAACTCGTAGCCGCTCGCCCCGTTCATCGCCACGTTCAGCGCCGGTTGCCAGAGCGGGATGCGCGGCAGGTCCTCGAAGGCAATCTCGAACAGGCGCTTGATTTTGGGCGCGTAGTCGGGCGCGTCCATCGGCATGTGCAGGGTGGCGTCCACCAGCGTCTCGACCTCCTCGTTCAGGTAGTTGGACGAGTTGAACAGATGCCCGTGCTTGTAGGCCCAGTAGAAGTAGTAATCCGGCGTGTTCAGCCAGCCGCCGAAGTTCTCGAGATGGAGCGGCAGGCGCTTTTCGACCAGCGCCGCGGTGCGCCAGTTGGCGCCGGGGATCTTCTCGATCTCGGTCTTGATGCCGATCTCGTTGAATGCCTCCTGCATCAGCAACGCCGTCGGCTCCATCCAGTCGGCCAGCCCGAGGCTGATCGAGAGCGGCACCTCGAAGCCGGTCGCATACCCCGAAGCGGCCATCAACTCCTTGGCCTTGGCCATGTCGGTCATGTAGGGCGACTTGCGCGGCCAGGCAGTATCGGTGATCTCGACCTCACCGCCCCACATCGGCGCGCCACGGCCATAGGCGGCGGTCTGGAATATTGCTTCGTAGGGGATGGCATAGGCCAGCGCCTTGCGGACATTGGCATCCTGGAAGGGCTCGAAATTGAAATTCGGGTTGAGGCAGTGAATGCAGTTCTCGATCGGTGTCGAATAGACATCGACCCCGTCCTTGGCATCCAGTTCGGCGGCATCCTTGTTGGGGATGTCGAAGGACATCTGCACGTCGCCGCGTTCGATCAGTGCGCGGCGGGTGGCCGGGCTAGGCACTTCGCGCAGGATCACCCGCTTGAAGGCCGGTAGCGGGCCGCCCTTCCAGTCGTCGTTGCGTTCGTAGACCAGCTGCTGGCCCTGCTGCCATTGCGCCACCTTGTAGGCGCCCGATCCTGCCGGCGTGGTGTGCAGGTAGTCCATCGCCCAGGGGTCGGCCTCCGTCGCATTGGCCTTGGCGACCTCGGCGTTGATGATGAAGGGCACCGGCACCGCGAGGTCGGGCAGGGTCAGCTTGGACGGGCGGTCGAGCGTGATGACAAAGGTCTCTTCGTCCAGCGCCGCGAACTGATCGGGGCGCTCCAGCCCGCCGGCCTTCATCTGCACCGTGGGGAAACCACCGACCGACACCGCCCGGTCGAAGGACCATTTGACGTCCTCCGCGGTCACCTTGCGGCCATCCCAGAAGGTGGCGTCGGGCTTGAGCTTGAAGGTCATGGTGAGGCCATCGTCGGAGATTTCCCAGCTTTCCGCCAGCTCCGGCTCGATCTCCGCGTAATCGTAGGACAGCCCGCCGCCGGGGGCCTGCTTGGTGCCGAAGCTCACCAGCCGGTCATAGGCATTGACCGCCACCTGGTAGGACGCGCGGTTGGTTCCGGTGCGGTGCAGGTCGAGCGAATTGACCGTCTGACCGGTGACGATGACGACGGTGTCGCCGCTGGCCGCATGGGCCGGCACGGCCTTGAGGAACGGCAGCATGGCGGCGCCGATCGTGCCGCCAGTGAGCTTGAGGAAGTCTCTGCGGGAGGAAGAGGACATGTACGGGTGCCTTTCAAGTGAGAGTGAAGGAAACTTGCCGACAGCTTCGCCCTCGCCTGCGCTGCAAACAAATGCTATGATCGCACATACCCGCTGCAAGGAACGCAACGCTCATGCGACACCTGCTGATTTACGACATGATCGAGGCCGTCCACCGCTCGGGCTCGATCCGCAAGGCGGCGGAGGACACCAATATCACCGCCTCGGCGCTGAACCGACGCATCCAGGCCTTCGAACAGGAGTTCGGCTCGGAGATCTTCGAACGCCTGCCGCGCGGGATGCGGCTGAATCCGGCGGGCGAATTGCTCCTGCATCATATCCGCAGCCAGCGGCAGGACCTCGCGCGGGTCAATTCGCAGGTGGCCGACCTGTCGGGCAAGCGGCGCGGGCATGTGAAGATCGCCTGTTCGCAGGCGCTGGTGCCTTATTTCCTGCCGCGCCAGATCTCGGGGTATCGCAGCGAATTTCCCGGCGTAACCTTCTCGGTCAATGTCCGCGACCGCATCCAGGCCGAGCGCGATCTGGTGAACTTCGAGAGCGACCTCGCGCTGGTGTTCGAGCCGGCGCATATGGTGGATTTCGAAGTGCTGCACGCGGTGACCCAGCCGGTCATGGCGATCATGGCGCGCGATCATCCTTTGGCGGGGCGTTCCGAGGTACGGCTGCGCGACCTGCTGGAGCACAACCTGGTGCTGCCCGGACCGCACTATGGTGTGCGCGGGTTGCTCGACCGGGCGGCGCAGCGGATGGGGCGGCGGTTGGAGCCGGTGCTGGAGACCGAGAGCTTCGAGATGGTGCGCCACTACGCCGCGTTCGAGCATTCCATCGGGTTCCAGATTCCCGTGGGCCTGAGCGAGGCAGCACGGCCGGAACTTGCCTATGTCCGGGTCGCGGAGCGGGATGTTGCGGGGGGTGAATTGCTGCTCGGGCACCTGCGTGGCCGTAGCCTGCCCGTGGCGGCGCTGAAATTCGCGCAACAGGTCGCAGTGGCGCTGGATACGGTTGCTATTCCGGTGCAGCGAACGGGTTGAGGCCTGAAGGGGCCATCCGCCCGATCCATGCTGCAAGCGCGCATCGCCGCTCCTGTGGGCAGGTCGACGATGCGCGGCGGCCTGCCACCGCTGCAAAATTTGCATCGTTCCAGTGCAAACATAGCAGACGACAGCAACGCTCCAACGCCGCAAGGTTGGCGCAAGCGATCCGCAGGCTCCCTGCCATCCGCGCCATGACATGCGACACGAGGACGATACCGACATGACCGACACCACGCTTTCCCGCCGAAACCTGCTGCTCAGCGGTGCCGCATTTGCCGGGGCTGCCGCGCTTGGCGCGTCGCCTGTCCGTGCCGCCGGCGACCTCTCGGTCGGCTTCATCTATGTCGGCCCGAAGGACGATTTCGGCTACAACCAGGCCCATGCCGAAGGCGCCGCCGCCGTCAAGGCGATGGCGGGCGTCACGGTCGTCGAGGAAGAGAACGTCGCCGAGACCGTCGATGCCCAGAAGTCGATGGAATCGATGATCAATTTCGACGGTGCGGCGCTGCTCTTCCCGACATCCTTCGGCTATTTCGACCCGCATATCCTCGAGGTCGCGCCGAAATATCCGGACGTCCGGTTCCAGCACGCCGCCGGGCTCTGGTCCGCCGACAAGCACCCGATGAACGTGGGATCCTACTTCGGCTACATCGGCCTCGGCCAGTACTTGAACGGCATCGCCGCAGGGCACGCGACCGAGACCAAGAAACTGGGCTTCGTTGCGGCCAAGCCGATCCCGCAGGTGCTGCAGAACATCAATTCCTACCTCCTTGGCGCGCGGCAGGTCGACCCGGAGATCACCTGCCAGGTGATCTTTACCGGCGAATGGTCTCTCGCCGTCAAGGAGGCCGAGGCGACCAACGCCTTGGCCGACGCCGGCTGCGACGTCATCACCTGCCACGTGGACGGACCCAAGGTGGTGGTGGAAACCGCGGCGGGCCGCGACTGCTTCGTCTGCGGCTATCACGCCAATCAGGCACCGCTTGCGCCCGAGAAATACCTGACCGGCGCCGAGTGGAACTGGCCCGGGGTCTATACCCGCATGGTGCAGACCGTGCTCGACGGCGGCACTATCGACAATTTCGACCGCGGCGGGCTGGCCGAGGGCTATATCAAGATGTCGCCGCTGGGACCGGCAGTGTCCGATGCTGCGCGCAACCAGTTCGAGGCGGTCAAGGCCGAGATGATGAAGGGCGATTTCGCCGCCTACAAGGGGCCGCTCATGGACAACACCGGCAACGAGATCCTCGGCGCCGGGGCGTCGCTTCTGGAGACCGACATTGCGCTCGAGAGCATGAATTACCTCGTCGAGGGCGTGCAGGGCTCGACCTCGTGAGGCGATAAGGCATGGCGCTCGCTGATCCGGCAGAGACCGGCCCGCGCGACTGGCTTTCCCCGGACGGCCGGGTCGCGGGTCTCGCGCGGCGGTCCGAGGCTTTCGTCATCCCCGTGATGGCGTTGGTCGCCGGGTTGGCCGTCTTCGGAGTGTTCCTGCTGTTTCTGGGCAAGTCGCCGGCGGATTTCTATGCGCTGGTCTATCGCGCAGGCTTTGGCACGTCGTTTTCCTGGCAGAATACCCTGTCACGGACCGCGCCGCTCCTGTTTGCTGCGCTTTGCGTTGCTTTGCCCGCGCGACTGGGCCTCGTGGTGATCGGCGGCGAAGGGGCGATTGTCCTTGGCGGAGTGGCAGCCGGGGCGCTGGCGGGTCTGCTGGCGCCTTGGCCCGGCGCCTTGGCGATCCCGATGCTGGCTTTGGCGGGGGCGCTGACCGGCGCCATCTGGATCGGCGCAGTGGGCTGGCTGCGCCATGTGCGCGGAGTGAACGAGACCATTGCCAGCCTGCTGATGTCCTACATTGCCATCGCGTTGATGAACCACCTCGTCGAGGGGCCGTTTCGGGACCCGGCGAGCCTCAACAAGCCCTCCACCGCCCCTCTGGCCGACCATCTCAGGATCGGCGACATCCCTGGCTGGGATGTGCATTGGGGTCTGGTAGTGGGCGTGCTCTGCTGTGTCGCGGCCTGGGTGCTGATCGACCGCACCACCTGGGGCTTCGCCGCCCGCATTGCCGGTGGCAACGTCCGCGCGGCGCAGGTGCAAGGCTTGCCCGTGGGGCGGCTGATCATCGGGTTCACCGCCTTGGGCGGGGCTTTCGCAGGTCTGGCGGGCGCCTTCGAGGTGGCCGCCGTGCATGGCTCGGCCAATGCCTCGCTGGCCTCGGGCTATGGCTTCACCGGCATCCTGATCGCCTTTCTCGCGCGGCACAATCCGCTGGCGATCATCCCGGTGGCGGTACTTCTGGCCGGGTTCGAGGCCTCCTCGGGCCTGATCCAACGCCGCATGGACCTGCCGGATGCCACGGTGCTGGTGCTGCAAGGCTTCGTCTTCATCGCGATCCTGCTGTCGGAGGCGCTCTATGGCCGCTTCCGCATCTTCGCGCCCGAACGTTGGAGGACCTGATGGAAAGCGATCTTGGTCTCTGGGCAATCCCCGTTGCCATCATCGGCGGCGCGATCCGCGTCTCGACACCGTTCCTGTTCGTCTCGCTGGGCGAGGTGCTGACCGAGCGGTCGGGGCGGATCAACCTCGGGCTTGAGGGCACCTTGGTTTTCGGCGCCATGGCGGGCTACGCGATTGCGTATCTCACCGGCTCGCCCTGGGCAGGTGTTGGTGGCGCGGCGCTGGCGGGGGCGTTCTTCGGGTTGATCCACGGGGTTCTGTGCTCGATCCCCAAGGTCAATGACATCGCCCTCGGCATCGCGATGATGCTGCTCGGCATGGGGCTGGCCTTCTTCTTTGGCAAACCCTTCATCCAGCCGGTCGCGCCCGACCTGCCCGCGATTTCCCTCGGCGGCTGGTCGGACCTGACGCAGGTGCAGGCGGCCTTGCGGGTCAACGTGCTGTTCCTTGTCGGCATCGCATTGGCCTTCGCGCTCTGGTGGATGTTCCGCGCCACGCGCATCGGCCTGATCCTGCGCGTCGTGGGCGACAGCACCGATGCCGCCCGCGCCATGGGCTTGCGTCCGTCACTGATCCGCACGCTGGCCACGGCGGCGGGCGGCGCGTTCGCGGGGGTCGGCGGGGCCTATCTGTCGCTCTACTACCCCGGAAGCTGGAACGAGGGCATCTCGTCCGGTCAGGGGTTGATGGCGGTGGCGCTGGTGATCTTTGCCCGCTGGAACCCCATCGCCTGCTTCGGCGCGGCGCTGCTCTTTGGCGGTGCGGGCGCGCTCGGCCCTGCGCTGCAATCGGTCGGCGTGTCCGAAGGCTACTACCTCTATTTCGCGGCGCCCTACGTGCTCACGCTTGGCGTGTTGATCGCGATTTCCTCGAAAACCAAGGCAATGACCGGAGCGCCCGGCGAATTGTCGATCACGAAATGACGAAGGACAGCATGAAAGACCTTCCGCAAACCACCCTGCACTCGGACCCCTATCCCTGGCCCTGGAACGGCGACCTGCGCCCGGAGAACACCGCGCTGATCATCATCGACATGCAGACCGATTTCTGCGGCGAGGGCGGTTATGTCGACAGCATGGGATATGATCTCAGCCTGACCCGCGCGCCGATCAAGCCGATCAAGGCGGTGCTCGAGGCGATGCGGGCCAAGGGCTATCACATCATCCACACGCGCGAAGGCCACCGCCCTGACCTC
>Ga0189275_100538_pt1 | contig 12542 bp, 9 predicted proteins | sample N19A6minimetaG_FD_130329 | JGI IMG/M metagenome (GOLD analysis project Ga0189275, IMG submission 130329) | Marine microbial communities from the Costa Rica Dome - N19 A6 mini metaG | ecosystem: Environmental > Aquatic > Marine > Oceanic > Photic zone | place: Costa Rica: the Eastern Pacific...
CCGCCATAGGTCGCCCCTGCGCCGGTTCCGACCACGAGGCCGGTGCCAGCCGTGGTGGCAAGGGCCGTACCGGTTGCACCGAGGCCTACCCCCGCGGCGTATCCTGCCACCACCGGGGCCGCGACCACTGCGGCAATGGCGGTGACGATGGCGGCCGAGGCGTCGCGCACGAATGTCAGGACGCCCACCGCAAGGCTTGCCCCTTCCATCAGCCCGTCGCGCCAGGCATCGACGGCCTTGTCCAGCCGCGCCGCCGCTTCGGCGGCCTGCACGATCGGATCGACGGCCCGCACAAGGTTACCGGTGTCCAGGTAGACCTCGGCGTTGTGTATCCCGGCATCGGCACGGGTCTTGGCCTTGATCACAGCCATCCAGGGATCGTCGACACCGCCAAGCCACCCCGCGATGGACGAGACGATGAACTGATCGTCGTTCAGATTTTTCTGAAAACGGTAGTTCGACATGGCGGAGTTGGCCTGATCACGGGCCTTGCGGATCGCGCCGCGCAGGGCACTGTTGGTGCGCTTTTTCAAGGTTTCCGCCTGCTCGACGCTGATGCGCACGCGCTCGCCTTCATGCAGGATGAATCGCACGCTGGGCTCCGCAGGGTCCGTATAGATCGACTCGACGATGCCAAGCTGATGGCGAAGATCGGCCTTTTCGCCGCCGCCGCTGGAGCGCCGCTGGAACGCCGCCTGCACACGCTGGCTTTGACGCTGCGCGGATTCCTGCTGGCGGGCCTCCTCGCGTTGCGGGGCGAGGGTCCGCAGTTCGTCCTGCAGGATCTCGCGGTCTTCGCGCGTGACGTCTGGTCGCTGCAGCCAGGCCACGATCCTGTCGACTTCGGTGCGCACCTCGTCCGGGTCCGAGAGGCCGACAGAACTGCGCTCGCGCAGGATTCGCGGGGCATCCTCGGGCAGGGGCGTCTCTTCCGTGGCCACTTTCTTGCGTTTCTTTTTCCGTTTCTGCTTTGCAGGGGCCGTTTCGGTGATGCCGCGCAACAATTCGGCCTTGCGCAACCGAAGTTCGTCGCGGGCTTCTTCCAGAAGGAGGGTTTCCTGGCTGGATTCGAACTGGCGGTCGAGAAACTCGGTGATCTCGTCGATGTCCTGCTGCACGTCGGACAACATCATCGACGAGATGTCCGGCGACGACTCGAGGTAGTCGCGCAATGCAAACACCGGGCCTGCGGGCGCATTGCCCTGCACCTGCACCGCGCCACCCTCTGCCGCGCGCGGGCCCAGCGCGCCGGCTTCGGTCTCTGCCCGCGCTCGAGCGCCCAATCCGCCGCGGCGCGCCTGCATCACGTGGACAAGCTCATGGCCGATCAATGCGCGCCCTTGCGGCGTCTCGGGCCGGAACTCTCCTGCGGCGAACCCGATGTCATCGCCAAGTGCAAAGGCGCGCGCATTGGCGCGGGCGGTCGCCGCCGCCGGTGCGGTGCCGGTGTGCAACCTGACAGCCGAAAGATCGGCATCGAAAGCGGTCTCGAATTCGCTCCGCAACTCCGGGGCCAGCGCTTGGCCCGGGCCGGACACGGAGGCTTCGCATTGCGTCGCGGTCGATGGCAGGGCGTGGGCATATGCGGGTGCGGAGTGGCTCATGCGCCGCGCTCCCGTGCCAGTGCCGCAAGCACAGCCTGCCGGATCTCGGCCGGTCCGGCATCCTGCGGCAGCTCAAGTCGCAGCGATGGCAGGTCAACCTGCGTGCCCACGGGCAAGGCTTCCGAGGCTTCGGTCACGGCTTGGGCGACGTGTTGGCCGATGTCGGCAGGTTGGGTCATGGCCGCACCTCTGACCGCAGCTTGGGAAAGGGTTTGTCGAGCTTGCGGAACTCGGCGCGCGCGGCGGCCTCGATTTCGGCCATCCCGACCGCCTTGCCGCGATCCGCCGCCAGAAAGGCCGCATTGACCGCCACCAGCCCGATATGCCCCCCCGCCAGATCAAGCTGGGCGAGCCGGGCGAAATCCAGCGTCTCGCAGGGCACACCGGCGGGAAAGACCTGCCGCCAGATACGCGCACGCAGGCCAGCGTCGGGCCAAGGAAAATCGATCACGTACCGAAGCCTGCGCAGGAAGGCGATGTCTATCTGGCTCTTGCGATTGGTGGCCAGCAGGCAGATGCCGCCGAAGCTTTCCATCCTTTGCAACAGGTAGCTGACACCGAGGTTGGCCCAGCGATCCTTGCTGTCGCGGATCTCGGTGCGCTTGCCGAAAAGCGTGTCAGCCTCGTCGAAGAACAGGACCGCCCCGGCGCGTTCCGCCGCGTCGAATATTCGGGCCAGCGCCTTTTCGGTCTCGCCGATGTACTTGGACACGGTCGACGACAGGTCCACGCGATAGAGGTCACGGCCCAGCGCATGGGCCAGCGCCTCGGCGGCCATGGTCTTGCCAACGCCGCTGCGCCCGGCGAAGAGCGCGGAGACCCCGGTGGCCTGCGCGGCCCCGGAGTTGAACCCCCAGTCACCGTGAACAAGCGCCCGGTTGCGGCCTTGCGCAATGAGCGCGGTCAGCAGGTCCGTGGTGTCGGGGTCCATGACCAATGCGTCGACGCCAAGGCGCGGTTCGATCCGTTCGATCAGCTGGTCCAACCCCTCCGCCGCCGCACGCCGGACAACGTCGAAGGGCGCATCGCTGCGCGCATGGATCAGATCCGCGATGCGGGGAATGTGGTCCGGTCCCAGACCGAACGCCGCCCCGAGATCCCGGGCCAGGTCGCCGTCATGGCCAAGCGCCTCGGCCCAGGCCGCGACCCGGCCAGAGGTGTCCAGGGTGCCCAGCCGGATGGCGCAGGCGGCATCGACGTCCGGAAGGTGGCCGTTCGCATGAAGGATCAGTGGCGCCGCCAGATCACGCGCGGCCTCTTCGGCCAGGTCACGGTCCGCCCCTGCGTCGAGCACGTAGATCAGGTTGTCCAGCGCCGCTTCGCGCGCGGCCAGCGCCCAGAAGGCCGGTCGCTCGTATGCCCCCGGAATTACCGGCAGGCGCAGCATGATCGGATAGCGCCCCAGCACCCCGGCCGCGTGGCGCGCGGCGGCAAGCCTGCAACCGTCCGGCCCGTCGATCAGGAAGCGCGCGGGCATGTCATCGCGCAGACCGGCCAGCGCGGTGTCGATCGCAAAGGCATGCGCGGGGGGCGCGGTGGCGGCGGGCAGGTCGGCAATGCGCCGCGCGATCCTCGGGTCCAGCCAGTCTTCGCCCAGAGCCAGCGCTTCGATCCGCTCATCGGTCACCGCAATGCGCTCGCCCGGTGCATAGCCGTCGCCGATTTGCACAAGTGCATACCGGCGCAAGGGCGCATCCGGAGACAGGCGCGCGCGCACCGGGCCGCGCCGTCCGATGGCCTCCTCCAGCGAGGCCAGGGTTGCCAATGGCGCGCGGTCCTCGACCCGGGGCAGGACTGCCGCCAGCAGAATGCGGCGGTCCACGGCGGTCAGTGCGAAGGTCTGCGCAATCCGCTCGAGCCCCGGCAGATTGTCGAGCGCGCGCTGGATGGCGCGTTGTCCCGAAGCGCCCGTCAACCCGGCCTCGGCACAGCGCGCGGCCAGCCCCAGGGCTTCGCGGGCGGATAGTGCAGGACGGGCTATGGTGTCGGGAATATTCATGATCTCATGGCATCAGCGTGAAGGAAAAACCGGGGTCGCGGCTGCGCGCCCCGTCGATCTGGACAGTTACGGGATAGGTGTCTCCGGCGGGTGATGGCGTCGGCAGATCGCGCCGGTAGGCATCAAGAGGCACTTCGATCACCGTGTCGGTTGGGGCAGCCCAGGGGTCGGGACCTTCGGGTTCGGTGACGGTTGCGGCGGCGCTGCCGATCAGGACCTGCGCGCGTGCGCCGCGCCGCCATAGCCGGGTCCCGGTGATCTGCAATATGCCGCTGAAGTCGCTTGCGGCGGGTGCCGTCGCGGTGATCGAGGGCACGACCTGCACAAAGGCAGTGTTTGAAGCGTAGCGGCGCGGCGCAGGCGTGTTGGCGCCCGGGCCCAGCCCCCCGGAAACGCCGTCGCTCAGAACCTCGGCTTCCAGGATGATGGCCACGACGCCGGGCTGCAGCCGCGCGGCGGGCGGGATCGGGCGGGGCAGGGGATTGTCGAGGTCCGGGGCATATTGGTCATCGGGCAGGACCAGTTGCACGATGCCCGCCAGATCAGGCTCGACCCGGATCGGATCGAGATCGCCGACGCGCACATAAAGACGGTCGGCACCGCGCGCGCCGACGGTCTCAAGCTCAAGTGTATCGCCGACCCTCAGGCGCATTTCGCCGCGCGGCTGGCCCGGTGCCACCGCCAGCCGCGCGGCGCGGATCTCCGGACGGCTCGCGACCGAAAAGCCAAGCGAACGCGTCTCGACCGGGGCCGGGATCGGCGCGGGCTCGTCGGTTTCGATCTGGACAAGGCTGACCTTGTAGATTGCGGAATGGCGATAGTTGACCGTGGACAGGGCCGACCAGATCTTGGACAGGTCTTCCAGCGGCGCCTGAACCAGCGAGATCTTGAGCCGCTCGAACTCGTCCCGCAGACCGGCCTCCAGTACCGGCGTTCCCGGCGGATCGACAACCGCGTTACGGACGGTTTCGACGTCGATGCGCGGGCCAAAGTGATGCAGGACGGACATGGCGTCGCCAAGGGCGCGTTCGGCGGCGATCTGGGCTTCGGGCTGGTCCTCGCGCTCCGGGTGGCTGGTCAGCATGTAGAGCAGCTCAAGCGACAGCGGCGGCTGACCTGTCATGCCGGGCACCGTGCGGGCGGGCACATCCATGTTGCGATAGGCCGCGCTTTCCAGAAGCTGGATCAGGTAGAGGTTCACGCGGGTCCCGGCGGTGGCGATGGTCACGTCCGGCGGAGCGCTGGTCACCTCGGCGCCTGACAGCATGTGGCTGCGCAACAGGCGGGTCAGAGAACTCGTGACCTCGGATATGGCGGCGAACCCTGCCATGTGCCTCTACCTCAGGATTCCGCGCCGACGCGCATGATAGTTCTGAAATCCGCTTGTGCCGGTAAGGGCGGGCGGATCGGGCGGCGCCGGGAAGTCCGGGATTGACGGAAAGGTCGGCTGCGGGTCCGGTGCCGCTTCGAAATGCAGTTCGATCCGGCCAATCGACACGCGTGTCGCGGGGGAGTGGTCGGGCGGGAGAACGCTGGCAATCTCAGCAGGGGTCTCGGGAGGCTCGGCGGCTTCTGACTCGTCGGGTTCCGATTGCGGCGTCGGAACGGCAGGCTTGGATCGTAGCCTCCTGGGTTCCGAATGGGGCGCCATGACCTCGGGTTGTGGTGGTTCCCCGTCTTGAAACCCGGCGGCCTCGGGCTTGGGCGAGGGTTCGAGTTTGGCCGGTGGGGGCCGGTCTTCCGCTTGCCCAGGGGCTTCCGGCAACGGGTTGGTTGCGGCACGCAAGGGAGCGGGTGCCTCGGCTTCGGCGGTTTCGATGCTCACGGTCTTTGCAGGGCGCGGTTGGGGCTCGGGCGGTGAAGGGGGCGTGTTCGCCGTTTTCAGTGGCGGCGTCCGTGCCATGGGGGCCGTATCCCGGGCTTCAAGCTCGTTGGGGTCTTCTGCTTGGGTTGGCTGCATACCGTCGACATGATGCTTCGGCTGATTCAGGTCGCCCACCTCCGCACTCTCGGGGAAGGCATCAACCTCATCGTTTTCGAACGGGGTCCGTGGGCGCAGGGACAGCGCGGGCGGCATGGCATTCGCGTCGCCCGGAGCGTCGCCCGCGGCAAAGGCGGCAAGGGCTGAGAAAAACCCGGTCATGCGGCCGCCTCCGCCACAAGGCGCGACAGGCTGCGGCGTTCGGCGTCGGGCAGGTCCAGGATGTCGGGCAGCGACATTCCAAGCCGGGACGACAGGGTTCGCGCCCTTGCACCGATATCCCCGGCGAGTGCCGCTTCCGAGCGCAATAACTCCAAGGCATCCAGTCGCGTGACCATCGCCGTTTCGCAGGCCGGGCAGGTCATCTCGAAGATCAGAAAGCCGGCGATGTTGGTCTGTCCGAAAGCCTCGTCGAGCACCGCGGCGGGCACGTCCGCGACCGGTCTTGGGCGACCGTCCGGGTCCTCGGCGGACAGAACCATCGACGCCCTCAACACCTCGGCGCCGATGCGCGGTGCGCTCAGAGCTGCGCGTGCCATGGCCCGCGCGGTCGGGGGGCCGCTCCGGAGCTGCCAGCCCTGGACCACGACGTCTTCGGGTCCCGCAGGGTCTTCCGCCAGAAGATCCCGCAGGTCGGGGGCGATCTCGATGGTCTCATCGCAGTCGGGGCAGGGCGCGATCAGCTCGGCCCTTACCCCGAAGCTTTGCAGGAAGGCCGCCAGCAACACGCGTTCGACGTCAGGCCAAGAGATCTCGTCACTGTCGATACTGCCGAGGCGCGCAGCAAGGTCGATGGCCTGCCGCGCATCCGCACGCCGACGGGTGTCCTGCAACAGCAGGATGTCATAGCCGTTCAATCCACGAACCATGGCTTCGCCCCGGGTCAGGCGGACAGGTATGTGGGTGATCGCGGCCAATGCGCTGCCCCTACTCTGGTATCGTAAACGAGGGCTGCGGCGGTTCGACGACGCTGAAATCGCGCAGCCAGCCCTGATGCTGGACCTGGATGCTTTGCATCAGGACCCCGCTGTCAGAGGCATCGAGTCCGTCCAGCGCGGTGAACTGCGACACCCAGGCGTCGAACACCTTGTAGGCCATGACCTTCTGCCCGGCCTCGTTGCGCACCTCGACGATGAAATTCTTGCGGAAATTCTCAAGCGAGATTTCCTGTCCGCCGCCGCCTTCGATGTTCCAGACGCGGTTGGCCCATTGTTCGAATTCCTTGTCATGGGTGACACCGCGCGTCATTGTCAGCGGCTCGAAACTGGTCATCCCCGGCTGCTTGCGTGTCTGGGAGAGATCGCCGCCCTCTCGGTATTCGATCACCTGGGTCGAGCGGGTGAGGGCCGACACCTGCGTCATGCCGGCGACATAGCGGCCCTCCATCATGATGGCGAACTTGAACTTGGCGTAAGGGTCGTAGCGATTGGCGTTCACGACGAATTTCGGCGGTGGCATGACGGTCTCCTCAAGGCTGCGTCAGGTGGCGCTGCGTGTGATCTGCTGGAATTTCAGAATGACGAACTCCGCCGGTTTCAACGGCGCCACGCCGACCACGATGTTGACCATGCCGGCGTCGATATCGGCCTGGGTGGTGGTCTCGGAATCGCATTTGACGAAATAGGCGTCGCGCGCACTTGCGCCCTGCAGCGCACCTTGCCGGAACAAGCCGTTCAGGAAGGATTCGATCGACATGCGGATCTGGGCCCAGAGCGGTTCGTCGTTCGGCTCGAACACCACCCATTGGGTGCCGCGATAGAGGCTTTCCTCGAGAAACAGCATGAACCGGCGCACCGGCAGGTACTTCCATTCCGAGGCCAGCGCATCCGCGCCTTCAAGCGTGCGCGCGCCCCAGACGATGTTTCCGAAAACCGGGAAGGTGCGCAGGCAATTCGCACCCAGTGTGTTCAGCGCGCCCTGCTGTTCGTTGGACAGCGACACCGCCAGCGCCGGAATATTGTCGAGCCTTGCATCGATCCCGGCGGGGGCTTTCCAGACGCCGCGCGTTGAATCGGTCTCTGCCCAGAGCCCCGCCACCGATCCGCTGGCCGCCAGACTGCGCAGCGCGTCGTTGGTTTGCGGATCGGCCGACAGCGGACGCGGGAAATAGACACAGGAATTGGGCGAGCGCAGCAGCGCGTTGTCGTCGAGCCATGTCTGCATCTCCTCAAGGGAGTCCACGTCAAGGCCGACGTCGACGATGGCCATCGCGCGCCGATCCTCGGCATAGGCGATCAGCTCGGCATAGGTGGCACGCATCGGATTGACAGCCATCAACGCGGCTTCGGGGATCAGGAACATGCCGATCACGTCGTTGACGTCGTTGAAGGCATAGATGCCCGAGGTTGCCGCCGGACTCCCCCGGAACACGTCATCGTTGGTCAATAGTTGATCCATCGTCGCATTCATCACGAGGCCGTCCTGACCACCCACCAGCGAGAATTGCTGGGCGTTGTCCTGGCCACCGGTCAGCCCGTACTGTCCCGCGTCCGTCCCGCCAAAGCTGAAGCGGCTGTTGGGCAGATAGGGTCGCGCGCTCCGGCCAGGCAGGATACGCAGGTGGCGGTCCCCGACGACCGGGCCAATCACCACCTCGACTGTCGCGCCCGCGAAATAGCCGCGCAGGTTTTCATCGAACCCCACCAGAGCCTCCAGCCCGGGGTCGCGGGCCAACGCACGGATGGCGGATTGCAACAGCGACCCGACCTGTGCGACCGTGGTGGGCACCGGCGTGGATGCCGCGATGGCGACATTGATCGGTCCAAGGCCAAAGGTGGCCGTGTTCGTGGCATCGACGAATTCCAGCGTGACCGCCAGGTCCTGATAATCTCCGATACCGGCGCCCATGGCGGGCACCGGGTCGCCCAGAGTCCCGCTCACCGCAGGCAGCGAGCCGACCGCCGGCGGAACTGCCGGGACATCAACCTGAACCAGACGTGAATTGGCGTTGACGTAGTCAAAGAGGAACCGGGTGTCGGTGACGTCAAAGGTCAGGTTGCGGAATTCCTCGCGCACACGCTCTTCGGTCCGCCCATCCTGCGTGGCGATCTCGGTCACGATCAGGTTGAACCGGGTGGCCGGATCGATGGTCTTGTAGTCAATTTCGACGCGGAGGTTATTGCCCCAGCTTCCGGGGTTCAGGGCGGAATCGGTCCGCACCATGCGCCCGGCACGCAGAGTGAACAGCGTTCCGGGTGCGGCCGTGTTGTCGGGGACGGCAAGGCTAGCCTCGGCGGCATTATCTGCAGGCACCGCGTTGCCCTCTTCGGCGACGCGCACGATCCAGGCCTGACCGCCACCGTTGAGGAAAAACTGGCGCACCGCGTAGGAGGCCTCGTGCTGTCGGTGCAGCCCGCCGAATTCGCGCTCGAAATCGCCGAAGTTGAAGATCTGCACAGCCTCATTGACCGGACCTTTCCGGAACGTGCCGAGAAGTCCGGCGGTCGACGTGGCGACGCCCGAAATCGTTCGGCTCTGGCTGGGCAGCTCCTGTACGTAGACGCCGGGATATGTCGGAGCATCCATTGTGTATCCACCTTCTTCAGATCGGTTTCCCGGGTCTGCCATCAGGCCCGGCGTGCAGGTTCAAATTCGGGTCCACCGCAGCGCGAATGCGGGCGAAGGCCCGTTCAAGTGACAACTCGCGCCAGACTACCGAGGTCTGGACATCATCGACCTCGAAGACGAACCGACCGGCGCCGCGAGGACCCAGCGCCCTGATCCGCAGGACAAATGCCTGGGGCTGGCCGTCAGAGGGCGGATCAGATTGGAGTTTCGAGCCGATCACGAGGCAGTATTCCGATGGTTGAGTCGCCCCGAAAGTAATCGCTCCGGATTGGCCGCCCCTGTCCGCCGCGTCAGTTCCGGCGGGCCGATCGGGCAGACATGGCGAACAACGCGATGACAGGCCCCAAGCCGGGCGATCACAGCCCGGTCACGGCGCAGTCACACGCACCGGCCGGACACAGGCGATCCCGCCGAAGACTTCCGGCGACTGGAGAATGCGTTTTGGGTGGAGTCAGCCTGCGGGAAAGCCTGTTTCGCGTCCGACGCTCAGGACCGACTGCGCACTCGACGAGGCGAATTCGGGCCGCAGGATGCTTTCATAGAGCGTCACTGTCTCGGCCATCGGCGTGATGCCAAGCTCGGTGGACAGCTGATCTTCGAGACGGCGGAATTGCAGGATGGCCTGCGCACGCTGACAGTTGAGCGCATATAGCGACATGACAGCCCGCTGGACGCTTTCGCGGAAGGGGTCGCGTTCAAGGATTTGCCGACCGTAGTCCAGCGCCTGTTCGTAGTCGCCGATCAGCCCTGCGTCGTTCATCAGCAGGGTCAGAGCCTTGACGATCAGCGCGCAATACCGCTCGCGCAGGGGCAGGACCCAATGGTCGCCGCATCCTTCGAGGAATTCGCGCCCGCTCGCACCCACCGCGGTCTTGAGGCGAAGGCGCTGGCTTGCCGTCAACTGGGTCGGCGAGTCTTCGCCGGATATCTCGGCCAGCGCGTCGGTCAGCTCGGCCGCATCGGTGCTGGCGGGTGGGCGCACCCGCAATCTGATCACGTCATCAACGGCCTCAAGCGACAGCCCGGGAAAATTCTCAAGGCCCGAGCGCAACCGGCAGACCGCGCTGTTCATCGACGAGGCGCCACGCTCCAGCGTGCTGGTCGGCCAGATTTCCTCGATCACATATTCGCGCCGAAACCCCTTGTTTGCTTGGCTCGCCAGCAGCATCAAAAGGCGTTTCGTGTTCCCGGCGACATGCAACGGCTGGCGGATACCGTCCAGTCGTAGGGCAAAATTACCGAGCAGGGAGACAGTTACTTTTGGGACAGTCATCAATAAAAACGATCGTTGAAATAATAGAGACAGGTGAAAAGTTTAACACGGACTCAACCTATGGTCCAAGTCCGGATCGGTTGGGAGGGCGCCGGACGGGCAGGAGGCCGCCCGCTTCGCGTGTTTTCGGGGTTCAATGCCCGATGGTCGCAAGGCACCGCGTTGCGGCTTGATGATTTCTGCGCTCAATTCCTGAACAGAATGCTTGATTTTAAGCCGTGTTGCCCAAAAAATGGCGCGATACCGCAAGGGGATCAACCGCGTGACCACCGAGACGGCCTTAGCGCAAGCGCGCAGCGCGCTCGAATCCGGCAGGAGTTTCGCCAAGGCGGCCATGCCGGAAGAGATCGCAAACAGCTGGCAAAGGTGCCGGAGCATGGGTCTCGATCCGCGTGCCGCGCCGGAGGAGGCGGTGGTGTCGCACCGGGAATTGACGGCGGCCCGCCAGGCGCGGGACCAGTTGATGCGGATCGTGCGGCCGGAGCTGGAGCTTCTGAGTTCCCAGATCGCCGGGACCAATTTCATGTGCGCCTTCGCGGATGAGACCGGCGTGGTGCTGGACGCGATCATGGACCCGGAATTCAGCGCCAGCGATTGCGCGCGCGCCATCCGCCCCGGCTCGGTCTGGCGCGAGGAGTTGCGCGGCACCAATGCGCTGGGGCTGGCGCTGCATCGCAGGCGCACCAGCCTTGTGACGGGGGGCGAACATTTCTTTGCCTGCCACGCTGCAGTGTCTTGCGTGTCGGCGCCGATCTTTGCCTCGGACGGCACGATTGCCGGGTTGCTCGATGCCTCGTCGGAGGTGGCCGAACGGCAGGTCCACACCGCGGCTCTGGTCAATCTTGCGGCCACGAATATCGAGAACCGGTTGTTCGCCGAGGCGCATCGCGGCGATATCATCCTGCAGTTCCACCCTCGGGCCGAATACCTGCCGACCCAGAGCGTCGGGATGATCGCATTGGATCAGGCGGGGCGGATCACCGGGGCGAACCGCGCCTCGGCGCGGATGCTGCCTGCGGCGGGATTTGCCACGGCGAAACGCTTCGGCGACCTGTTTCGCGAGGAGTTCCAGTCGCTCCTGCGCAAGCTGGTGCAAGGCGAAATTGTGCGATTGTCGGAATGGATGAACGCGGGGTTCTTTGCGCGTCTGCATCCGGTGGTCCCGCCTGAGCGTGTCGCCGGACAGGGTGTCTTCCTGAGCGCACCGGCCCGTGTTCGCAAGGCCCGGCGGCATCGGGGGCTGGTCTGGGATGACGACCTGGTCCGCGATGCACTGCGCGTGGCGAGCCGGGCGATGGCAATGGGGCAACCCGTCTGCATTCAGGGTGCGCCGGGCACCGGCAAGACGGCCTTTGCCGAAGTGGTCCATGGTCAGGCCAAACCGGATACGCCGCTGATTGTCATTGACTGTCGCCGTCTGTCCGATGGTTGGGGCGCGGGCGGTCTTGGCCCGTCCTCCCGGTCAAGCCCTGCGCCGGATGGGGGCGGAACACTGGTGCTGGAGAATGTCGCGGCGCTTGTCGGGGAAAGTGCGCAAGACCTCGGGGATTGCCTGAAGGACCTGCGGCAGGGCGGCGATAACTGGAGTGTTCTGGCCACCGACCGAGGCGGGCAGGACACAGAGCGGCTGCGATCGCTGGCCGGGATGACGATGCTGGCGGTGGCCTTACCGGACCTGGCGGCGCGCACGGATTTCGACAAGATTGCCCGCGCGATGCTGGCCCACCTGTCGCCGGATCACACGCTGTCGACCAAGGCGCTGAGACTGCTGGCCGAGATGGACCGTCCCGGCAACCTTGCCGACCTGCGGGATCACCTTCGGGTTCTGGCGGCCACCTGTCCGACAGGGGTTATCCGCGATGGCCATGTCGCGCAGGTTTTCCCGCCGCAGGACCGCACCGCCCGGGCCTGCCAGAAATGCGAGGGCACGCCGATCCGGCGGCAACGCGGTCTCGAAATCCGGCGAATGTTCCGGGAGTGCCAGTGCAACACCGCGCTGACGGCGCGGCGTCTGGGGGTCTCGCGCAACACGGTCTATGCGCATCTGAAGGACTGAGGCACCGCGAAGAGACCATCGGCCAAGGCGGCGGTCACGGCGTCTCGGTGTTTTGCGTCGTC
>Ga0189275_100539_pt1 | contig 12539 bp, 7 predicted proteins | sample N19A6minimetaG_FD_130329 | JGI IMG/M metagenome (GOLD analysis project Ga0189275, IMG submission 130329) | Marine microbial communities from the Costa Rica Dome - N19 A6 mini metaG | ecosystem: Environmental > Aquatic > Marine > Oceanic > Photic zone | place: Costa Rica: the Eastern Pacific...
ATGCGGGTTTCGGGTTCGGCCACCATGGGCGAGGTGCTGATGCCCGCGCTGATCGAATCCTTCGCCCTGCGCAACGGTCTCGTGGCCACCCGCGACCAGCAGGCGCCGGAGCGCTTCAGCTATTACCTGCGCGACCGTCAGACCGGCGTGGAAAAGGGGCTGTTCCATTTCCACAATACCACGACGACCGAAGGCTTTGCCGATCTTCTGGCCGACGAGAGCGACATCGTCATGTCCCTGCGCGAGGTGCGCCCCTCCGAGGTGCGCGCGGCCCGCGAGGCCGGGCTTGGCGACCTGACCGGCCCCAACCGCAGCCGGGTTCTGGCGCTGGACGCGCTGGTGCCCATCGTCTCGCCCAAGAACCCGCTGTCGGCGATCAGCCCGGCGCAACTGGCGCGTATCTTCGGCGGCGAGATCACCAACTGGCTGCAGCTGGGCGGGCCGGATGCACCCATTGTGCTGCACCTGCCGGTCGCCGAATCCGGCATTGCCCAGAGCATGCAGGACAAGCTGATGGCCCCGGCACGGCTGGACCTGGCAAGCGACGTGATGCGCCACGCCTCGAGCGCCGCCGTCGCCGAAGCGGTGGCCGATGACGTGTTGGGCATCGGCATTGCCAGCTTCTCCGAGACCGGCAATGCCAAGCCGGTGCTGCTGTCGGGGCGCTGCGGCTTTCAGTTGCGCGCGACCCGGCTGGCAATCAAGACCGAGGATTATCCGCTGACCGCGCCGATGTTCCTCTACCTGCCCGCCCGCCGCCTGCCCAAGCTGGCCCGCGATTTCCTAACCTTCACCCGGTCGGACCCGGCGCAGATCGTGATCCGCCGCGCCGGGTTCGTCGACCAGGCCCCCGAGGAGGTGCCCATCAACGATCAGGGCGACCGCTTTGCCAATGCGATCACCGTCGCAGGCGGCGAAACCCCGCTGTCCGAGCTGAAGCGGCTGGTCAGGGTGCTGGGCACGCGCAACCGCCTGTCCACCTCGTTCCGGTTCCGCGCCGGATCGACGCTGCTGGACGCGCAGTCCCTGTCCAACGTCCAGCAGTTGGCGCGCTCGCTTGAGGCGGGCAAATACGACACCCGCGCGGTGCTCTTCGTGGGGTTCTCCGATGGGGACGGCCCCGCCGAGGGCAACCGCGCCATCGCCGCCAAACGCGCCGCCGTGGTCCGTGACGCGGTGGTGACCGCCGCCGAAACCGCGCATTTCGACCGGGTTCTGGTCGACACCGAGGCCTTTGGCGAAACATTGCCGCTGGCCTGCGACGACACCGCCTGGGGGCGTCAGGCCAACCGTCGGGTCGAGGTCTGGGTCCGTTAGAGCGGTGCTTTTGGGGCGAAACGCTGAAGGCGCTTAATCGAGAGCGGACTATTGGCTTGGTTGGGGCACAAGCCGCGCATCGTCGGGCCGCGGTACGGCGATCCAGCCTCTGCGCTACAGCGCTTTATGGCAGCCACCCCGCGTTAGCCCCCAGCTTTGCGCTGAAATCAGCCATATCGCCGTGCCGTGGGGGCGGCCCGACGATGCGCGGCGGCCTGCGGCCTTGATTCCGCGCGGGTACTGAGCGCTGGAGGGCCGCTCAAGGCCAGAACCGTCCGCCTCAACCGGTCATCATCCCGCATCACGGATCGGTCCGCCGCCGCCCACCCCTGCCGCGAAGGGACCTCTTGCCGCCTGTCGCTGCCCGTGGCACCGTTGCGAGGAATGACCGGAGGCACAGCCCATGGCAACACAGACCAAGGCCAAAGACATCACCTCGCACCTGCCCCAGACCTTTGAACCGCGCAATCCCGGTATGGAGCTGGATCTCGACTGGGTGCTCGGCGTCCATGCCAATCGCTCGGCCATCGAACGCCGCGCCGCGACGCTTCCCGGACGGCGCAGCGTGAAAAAGGATTACCAGGCTGCATGGCTCTGTCGCGCGATCTCCTGCATCGACCTGACCACGCTGGCGGGTGACGACACCGAAGGCCGGGTGCGCCGGCTCTGCGCCAAGGCGCGTCAACCGGTGCGCGCCGACATCCTGCAGGAGTTGGGGATGGAGGGCCTGACCACCGGCGCGGTCTGTGTCTATCACGACATGGTGCCCACGGCTGTCGACGCGCTGGCGGGCACGAACATCCCCGTCGCCGCCGTTTCGACCGGGTTTCCCGCGGGCCTGTCGCCGTTCAATTTGCGGGTGGCCGAAATTCACGCCAGCGTCGAGGCCGGGGCGCGCGAGATCGATATCGTCATCTCCCGCCGCCACGTGCTGACCGGCAACTGGCAGGCGCTCTATGACGAAATGCGGGCCTTCCGCGCCGCCTGTGGCGAGGCGCATGTGAAGGCGATCCTTGCGACCGGCGAATTGGGCACGCTGAAGAACGTGGCGCGCGCCTCGCTGGTCTGCATGATGGCGGGGGCGGATTTCATCAAGACCTCGACCGGCAAGGAAAGCGTCAACGCCACCCTGCCGGTCAGCCTGGTGATGATCCGCGCGATCCGCGACTACCACCAACGGACCGGGGTGCGGGTGGGCTACAAACCTGCAGGCGGGATTTCCAAGGCCAAGGATTCGCTGACCTATCTTGCGCTGATGAAGGACGAGCTGGGCGACCGCTGGTTGCAGCCGGACATGTTCCGCTTTGGTGCCTCCAGCCTGCTGGGTGATATCGAGCGCCAGTTGGAACACCATGTCACCGGCCGGTATTCAGCCAACCACCGCCACGCACTGGCCTAGACGCCGAAATCTTCAAAAGATTTCGGCCCGATTTCTTGAAAAGAAATCGCTTCCGAGGAAAGACAGAACCGATGCAGATCAAGGAAATCTTCGAGAGCATGGACTACGGCCCCGCCCCCGAAAGCGCCGCTGACGCGCTGGCCTGGATCGTCGATCAGGGTAGCCGCTTCGGCATGTATATCAACGGCGGCTGGACCGCCGCGCGGGGCGATTTCGCGTCGAAGAACCCGGCCAACGGCGAAACGCTGGCCGACCTGACCCAGGCCATTCCCGGCGAAGTGGACGAGGCCGTCGCCGCCGCCCGCGCCGCGCAGCCGAAATGGGAGGGTCTCGGCGGGCATGGCCGGGCGAAATACCTCTATGCCATCGCGCGGCTGTTGCAGAAGCATTCCCGGCTGTTTGCCGTGCTGGAGACTTTGGATAACGGCAAACCGATCCGCGAGAGCCGCGACATCGACACTCCGCTGGCGCAACGGCACTTTTATTACCACGCGGGCATGGCCCAGTTGATGGAGGCCGAACTGCCGGGCCGCGCGGCGCATGGTGTCTGCGGCCAGATCATCCCGTGGAACTTTCCGCTGCTGATGCTGGCGTGGAAAATCGCCCCGGCGCTGGCGGCCGGCAATACCGTGGTGCTGAAACCCGCCGAGTATACCTCGCTGACGGCGCTGCTTTTTGCCGATATCTGTTCGCAGGCCGGACTGCCCAAAGGCGTGGTCAATATCGTCACCGGCGACGGCGCGGTGGGCGAGCAGATCGTCAACCACCCCGGAATCGACAAGGTGGCCTTTACCGGATCGACCGCCGTCGGCCGCGCCATCCGCGCCGCCACTGCCGGGTCGGGCAAGGCGCTGACGCTGGAGCTGGGCGGCAAGTCGCCTTACATCGTCTTCGAGGACGCCGATATCGACAGCGCCATCGAAGGGCTGGTGGACGCGATCTGGTTCAACCAGGGCCAGGTCTGCTGCGCGGGTTCACGGCTGATCGTGCAGGAAGGCATTGCCGAGGATTTCCACACCCGCCTGCGCGCCCGGATGGACAAGCTGCGGCTTGGCAATCCTTTGGACAAATGCATTGACGTCGGCGCCATCGTCGATCCGGTGCAGCTTCAGGCGATCTCGACCATGGTCGATGGCAATACCGCGGGCGAGACCTATCGCGCCAATGTCGAGATGCCGGTCGAGGGCTGCTTTTATCCGCCGACGCTGATCACCGGGCTGCATCCCAGCGATACGCTGATGCAGGACGAGATCTTCGGCCCCGTGCTGGTCGGTACCACCTTCCGCACGCCCGCCGAAGCGGTGCAAATGGCCAACAACACGCGCTATGGCCTTGCCGCGACGCTGTGGTCCGAGAATATCAACGTCGCCCTAGACATCGCGCCGAAACTGGCCGCCGGGGTGGTCTGGATCAACGGCACCAACATGTTCGACGCCGCCGCCGGGTTTGGCGGCGTGCGTGAGAGCGGGTTCGGGCGCGAAGGCGGCTGGGAGGGCATGAGCGCCTATACCCGATCGGTGGGCGAGGCCAGGCCGCTGGAAAAGGCCGCGGGTTTCGCCGGCGACAAGGGGCCCGCCGATCCGCTGGACCGCACCGCCAAGCTCTATGTCGACGGCAAGCAGGCGCGGCCGGATGGCGGCTATTCGCGCGGCGTCTACGGGCCGAAAGGCGCGCTTCTGGGCCATGCGAGCCTCGCCAACCGCAAAGATGTGCGCAATGCGGTCGAGGCGGCAAGGGGCGCCGCGTCCTGGGGCGGCACCACCGGACACCTGCGCGCGCAGATCCTCTATTACATCGCCGAGAACCTCTCGGCCCGGGCCGGGGAATTCGCGGCCCGCATCGACGCGCTCACCGGTCGCAAGAACGGCGCGAAGGAAGTCGACGCCTCGATCAAACGGCTGTTCACCTATGCCGCCTGGGCCGACAAGTTCGACGGGCAGGCGCACAACGTGCCGATCCGCGCCGTGGCGCTGGCGATGCGCGAGCCGGTGGGCGTGGTCGGCGCGCTTTGCGACGATGCCTTGCCGCTTCTGGGGTTGGTGTCGGTCATGGGGCCTGCGATGGCGATGGGCAACCGCAGCGTTCTGGTGGCCTCTGAGGCCTTTCCTCTGGCCGCCACGGACTTTTACCAGGTGCTCGAGACATCGGATGTACCGGGCGGGGTGGTCAATATCCTCACCGGATCGCACGCGGAACTGGCCAAGACGCTGGGCGAGCACATGGATGTCGATGCGGTCTGGAGCTTTTCCTCCACCGACCTCGCCGCCGAGATCGAACGGGGCGCGGCAAGCAACCTCAAGCGGACTTGGGTCAACAATGGCCGGACGCGGGATTGGTTCGGAGCCGCGGGCGAAGGGCGCGAGTTCCTCGACGCCGCGACCGAGGTCAAGAACATCTGGGTGCCCTACGGCGCCTGAGCCGCAAACACCCCGCGAAACCATACCGGACGCGTCCCGGGCTTGCCCCGGGACCTCATGGCCAGCGCGACGGAGAGGCCCCGGATCAGGTCCGGGGCAGGTGGCCGCTGTCGTTGGGCCGCGCCTGCCGGTCAGGGCCAGAGATCGGTCGAAAGGTATTTCAGCCCGCTGTCGCAGAGCACGATGCCCACGACCCCGCCCCGCTCCGGCCGGCGCAGAAGCTCCAGCGCAGCGGCGGCATTGGCCCCGGCGGAAAACCCCGCGAAGAGACCTTCGGTCCTGGCCAAAGCGCGCGTTGTCGCGCGAGCCGTGTCGCCCGAAACCGACAGGTAGCCATCAACCGGCACCCCCGCCATATGCGCAAGATCGGGCATGGCGTAACCGCCGCCCTGGATCGGATGGTCCGGCGCAGCGGCAATGCCGCCCGACAGAACGGCGGCGCCCTCGGGTTCGAGCAGGTAGCCCCGGACGCCGCCCAGCGCCTTCAAGGCCCGGATGGTGCCCGCATAGGTTCCGCCGGACCCGGCGAAATCGACGAAGGCCGTCAGCGTGCCGCCGCTGTCCTCCCAGAGCTCCGGCCCGGTCCCGACCTCATGCGCGGCGGCATTGCCCGGATGGTTGAACTGATCGGCGCGAAAAGCGCCGCGCTCTGCCGTGATCCGTTGCGCCGCGTCTTCCACCAAGTCGAGGTCTGCCCCCGTGACCTGTCCCGGCACGCCGCCTTGCGCCTGCGGCACCAGCACTACCTCCGCCCCCAGCGCCCGCATCATCCGCGCGCGTTCGGTGGAATTGCCCTCGCTCATCACCGCGACAAAGGGATGTCCTCGCACCGCGCAGATGATCGCCAGCCCGGTGCCCATGTTGCCGCTGGTCAGCTCCACTACGGTCTGGCCCGGAGCTAAATCGCCCGCGGCCGCCGCCGCATCGAGAATGCCCAGTGCGGCACGGTCCTTCTTGGAAAACCCGGGGTTGAGATAGTCCATCTTGGCGAGGATGCGGCCCTCGACGCCCTCGGCGGCACAGAGCCGGTCCAGCCAGACCGAGGGCGTGCCGCCAATGGCGCCGATCACCGAGGCATGGGCTACCACTCCAGCACCACCTTGCCGGAATTGCCCGAGCGCATGGCCGCAAATCCCTGCTCGAACTCGGACGCCTTGAACCGGTGCGTGATGACGCCCCGCACGTCCAGCCCGTTCTCCAGCATGGCGATCATCTTGTACCAGGTCTCGAAGATCTCGCGCCCGTAGACGCCCTTGATGGTGATCGCCTTGAACACGATGCGCGACCAGTCGACCGGCGATTTGCCCGGCGGAATACCCAGAAGCGCAATGCGCCCGCCCATCACCAGCGCTTCGACCATCTGGTCGAGCGCGCGTTGGTTGCCGGACATCTCAAGCCCGACGTCGAAACCTTCCTTCATCTTCAGACCGGCCTTCACGTCGTTCAGGTCCTGCTCGGCCACGTTGACCGGAACCACGTCGGCCACCTTCTCGGCCAGTGCCAGCCGCTCCGCGTTGACGTCGGTGATCACCACATGCCGCGCGCCGACGTGTCGCGCCACAGCCGCCGCCATGATGCCGATGGGTCCTGCGCCGGTGATCAACACGTCCTCGCCCACCAGATCGAAGCTCAAAGCGGTGTGCACCGCATTGCCCAGCGGATCGAGGATGGCGCCGATCTCGTCGTCGATCTCGTCGGGAAGCGGCACGACGTTGAACGCGGGCAGGCGCAGGTATTGCGCAAAGGCGCCCTGTTCGTTGACGCCGATGCCACGCGTCTCGGGATCGAGGTGGAATTTCCCGGCGCGCGACTGGCGCGAATGCTTGCCGATCAAATGACCCTCGCCGGAACAGCGCTGTCCGATTTTGAGGTCCTCGACCCGGTGGCCCAGTTCGACGATCTCGCCCGCAAACTCATGGCCCGTGACCAGCGGCACCGGTACCGTCTTTTGCGCCCATTCGTCCCAATTCCAGATGTGCACGTCGGTGCCGCAGATGCCGGTCTTGCGGACCTTGATCAGCACGTCGTCCGGTCCGATCTCGGGCACCGGCACATCCTGCATCCAGAGGCCTTCGCGCGCCTCGGCCTTCACCAGCGCCTTCATGTCGTTTCTCATCACAATACCCCGCATGCCTTGCCTGCGCGCTCAAACGCGCCCAGCGCCTCGTCCAGATCGGCGCGGGTCAGGGCCGCGTTCATCTGGGTGCGTATCCGCGCCTGTCCCTTGGGCACGACCGGAAAGAAGAAGCCCGAGACATAGACGCCCTCGTCGAAGAGCCTCGCCGCCATGTCCTGTGCCAGCCGGGCTTCGCCCAGCATGACCGGGATGATCGGATGTTCCCCGGGAAGGAGGTCAAAGCCCAGATCGCTCAGGCCCTTGCGCCAGTAACCTGCATTCTCGAACAATTGCGCGCGCAGGTCATCGCCCTGCGCCACCAACTCCAGCGCCTTGATCCCGGCGGCCACCACAGCAGGCGGCAGCGAGTTGGAGAAGAGGTAAGGCCGCCCGCGCTGGCGCAGCAGGTCCACCACCGGCTGCGAGGCCCCGATATAGCCGCCGATGGCACCGCCCAGCGCCTTGCCCAGCGTGCCGGTCAGGATATCCGCCGAGACACCGGCATGTGCCGGGGTGCCCGCGCCCTTCGGCCCCATGAAGCCGGTGGCATGGCAATCGTCGACCATCAGCACGGCGTCGTACTGGTCCGCCAGCGCCCGGATTTCACCCAGTTTCGCGAGGTAGCCGTCCATCGAGAAGACACCATCGGTGGCGATCATCACGTGCCGCGCACCGCCTTCGCGCGCCTCTTTCAGCTTGGCGTCCAGATCCGCCATGTCGGAATTGGCGTAGCGAAAGCGTCGCGCCTTGGACAGGCGGATTCCGTCAATGATGCTGGCGTGGTTCAGCGCATCGGAAATCACCGCGTCCTCCGGCCCCAAGAGCGGCTCGAACAGCGCCCCATTGGCATCGAAACAAGCGGCAAAGAGGATGGCATCGTCGGTGCCAAGAAAGGCGGCCAGCTTCTGCTCCAACTCGCGGTGCAGATCCTGCGTGCCGCAGATGAACCGTACCGAGGCCATGCCGTAGCCGTGGCTGTCCATCGCTTGTTTTGCCGCATCCACCAGCGCCGGGTGATCCGCCAACCCAAGGTAGTTGTTGGCGCAGAGGTTGATCATCTCGCGGTCGCCGACCTGCATTCGGGCGCCCTGGGCGCTGGTGATGGGTCGTTCGACCTTCATCAGGCCGTCCGCTTCGATCTGCTGCAACGTGTCGGTGAGGTGATCCAGAAATGCCTGTGCCATGATGCGACTCCCTTCGGTGCGCCCTGTCTACCACAACAGACACACTTCCGAAATAGCGGATTGTCAGCGTAACGGAAGTTTTCCGCTATCGCGGACAGCCTTGCTCCGGCAGAGTGTCTGAACCCCACCGTGCTTCTTCTCTTTCAAAATACGCATTTTCCGACGCCAACAAAACAATACACGCCTTGCCAAAGGGGCGTGCCCGATCAACCCGCGTCCTGCACCACCAGAAACGCCTTGGCACTGCCGCCGATTGCGCGGATGCAATGGGGCATGTCAGCGGCGTAGCGCGCGCTGTCGCCACGTTCCAGCCGCGCCACAGCCTCGCCGGAGGTGATCTCAAGCGTGCCCTTGGTGACACTGAGGATTTCCACCGTCCCGTGCTTGTGCGGCTGGCTGTTCAGCTTGCCGCCCTCGTCGAACCGCAACTCGTAAAGCTCGTTGCGCCCGGCTTCTTCGGGTGGCGAAAAGATGCGGATGCGGCAGCCCGCGCCCATGTTGTCGATGGTGGGGACCTGATCTGCGCGCAGAACCTCGATCCGGTCCTTGGCCCCCTGATCCTCAAGCAACCCGGCGAAATCCACCTGCAAGGCCCGCGTCAGGTTCCAGAGCGTCGCAATGGTGGGAGAGCTTTCGCCGCGTTCGATCTGGCTGACCATGGAGCGCGACACGCCCGACAGTTTCGCCACCGCTTCCAGCGAAAGGCCCTGCGCGCGCCGCGCCTCTTTCAGGCGGGCGGGCAGCAACGCCAGAATATCGTCCGAAGCATCCGTCATGGCGGAAGTGTGACGTGAGGTTCCCGAAGTTTCAAGCGCTAACAGTGACCTCGTGCCTCATGACAGGTACTTCAGGCACAGACATACTCGCCGCAGATTCGGAGGAAGGACCCCAATCATGACGGATGAGATTGTAATTCTGGGCGGCGCACGCACCGCCATCGGCACCTTTGGCGGCGCATTCAAGGACCCGCCACCGATCGACCTGGCCACCGCGGCCTCGAAAGCGGCGATGGAGCGCGCCGGGGTCGAGCCGGGCCAGGTGGGCCAGGTGGTCTTTGGCCATGTGATCAACACCGAACCGCGCGACATGTACCTCAGCCGCGCCGCCGCCTCGGCCGCCGGTGTGCCCGATGAGTCACCGGCGCTGAACGTCAACCGGCTTTGCGGCTCGGGTGCGCAGGCGATTGTCTCGGCCACCCAGGCGCTGATGCTGGGCGATGCCGATTTCGCGCTGGCGGGCGGGGCGGAATGCATGACGCGATCGCCCTTCATCAACCCGTCGCAGCGCTTCGGCGCCAAGATGGGCGACATTCGCACCGTCGACATGATGGTCGGCGCGCTGACCTGTCCGTTCGGCACCGGCCACATGGGCGTGACGGCGGAAAACGTCGCGGCCGAGAACGGCATCAGCCGCGAGGATCAGGACGCCTTTGCGCTGGAAAGCCAGACCCGCGCCGCCAAGGCGATGGAGGAAGGCCGCTTTGACGCGCAGATCGTGCCGGTCGAGGTGCGGGTGAAGCGCGACATGGTGCCTTTTGCAAAGGATGAGCACCCCAAGGCCACCACCGCCGAGGCGCTCGCCGGACTGCGCGCGGTGTTCCAGAAGGACGGCACCGTGACCGCGGGCAATGCCAGCGGCATCAACGATGGTGCCGCGGCTGTGGTGCTGGCTCGGGGTGAGGCGGCGGAAAAGGCCGGACTGACACCCAAGGCGCGCGTGTTGGGCTATGCGCTGGCGGGTGTTCGGCCCGAGGTGATGGGGATCGGCCCGATTCCCGCCTGCCGCAACCTGATGGAGCGCACCGGGCTCTCGCTCGACGATTTCGACGTGATCGAATCGAACGAGGCCTTTGCGGCACAGGCTCTGGCAGTGAACCGGGCGCTGGGGCTGGATGCCAGCAAGGTGAACCCCAACGGCGGCGCCATTGCGCTGGGCCATCCGGTTGGTGCCACCGGGGCGATCCTCGTGGTCAAGGCGATGTACGAGCTTGAGCGGATCGGCGGCAAGAAAGGCCTGATCACCATGTGCATCGGCGGCGGTCAGGGCATCGCGCTAGCCATCGAGATGGTCTGAAACGGCCGATCCGTGACAGAGGTCTGATCCGGTGACGGGTCAGACCATCGCGGGGGTCATTCACGTCGCACGATGGCCCCGGCGGACTGGCCCAGCGCGTCAATCACCGCCAGCTTCGAGAACCCGCGCGAGGGCAGGACAATCGGCAGGACCCGGTCACGCGCGCCGGTGATGAAGGGCGTGCCGTCGACGAGGATGGTGAAGGGCGGCGTGCCGTGCCGCAGCTTCACCGTCACCTGCGTCCCCGACATCACCGCGCCATCGGGCGGAAAGGCCAGTTCCAGCACCGAGCCGGGGCTGGCGAACCGCCCGTCACGGGCGCGGAAGCGCTTCAGCGGCTGCGGCAGATCGGTGTTGCGCACCATCAACGTGGCGGGCGGCGGCGGCGGCAGATCGTCCGGCGCGGTCTTGAGCAGTTGAAACGCCTCGAACAGCACCGGGGCGGCCATGTCGCCGCCGAATGCGCCCGGCACCGGCGTGCCATCGGGACGTCCCATCCAGACCCCGGCCACGTGCCGCCCGTCGAACCCCAGTGACCAGGCATCGCGGTGCCCATAGGAGGTGCCGGTCTTGTAGGCCAGCCAATCGCGCGGCGCACCGGGCGGCGGCGCCAGATGCGACAGGATCTCACCCACCTGCCAGGCGGCGATCTCTCCGGTGACGTCGGCCATCGGCGCGGTCTCGACCCCTTGCCGCCAATGCAGTGGCCGCGCCTTGCCCAGTTGCGCCAGCGAGGCATAAAGCTGCACCATGTCCTCCAGCGTGAGCCCAAGCCCGCCCAGCGCAATGGCCAGTCCTGCGGAGGTGCCCTGCAGCGCGGGATCGGCCCCGGAACGACGCAGCGCCGCCATCAGATGCGCCGGGCCCAGCGCCTCGGTCAGCTTTACCACGGGGATGTTCAGCGACAATTGCAAGGCGCGCTCGACCGTGACCTCGCCGCGGAACTCGCCATCGAAATTCTGCGGCGCATAAGGGCCGAAGCGCACCGGGGCGTCGTCGATCAGGGTCTGCGGATGGGCCAACCCGCGGTCGAAGGCCAGCGCATAGATCAGTGGTTTCAGGGTCGAACCGGGCGAGCGCAGGGCGCGGGTCATGTCGACAAAGCCGTCGCGGCTTTCCCCTGCGGTGATCCCGGCAGAGCCGACCGAGGCCAGCACTTCGCCGGTCACGTGATCGGCGACGACTATGGCAATCGACAGATGTTCGCCCTTGCCGCGCACCGCCCGCGTGGCCAGCCGCTCCAGGCGCGCCTGCAGATCGCGGTCGACGGTCAGGTCATGCACGGCGGCAAAAGGCGCGTCCTCGCGGGCGCGGTCGGCCAGATGGGCGGCGAGCACCGGGAAATCCTTGCGGCTGTCCGGCACGACTTCACGCCGCGCGGCCAGCGTTGCCTCATGGTCCAGCACCCTGTCCCGTTCCATCCGGACCAGCACCCGGTCGCGGGCGGCAACGGCATTGGCGTGGCGCTTGTCGGGTCGGCGGCCTTCGGGACTTTGCGGCAGCGCCACCAGCAGCGCCGCCTCGGCCGGGGTCAGCCGCCGGGGTTCCTTGCCGAAATAGCCGAGTGAGGCGGCGCGCACGCCCTCAAGATTGCCGCCATAAGGCGCGTGGGTGAAATAGAGCGTCAGGATCTCGCGCTTGGTCAGCTTGCGTTCCAGCGCCAGCGCCAGCCGGGCCTGCCGGATCTTGCCTTCCAGCGCGCCGGTGCCGCTGTCCTCCAGCAGCCGCGCCACCTGCATCGTCAGGGTCGAGCCGCCCGAGACCACGCGGCCATGTTGGAGCGCGAGATAGACCGCGCGGCCAATCGCCCGCATGTCGACGCCGGGATGCTCCCAGAACCGGCCATCTTCGTAGGTGACCAGCATGTCGACAAGCCTGGGGTCGATCTCGTCCAGCGTGACCGAAAAGCGCCAGCGCCCGTCTTCGACCGTGTAGCCGCGCAGAAGCCGCCCCTTGCGGTCCAGCACTTCGACCGAGGTTTCCGCCAGAACCGGCGGCAACACGGTGTCGTCCACCCAGGCGTCAAACCCGTC
>Ga0189275_100540_pt1 | contig 12438 bp, 11 predicted proteins | sample N19A6minimetaG_FD_130329 | JGI IMG/M metagenome (GOLD analysis project Ga0189275, IMG submission 130329) | Marine microbial communities from the Costa Rica Dome - N19 A6 mini metaG | ecosystem: Environmental > Aquatic > Marine > Oceanic > Photic zone | place: Costa Rica: the Eastern Pacific...
GCCGTGGCGCTGAAGCACTTTCACAAAGGCTTCTTCGGTGGTCATTTTCATGAGGCAAACTCCATGCTTCGCCCGACTCTTGCGGTGGGCGTTCCTTTGAAAGGAAACTACGAACTGCGGCAATCTGGCGTTAGGGCCAGATGGGTTGGCCGGATGTGTCCAGATTAGCTATGGCCAAGCGCCCGAGCAATTCGGGCAACTCCTTCGGGAATTCGCTCGGAAGGGATAGAGGAATAGCCGAGGCGGTAGAAATTCTTGGGTGGCGTGTCTCCGGTGAAGAACGGATGCCCGGGTTCAATGAGGACACCCTCTGATTTGAGTTCTGACGCCAGAATTTCGGTATCGATTGTCGGGTTGGCACGCATCCAAAAAGAAGACCCGCCAAAAGCACCTTTGCCGGCAACTGTCAGGCCTGATTGATCAATGGCGTCCTGCATGACGGCGCGGCGTGTTTTCAGAGCTTCGCGGATGCGACGGATCAGCGCGTCGTAGTGACCAAGTGAGAGGAAGTAAGCGGCGGTGCGTTGTATGTGGCCGGGTGGGTGGCGAATGACGGAGGCGCGCAGTGCGCGGGCTTCACGAATAAAAGCCTCGGACCCGACGAGATAGCCCAGGCGCAAGCCCGGAAAGAGGGATTTGGAGAAACTGCCGACATAGATGACGCGGCCTTCGGTATCGAGCGATTTCAAGGCGGGCGAAGGGGCGTCCAGAAAAGACATTTCAAACTCGTAGTCATCTTCAACCACCAGTGCATCAATGTCCTGGGCGCGTTTGAGTAAGGCATGACGGCGGGCCATCGGCATGGTGGCGGTGGTCGGACATTGGTGGCTGGGAGTGGTGAAAATGACGTCCGCCTCGGACGGGACCAGGTCGGGGTTGAGGCCGTCGCGGTCTACGTCGATGGCGTCCACGTGGCAGCGGGATTGGTTCAGGATATCACGCAGGGCGTGATAGCAGGGGTTTTCAATGGCGGCTGTGCGACGCTGGGTCAGTAGAATTTGCGCGGCAATCCAAAGGGCGTTTTGGGCGCCAAGGGTGATCAGGATTTCTTCGGGGCGGGCGATGATGCCCCGGCGTGGAAGCGTGTTTCGGGCGATGAATTCGACCAGTTCGGGGTCGTCTTGGTCGTAATAGTCCGAGGTGAGCGCAGTGAAGTCTTTTTGACCTAAAGCCTGCAAGGCACAGAGCCGCCAATTGGCGTGGTCAAACAGACTGGGGTCGGTTTGTCCGTAGACAAAAGGGTAGCGGTAGCTGGCCCAGTCTTTGGGTTTGTCCGGAGTGTCGCCACCAGTGAACCGGCGCCCCAAGGCGCGGGTCCAGTCGATGCGGTCCTCACGCGGTTTGGGCGGATCAAAAGATGGTGGGACCGGGGCGTTTTCGCTGACGTAGTAACCTGAACGGCCGCGCGAGGTCAGGTAATCGTTGGCTAGAAGTTCGGTGTAAGCAAGGGTGACCGTGATGCGCGACACGCCAAGGTGCGTGGCGAGTTTGCGCGAAGACGGTAGTTTCTCACCGCGCCGGAAGCGGCCAGATAGGATGCCTTCTGCAATCAATTGCTGGATTTGCGCTTGGAGTGTCCCCTGAAATCCGGGTGCGAGGAAGAAAGTTTCGACAGATATAGCCATGCGCGGGAGGCTATACTGGACTTATGGCGCAAGTAAACTGGACTTTCACTCCTGAGCCTTGCGCGCCAATTTGTGCTCAAGATTTGCACACACGGCGGGCCATTCGTGTTTGCAGATCGAGTATACGGCTGTGTCGCGCAAGGTGCCATTGGCCATGATCATGTGATTACGCAGAACACCGTCGAACTTCGCGCCGAGACGTTCAATCGCACGGCGCGATTGTTGATTGAGAAAGTGAGTGCGAAACTCTACGGCGATACAGTCTAGCTCTTCAAACGCGTGGCGCAGCATCAAGAGTTTGCACTCTGTGTTCATCGGGCCGCGCTGAACCGAGACGCGATGCCAAGTTGATCCGATTTCCACCCGCCGATTGGCTGCGTCGGCGTTCATATAGGTGGTCATGCCGACAGCTTTGCCATTGGGGTCGAGGATGGCAAATGGCGTCATGCCTGCGGTTGAGTTGCGGGCATCAATATTGGCAGGCACGTCTTCTGGTGTGGGTACCATTGTGTACCAGAGCGCGGACAGATCGCCGTCGGCAGAGGCCTCCGTCAAATCACTCGCGTGCGCTTGAGACAGTGGAGCGAGTGACGCATGTGTGCCGGTCAATGTGATCGGGGCTGGCCACATAGGTTTTCCTTTCACAGACACAAGCGCCACCTGCCCCGTGGGGCAAGCGGCGCGGGGTGACAGGGGAGGACGCCGTCACAGGATGTTGCAGTTCTGACTAGCCAAACACTTTGGTCAGAGCGTTGTCGACAGCCGTGGTGATGGCGTCGATGTCGTCTGCTGTGGCGATCAGGGCCGGGGAAAAAGCAATCACGTTGTTGCGGCCCGGCACGGAGCGGTTGGCCGCGCCGATGATCACGCCTTGCGCGCCACAGTCGGCGACCACGGCGGCGATGTCGGCTTCGTCCACCGGTTCCTTGGTCTCGCGGTCTTTCACAAGTTCGCAGCCAAGGAACAGGCCTTTGCCCCGCACGTCGCCAATGATCTCATGCTTTTCCATCAAGGCCTGAAGGTTGCCCATCATGCGTTCGCCCATGGCGGTGCAGTTTTCCAGCAGGCCTTCCTCTTCGATGATGGCCATGTTTTCTAGCGCGGCCGCAGGGCCCGCGGTACATCCGCCGAAGGTGGAGATGTCACGGAAGTGGTCCAGCTTGTCCGACGCGTCGGACTTGAACAGATCAAAGACCTCCTCGGTGGTGACCATGCAGGCGATGGCGGCATAACCGGAGGCCACGCCCTTGGCCATGGTCACGAAGTCCGGCTTGATGCCGTAGTGCTGATAGCCAAACCAATGGGTGCCGGTGCGGCCGATGCCACAAACCACTTCGTCGATGTGCAGCAGGATGTCATACTGTTTGCAGATTTCCTGAACGCGATCCCAATAGCCTTCTGCAGGCGTGATAACACCGCCGCCTGCAGTTACAGGCTCAAGGCATAGTGCGCCAACGGTGTCTGGACCTTCGCGCAGAATCACCTCTTCGATCAGATTGGCTGCGGCAATGCCGAAGTCGCGACCCGAGAGGTGGCCGAGGCCAAGCTCGTCCTTGCGGTATTCCATGCAATGCGGCACGCGCACGAAGCCTGGTGCGAATGGCCCGTATTGCATGTTGCGCTCGTCCTGACCACCGGCAGACATCGCTGCTAATGTGGAGCCATGATAATCGCGGTCGCGGTACAGGATCTTGTGCTTTTTGCCGCCGTATTTCTTGTGCGCAATCTGGCGGATCATCTTGAAGGCCTTTTCGTTGGCCTCTGATCCGGAGTTGGTGAAGTAGACGCGGCTCATGCCGGGCATCTTATCAATCAGCTTTTCGGCATAGAGCGCGCCGGGCACGTTGCCGGCGGCATTGGCGAAGTAGCACATCTTCATGAGGTTGGCGTGTACGGCGTTTGCGATACGCTCGCGGCCATAGCCGACGTTAACGGTCCAAACGGCACCGGATACGGCGTCGATGTATTCTTTGCCGTTCTGATCCCACACGCGCATGCCTTTGCCCTCGATAATGATGCGAGGGTCATTTGTTTCGAATGGCTTGTGCTGCACCAAGTGGTGCCAGACGTGGGCTTTGTCGGCGTTCACGACATGGCTGAGGTCGTTGTCTTTCAATGTGCCATCCATGGCGCGAGTCTCCCTGATTGAGAATCTACTTTGAGGTGTGTTTTGGGCGCAAAACCCGCCCGTAACTTGGAATTTGACGCCATCCTCGCGATTTTTTTTGGCATGTTTATAGGGCCAAAAGTTTTATGTTTGTAAGGCCAGTATTCCGAGGGTGGATGGCAAAATCACGAAGAGGAGCGTTTCAAATCCCTATTTTATATAGTCTTAAACCAAATGGTCAAATTTTTTTGCACCCGCCAAGACACGGGTTCGTGAGTTTGATTTGCTGAAAAAAACATTGATCGGTGCCTGAATTTCCGTTCCCCTCAAGAAGGACGCGCACTGTCGGTGATCAAAAAAGAGGCTCAAAGCCCGATGGCTCGGCAAAAACCCTCGCGCCAGAATCGACAACGGGAGAATTGATTATGAGTTTGAAAACGACACTGATGGGTGCCGCGGCTTCGACCGCTATGCTGTTGGGCGCACAGGCTGCGACTGCGGAAATTACTGTGGCCTATTTCCTGGAGTGGCCGATGCCGTTCCAATACGCCAAGCAGACCGGCATGTATGAAGAAGCTATAGGCACAACCATCAACTGGGTCAGCTTTGACACCGGCACGGCGATGAGTGCGGCGATGGCCTCTGGCGATGTACAGATTTCCGTCAGCCAAGGTGTTCCACCATTTGTGGTTGCGGCCTCGGCAGGTCAGGACATCCAGATCGTAGACGTGGCTGTGAGCTACTCTGACAACGACAACTGTGTGGTGGCCTCCGGTCTGGAGATCGACAAAGAAAGTGCAGCAGAGCTGGCTGGTAAGAAAGTTGCGGTGCCTTTGGGTACAGCGGCACACTACGGTTTCCTGAGCCAGATGAACCACTTCGGTGTAGATGTGGCTTCCATGGAAGTTGTGGACATGGCACCTGCGGAAGGCGCAGCCGCGCTGGCACAGGGCTCTCTGGACATGGCCTGTGGTTGGGGCGGTGCGCTGCGTCGCATGATGGAGCATGGCAACGTGCTGTTGACCGGTGCAGAGAAAGAAGAGCTGGGCATTCTGGTGTTTGATGCCACAACAGCCCCTGCCTCCTATATTGCTGAAGAAGGCGAGATGCTTGCTAAGTTCTTGGCCGTAACCGCAGAAGCCAACGCGATGTGGGCGGATGAAGCCAACCGCGCCAAGATGCTGCCGGTGATCGCAAAAGACGCGGGCATGGATGAAGACTCCACCGCATCTACTCTGGCAACCTTCAAGTTCCCAACTGTTGATGAGCAGCTGGGTGGCTCCTGGTTGGGCGGCACGGCGCAAGACTTCATGAAAGGTGTTGCAGGTGTTTTTGTGGACGCAGGTTCCATTCCAAGCGCGCTGGACAGCTATGATGGCGCAGTGAACACCGGGCCGCTGGAAGCGGCAAAAGGCATGTAAGTCATAAACTTAGCAAAGCCCGCGCTGTTTTGGTGTGGGCTTTGTTTTCATTGACTTCCCAATGAGAACAGGCGGGACAACCGCCGCGCGTCGCGGGGGCGATGCCCAATGTCAGATAGGGACCATGACCGGATTATCCATACAAAATTTGTCCATGCGTTTTGACCTGCCAAACGGCAGTCATGTGCAGGCGCTGAAGGACGTAAGCCTTGATCTAAAGCAGGGTGAGTTGCTGAGCGTGCTGGGGCCTTCGGGCTGCGGCAAGACCACGTTGTTGAATATTGTTGCTGGGTTTCTCGCGCCGACTAAAGGCCAAATTGTTCTTAACGGTCACCAGGTTCTTGGACCTGATGCGGAGCGCGGAATGGTGTTTCAGAAAGGCGCTTTGTTTGAGTGGATGAGCGTGCGTGAAAATGTGCGTTTTGGACCTGACATGAAGGGCATGCCGAAGTCCGAAAGCGCAGAGATCGTAGATCACCTGCTGGACGTCGTTGGCTTGCAGGACTTTAAAGAAAAGATGGTCTACGAGCTTTCTGGAGGGATGCAGCAACGTGTGGCGCTTGCCCGTTGTTTGGCCAATGATCCGGATGTAATCCTGATGGACGAACCGCTTGGTGCTCTGGACGCATTGACCCGGGAAAAGATGCAAAGCCTTGTGCTCAAGCTTTGGAAAGAAACCGGAAAAACGATCATTTTGATCACCCACTCGGTGGACGAAGCGCTGCTGTTGGGGGAGCGATTGCTGGTGATGGCCCCGCGTCCCGGACGGATTCACAAGGAATACCGTTTGCCCTTTGCAGATATGGGCGTCGGCGCGGATTTGCGAGAGGTGAAAGAGCACCCCGATTATACAAAAACCCGCGAAGAGATCCTCAATATGATTTGGAACATGGAAGAAGAGATCATGGGCCGTACCGAGGAGAGCGCATAAGATGGGACAGATTTTTTCAGATCTCGGTACTGAACTGGTCACGTTGCTGATTTCGGTCATCAGCGCTTTGCCTTACTTAATCTTGTATGTTGGCCTGATCCTCTTGGCATACTTCTTGTACATGCAGGTCAAGCGTCGGCTGTCGCCGGTACGCGATTACACCTCTCTCAAGACCGTGACCTTTGGGGACGAGAGTGCCGTGATCTCCAACAAAGCAGCTTCGGTGATTTCCATCGTACTGATCTTTGTGATTTGGGGGGCGTTCACTGGCTCTTTTTTGTTGCCAAAGTTCATGCATGCGCCCGGACCGTTTGTTGGCGAGGCTTCATTTACCTACACGGTGGAAGCGGAAGGCGGTCAATCGGCAGACGCGACGGTGAGCGTGCTGGTGCATGAAGCTGGCAAAAAGCCTGAGACACCGGTTGTTGCGGAAAACAGCGGCAGCGCCAAAAATGATGCTCTGGTTGTTCAGGCCTACCGGTCAAAATTGTTGCGCTGGGATGCCAATGATGAAGTCACCCGCAAAGACGGTGCCGAGGTTGTTGCGATTGATGGGCAACCGATTGATCGTGACACTGATGTGGACGTTGGCTTTGGTCGCGTAGCGTTGACCGACAAAGGTACGCTTAACTTTGAACCTGCCAAAGGTTGGCAGATGGAAAGCATCTGGTTGCCTGCGCCGGAAAGCGTTTGGAAGCGCCTGATCTCGGTGAGCCAAGACGGGTATCAGAACGTCACCTTGGCGGAACACCTTAGTTATTCCCTGTTTCGGGTGATTGTAGGCTTTGCACTTGGCGCGGCGGTGGGCATTCCGCTGGGCTATGCCATGGGCCTGTCCAATTGGTTCCGCGGTTGGTTTGACCCGATTGTGGAGTTCATGCGTCCGGTACCGCCACTGGCCTTGATCCCGCTGGTGATCATCTGGGCCGGGATTGGTGAGCAGGGAAAAATCATCCTGCTGTTCCTTGCGGCCTTGTGGATTATGGCGATTGGGGCGCGGTCCGGGGTATCTGGTGTGAATATCACCAAGGTGCATGCGGCTTACTCGCTTGGGGCCAATAAGCGTCAAATCTTGCGTCACGTGATTATTCCAAACTCCTTGCCGGAGATCTTTACGGCCGCACGTGTTGCCATGGGCGTCTGTTGGGGCACGGTTGTGGCCGCAGAGCTTGTGGCGGCGGAGAAAGGTGTCGGTAAGATGATTGTGGCGGCATCCAAGTTTCAGGATACGGACATCGTTTTGATGGGGATTATCCTTATCGGCATCATTGGCTTTGGCATCGATGTGCTGATGCGTTGGGGCGAAAAATATCTTGTGCCATGGAAAGGCAAAGCCTGACGCGTTTGGGTTTCAAGGACCAAAATCGGGGGCTGGCGCGTCGCGCTGGCCCTTTTCGTTAGCAGGCCAACAGTTGACTTTGTGTCGCGAGGCTATATGTGGGGCGGGTCGCTGCGCAGCCGCGTGAGCAGGCCGCGCCGGGTTCTTTGGAACCGTCCGGGCGCATCAGCGACGCTTTCGTTCCCATCACGCAGGGTTCTGACTGGCAGACCGGGCCGCGTGGAATGTGCTTCGCGGTGGCGGTGCTGCCGAACCCGATCGCGGCCCCTGTGTGGGCCGTTGACGCCATGCCACGCGCGATTGTGCGTGTGGTTTGAAAGGACATTTTGTGTCGACGTTTGAAGACCTGGGCCTGTCGCCCACACTTTTGAAAGGCCTTAAGGCCGCCGGATTTGATGCGCCCACGCCGATCCAGCAGAAGGCGATTCCGTTGGCCTTGCAGGGGCATGATATTTTGGGGCTGGCGCAGACCGGCACCGGTAAGTCGTTGGCGTTTGGCTTGCCAATGATGGATCGCCTGCTGGCGACACCGGGCAAGCCGATGCCGAAATCAGTAAAGGCGCTGGTGTTGGCGCCCACACGGGAGCTGGTGAATCAGATTGCAGACAACCTGCGCCCAATGGTGCAGGGCACGCCGATGAAGGTGATGACCGTGGTGGGCGGGCAGTCCATTAACCGCCAGATTGCTATGCTGAAGCGTGGCACGGATATTCTGGTGGCGACACCGGGCCGGTTGATTGACCTGCTGGATCGCAAGGAAATCGACCTGTCGACCGTGGGCTATCTGGTGCTGGATGAAGCGGACCAGATGCTGGACATGGGGTTCATTCACAGCCTGCGTAAAATTGCACCACATCTGGGCACGCCGCGCCAGACCATGCTGTTTTCGGCCACCATGCCAAAGCAGATGGAAGAACTGAGCCAGAGCTATCTGACCAAACCCAAGCGGGTGGAATGTGCGCCTCCCGGCAAGACCGCGGATAAGATTGCCCAGACGGTGGAGTACCACGAGAAGGGTGAGAAGCGAAAACGCCTGCGCGAAATCCTGTCGGAGAATGAAGGTGAGAGCACGCTGATCTTCTCGCGCACCAAACATGGTGCGGAACGGATGATGAAGCAACTGGTCGCCGAGGGCTTCAACGCGGCGTCGATCCACGGCAACAAAAGCCAGGGGCAGCGGGACCGTGCGATCAAAGCCTTCCGCGAAGGCGAGGTCACCATTCTGGTGGCGACCGATGTGGCGGCGCGTGGGATCGACATTCCTGTGATTTCACTGGTGATCAACTTTGATCTGCCCAACGTCGCCGAGGCCTATGTGCACCGGATTGGCCGCACCGCGCGCGCCGGTCGCGAAGGGCGGGCGATTTCTTTCTGTGCGCTGGATGAGCGGGATTATCTGAAGGACATCGAGAAGCTGATCGGCCGTCAGTTTGACCGGCCCACCGATGAGCTTCGTGAGATGAATAAAGAGTATGGCGCGGGTCCACGGTCTGGCGGTGAGGGCCGCAAGCGTGGAGGCGGCAAGCCCGGTGGCGGTGGCAAATCCGGCCGGGGAAAACCCGGTGCTGGCAAGCCAAACAGCGCGGCCAATGGCAACGACAAGCCAGGGGGCGGTCGTCCGCGTCGGCGGCGCAACCGCTCGCGCAAGCCAGCAGCCTAACAAAATAGGCCGCAGCGGGATGCTGCGGCCTTTTCTTTTTGTGTCAGCGTGCGGCTTAGCCCATCGGCACGCCGGAGATCGCCTTGGTTTCGCAGAACTCTTCCAATCCCCAGGTGCCGCCTTCGCGGCCGTTGCCGGACTGGCCGTAGCCGCCAAACGGGGAGCCGTTGATGCGCGACACGCCGTTGGTTTCCACCATGCCAGAGCGCACCTGACGCGCCACGCGCAGGCGTTTGTCGTCATCTTGGGTCTGGATGTAATTGGTCAGGCCATAGACGGTGTCATTGGCCATTTGCACCGCTTGCTCTTCGCTTTCAAATGGGGAAATCGCCAGCACTGGGCCAAAGATTTCTTCGCGGTAAATGGTCATGTCCGGGGTCACATCGGCGAACACAGTTGGGCGCACAAAGTAGCCTTTGTTCATGCCTTCCGGACGGCCCAAGCCACCGGCGACCAGCGTGGCGCCTTCTTTGATGCCGGTCTCGATCAGACCCTGAATTTTGTTGAACTGCAACTCGGAGACCACTGGGCCGATATGGCGGCCGGAGTCTGTGGTCGCGCCAACTTGGGTGGCTTCGGCGGCGGCTTTGGCTTGCTCTACGGCTTCGGCGTAGCGGCTGCTTTCGACCATCATGCGGGTAGGGGCGTTACAAGATTGGCCGGAGTTCTGCATGCAGTGGATCACACCGCGTTTGACGGCTTTTTCGTCTGCATCTGCAAAGATGATGTTGGCACCCTTGCCGCCAAGCTCGAGGCTGACACGCTTGAGCGTATCGGCGGCGGCTTTGGAGATGGCGATGCCTGCGCGGGTGGAGCCGGTGAAGGAGACCATGTCCACATCCGGGTGGGCGGACAATTGCGAGCCGACGCCTACTCCGTCGCCGTTGACCAAGTTGAAGACACCGGCCGGGAAGCCAGCTTCGTCCATCATTTCGGTGAATACGATGGAGGACAGGGGCGCGATCTCAGAAGGTTTCAACACCATGGTGCAGCCGACCAGCAGCGCCGGAATGGCTTTCAGGAACACCTGGTTCATCGGCCAGTTCCATGGGGTGATCATGGCGCAGACGCCAATGGGCTCTTTGCGCATGCGATCGGCCCCCATGGCGTATTCGAACTCGAAGTTTTCCAGAGCTTCGAGGAAGCCATCGAGGTGCCAGACACCGGCGCCCCATTGGTTGTTCTTGGCCAGATCGGTGGGTGCGCCCATTTCCATACGCATGGCTTCGGCCATGTCGTTGCGCCGGGCCACATAGATGTCGCGCAACTTTTTGACCAGCGCCACGCGCTCTTCCAAAGGCGTATCGGCCCAGGCGGGGAAAGCCGTGCGGGCGGCCGCCACGGCCGCGTCGGTGTCCGCCTGATCGCCCAGTGAAATCACGGCGCAGGTGTCTTCGGTGGCGGGGTCAATGACAGGCAGGTCATTGGCGGCAACAGGGTCGACCCATTGGCCGTTGATGTAGAATTGGCGTTTCTCGATCATGGTGTTCACTCCCTCTCGATCTTGACGTCACTCTGCGCGGCAAAACAGGGGGCCGCAAGTGGGCGCGACGCGCGGTCACGAGTAATTTGATCAAATTATTTCTTCCGGTAAAGGGGTGGCGTTCAAAAAAGACGGATGTAGTCTGTGCAAAGTCGCTTTGCGACGGAGAACCGTTTTTACATATCGCCCCACCCGCGAGAATTGTCTCGCCTCAAGCTGGCAGGGCGGAGTGTGCGACCCAAAGAGAGGGAGATACCCATGGGCCTGCGAATCAATGATGTTGTGCCAAATTTCACCGCCGAAACGGATCAGGGCACAATCACTTTTCACGATTGGATCGGCGACAGCTGGGCCATCCTGTTTTCCCATCCAAAAGACTTCACGCCGGTCTGCACCACCGAGTTTGGCGCGGTCGCGCAGCTTGCCGATGAGTGGCAGAAGCGCGGCACCAAGGTGATTGGTGTCTCCGTGGACGGAGTGGAAGACCACAAAGGCTGGAAGAAAGACATCGAGTCCTATGCGGGCACTGGCGCGGGCTTCCCGATCATTGCCGATGACGATCTGGCTGTGTCCAAAGCCTTCGACATGCTGCCAGCCGAGGCGTATTTGCCAGATGGCCGTACCCCGGCGGACAGCGCCACCGTGCGCTCTGTGTTCATCATCGGCCCGGACAAGCAGCTGAAGCTGTCGATGACCTATCCGATGAACGTGGGTCGCAATTTTGCCGAGGTTCTGCGCGCGCTGGATGGTCTGCAGACAGCGGCCAAAGAGAACGTGGCAACCCCGGCGAACTGGACCCCAGGTGGCGATGTGGTGATCCCGGTCGCGGTGAGCGATGAGGATGCGAAGGCGAAATACGGTGCGTTCACCACACATTTCCCATACCTGCGCACCACCAAGCTGCCTGGCTAAATACCGGTCCCAATAACCGGATTGGACATTTTGAAAGCGCGCTGGGTTTCCCGGCGCGTTTTTCTTTTGGCTTGTGGTGGGGGGCAATCTGACGCTGGGTAATTTTGCTGCGCAAACTAATTCACCTTGTGAAATTAAGCGGCTGGAAACGGTTATGTCCGAAGAAGGGCAGGATGACCCAACGCGCGCAATATCTCCCGGCGATTCTCGCTGTTGTCTTTTGCCTGACCGTGACCCCGGTTCTGGCAATTGTCAGCGCACCTGTGAAAGCAGGTGGGCCAGTTTTGATTGTCGCGCGTCCGGGGACAGACCTGACAGAACTCGTGGAGACATCCGGCGGACATGTCGTGGGCGTGACACAAGCCCCGCTCGCTGTGATGGGGGCGTCAGAAAGCGAAGACTTTGAACAGAGACTGAAACGGAATGGAGCCTGGGCCATTCTGGACGGCGAAGCGCTGGCCTGGCTGTGTGGTGATACGATATGACAGAAGATCTCAAATTGACGAAAGCCCGTCAGACGGGTGTGAAAGTTTTGGCCATCGTGGCGGCGGTTCTTGGCGCTGCGGCGGCAACAATTGCATTTATGCGAGGCGGCCAAGTTGTGATGATCGGCGCCTCCGCAGGCGCCTTTGCCGCATTGGCGTTTTATGCCTTTCGGTTGGGCGGCAATCTTGCGGCGCGTGTGAGCGTGACTGTGGCCGTGATTGGCCAGATTGCTTTGATCCTTGCGTCTATGGCGGGACACGCATGGCAACTTGACGTGCATATGGTGTTCTTTGCCGCGCTGGCGATGCTGACACTGATGACCTGTCCGACAGCTTTGCTGGTAGGAGCGGGCGTGACGGCTGTGCACCATCTGGCGTTGACGTTTTTCTGGCCGGCGATGGTGTATCCGTCGGTGGATTTGATGGAAAACATTGGCCGCACAGTGTTGCACGCTGTTGTTGTGATTGCGGAAAC
>Ga0189275_100541_pt1 | contig 12403 bp, 12 predicted proteins | sample N19A6minimetaG_FD_130329 | JGI IMG/M metagenome (GOLD analysis project Ga0189275, IMG submission 130329) | Marine microbial communities from the Costa Rica Dome - N19 A6 mini metaG | ecosystem: Environmental > Aquatic > Marine > Oceanic > Photic zone | place: Costa Rica: the Eastern Pacific...
GACGAATTCCTCGCGAAAGCCCGAACGCACGGCGAGCGTGGCAATCAAAGCAAAGACTGCCAGCGTGATCCCGATCAGGCTGATCCAGGTCATCACGCTCACGCCGCCCTCGGCCCGCTTGGCGCGCAGATAGCGCCAGGCGATCATCCATTCGAACGGCGCGAAGGGGGCGGGTGTGCGGGGTCTGCTCATCGGTTTTCCTTTTGCGGCGGAAAGTGGGCAATGGCGCCATGGGCGTCAAGCGGCGATTGCCCGCACCGGGGCTTTCCCGCCGCACGTTCGCGTGCGGGACTGATCAAATTGAGCGTTACCGCGCGCTGTTATTCCGCTCGTGGACAGGCGACGCCTCCATGTCGGACGGTATCGCGGGTGGCGGGAGGGGGCACTTTGCTGAGAAGCGGTTCAGGGGCAGGTGTGCGGCCTTATGTATCAAACGCACCAAGATCATAGCTGCATAACCCGCCCATGTGAATCATGCTTGGGCCATGAGACTGCGCTTTGACCGATACTCAGACGAGACAATCACCACGTCGCTGATCTACCTGCGCGCCCAGATCATCCGGGAGGGCAGACCGGGCCAGGATCACGTTGACGCGCTCTTGCGATCGCGTGGCGTCGATCTGGACGGGTTGCGGGTTCCGCCAGTGAACAAGCGGACGTTTGCCAAGGGCGAACTGACAAAGGCTGTGCTGGCTGCTCTCAGAGAAGGGCCAAAGACCAAGCCCCAGCTTTATGACGCGATACAGCCGCTCGCGCCAGACATGCCACGTAGAGCGCTGTCAGAGCGTGTCAGGACGTGCTTGAAGCGGATGGAGGGGCGCGGGGTGGTGAGGCGTGAGATGCGGGTATTGGTTCTCGCCGATAATTGACTATTAACCAATTGTAGCGTAATGTTTTTTTATGACAGTCACTCTAAAAGTTGAAGTAGACGATGACTTGTGCCTCTGGCTTGGTCCGGATGATATCGTGCAGGTTCCATTTGACGGTGAAGAGCGCGCCAAGTGCCGAAAAGCACTACAAGACGCGCTCGACTTGATGGATCAGACCATTGTTAAATGGTCCACGTTTTCCACGGCAAGCGCGATGGGTGAATGCGTGACACGAAATTCACCACATCTCGACGGTTGCCTCGCAGTTTACAATTGCTCTCCCCCATCAAAACAACAAGCGGACAGCCCAACGCTGAACTTGCGGCTCGTACCATCTGATCCGACGTAGATGCACAGTTGAGGACGTGGTTCTTAACAAGGACCACCGCAAAAGTGATTCCTTGCTCGCGCACAAGCGCGGCCTTCATTTGAGCCATAACTTATCCTTTCATGGCTTTGTGACCGGCTTGACTTGGGAACATACAAGTGGCAAAAACCAAGTGTGAATTCACAAACTTCCACCGGCCAACGGTGGGTTTCTCAAAGCGCACAGGTCACAACACCTGTGCGCTTTTTCTTTTATGCGATTCGGCGTCAGAAGTCCACGCCAACCGCGATATCTGCGATGCTGTAAAGGGCGTGACACGAAATGTAGCGCGATTGTCAACGAAACGTGTCACGCCGCTCGCTGCCAGTACCCCTTCCAGTTCCGACTGACCGGCGCGGCCATCGAGTTCGACACCATGATATGCGCCAGAGTGCCGTTGTCGGTGCGGCGGTTGTCTTCCAGCCATGCGGCATGGTTGGCGTACTGGTAGAGGTACTGCGGCGACACATGGTGGTGCTGGCCTTGAACCATACGGCGCAGTCGGGAAAAGAAGCTTTCCACCATGTTGGTGTGCTTGCCGTGGTCGCTGTAGCACTCCGAGTGGTTTACGCGATCCACGTCAAAACCGGCGTGCAGCAAATCCCAATGCGAGGCTTCATCTGCCGACATGGTGGCCATGCGGTCAACGTTCTCGTTTGCCAGCGCCACGCCTTCGCCTTCGGTCATAGCAACAAACGGCAGGGTCCGACCCTGACGCTCGCGCATGGCAATAACGACGCGGCGCTTGCCGGTCTGGTTCTCTTTCAGGCGGCGGTCCTTCCGGTCTTCCTTGCGGTTCTCCGGGCGGATGTGACCGCCGAAGTATGCGCCGTCAATCTCGACATGCCCTTCCAGAACTTCGCCGGTGTGAACTTCGTCTGCCATCGCTTCGCGCAGCTTGTGAGCCAGCACGAAAGCCGTCTTGTATTGGCAGTCCAGGTCGCGGGAAAGCTGCACCATCGAAACGCCCTTGGAGGCGTTAACGATGATGAAAATAGCTGCCAGCAGGTCAACGAAGTCCATCTTGCGCGAGGCGAAGATAGTGCCGCTGGTCACGCTGAACTGATGGTGACAAGCCTTACACTTGAACTTGCGGCGGGTGGTAATTTTGTAGGCTTCATCAAAGCCACAGCACGGGCAAACCGCTTCGCCGTTGGTATCCGGCCAGCGCATTTCGCAGAACGTCTGATACGCCGCTTCCTCGCCAGCCTTGTAGATTGCACGAAGGCTGGTGGTGCGGGATGCTGCTGAAAGGAGGAAGTGCTGGGCCATGTTCTACTATATCCGTTATTTACATATCGAATATAGTATAGTGACATACTGCCTGCAATAGGTTATCTACTAAAATCGATAACTTATTAACGGGTGCGATATGCCGACACAGACAGAATGGGAAGCGAAGGCCGCAGGTCTTCTCAAGGCCGAGTTGAAACGCAGGGGGGTGACTTACGCCCAGCTTGTTGAAAAGCTGGCGGATATTGGAATCAGTGAGAAAGAGGCGAACGTCGCCAACAAGCTATCCCGAGGGAAGTTTTCGGCGGCGTTTATGTTGCAATGTTTGAACGCCGTTGGATCATCGACCCTGCACTTGTGATCACTTTTTTATTCTGCTTTTCGGCGTTGTTATTCGTGTCCGTAGATTACGCCTATCTAAAGGCTAAGCAGAATATATCCGAGCAAAGCCAGAGCGCCGCCGATTCCGATAAAGCCAAGGCCGAGGTAGAGAAGGCTTGCTCTGATTTTGCCGGGCTTGCTTGGCGCGAATGCGCACTGGAGGCCATACAGCCCGCTCATCAACAAAGCCAAGACGCCCGCGATCTTCACGCCCAAGAGTGGATGGCTCGTTGGGCGTTTTGGATGTTCTTGGCTTCGTTGGGAACGGTAATCATTACTGGCGTCGGTGTCTTTTACGTTAAGCGTACCCTTGATGCGACGCTCAGTGCAGTTGAGGACACGGGGCAAGCGACGGTCGCAATGCGTGAGGCCAATCGGATCATGCAAGAGGGGCAGCGGCCTTGGATCAAAATAAATTTTTTCCATTCCAGCACCACCATATCTGACGGTTCGGTCCACATTGGAATAGGCTTCAACATAGAGAATGTCGGGGCAAGACCAGCAATTAGCCCTGGCATCCACTTTAAGGAGGTTTCCTTGACGGGCAAAGATGACGCGGAACAGGAGCAAGTGATGTCCGACTTTTTCAATGAAATCCAAGGAAGTATGAGGCTGACAAGGCTGGATAATGCCGTGTTCCCCGGCGCGCAGGGCCAAGGGTTTGTGCCGCAAGTCTCCGCTCCAAGTGACGCTCCCTCTATCCAGACGTGGGTTATGGTGATCTGCACGTACAAACATGATCGAAATTCCAAGAATTTCATCACCTGTAGTTCTGCCATGATAAATGTTTCGGCAACGAAGGGCATGGAAAATGGCGGCAAGATCATCAGTGCCGAGCAATTGAATGTTCGCATCAGGCCGGGCAGCTTGGGCTTGATTACATAACGCGAACATCAAGAAAAACAGAACCTTAATCACCGCTCAGCCCCCTCGGTTGGCGCGGCGATCCGCTTGGTGCGCTTGATACATAAGGCCGCAGGTGTGCCCTGAACGCGTCTCGTCCAGTGTATTGCGAGTCGTCTGCGCCTCAAGGTCCTTCGGCCCGCTGCGCGGGTGCTGCGCAACCTTGACCCACAGACGACTCGCGAGTGCTTGCATTGGCGGGCCGGTTGCGCATAGTCGGGGCCATGAGAGGTCCCCGCTTTACCGCCATCGTCGACGCCCTGCCGCCCACCGTGCCCTTTGTCGGGCCCGAGAAGATGGAGCGGGATCGCGGCGCGCCTTTCGTGGCGCGTCTTGGTGCCAATGAGAGTGTCTTCGGGCCTTCGCCGCAGGCAATCGAGGCGATGCAGTCGGCCGCCGGCGAGATCTGGAAATACTGTGACAGCACCTCGCATGACCTGCGCCATGCTCTGGCCGCCGATCTGGGCGTCGGGCCGGACAATATCGTGATCGGCGCCGGGATCGACGGGCTGCTCAATTCCACTGTGCGGCTGATGGTGGGACCGGGGGACCATGTGGTGACCTCGGACGGCGCCTATCCGACGTTCAACTACCACGTGGCGGGCTATGGCGGGACCTTGCACAAGGTGCCTTACACCGCCGACCACGAAGACCCCGACGCGCTGCTGGCCAAGGCGCGCGAGGTCGGGGCCAAGCTGGTCTACCTCGCCAATCCCGACAATCCGATGGGCACCTGGCACGGGGCCGAGCGGGTCTCGGCGATGATCGCCGGGCTGCCCGATGGCTGCGTGCTGGTGCTGGACGAAGCCTATGCGGAATTTGCCCCCGAGGGCACCGCGCCGCCGATCGACGTCTCGGACGTGGCTGTGCTGCGGTTTCGGACGTTTTCCAAGGCGCATGGCATGGCCGGGGCGCGGGTGGGCTATGTGATTGGCGAGGCCGGGCTGATTGCGGCCTATGAAAAGGTGCGCAATCATTTCGGCATGAACCGCACGGCGCAGATCGGTGCACTCGCGGCCTTGCGGGATCGCGATTGGCTGGCACATGTGCAGGCCGAAGTCGCCACGGCCCGCGACCGGATTGCGGAAATTGCGCAGGAGAACGGCCTTGTGCCGCTGCCCTCGGCCACAAATTTCGTCGCGATCGACTGTGGCGCAGATGGTGATTTCGCCCGCCGGGTCCTGAATGAACTGGTGGCGCGGGGGGTCTTTGTCCGCATGCCATTTGTCGCGCCCGAGGACCGCTGCATCCGGATCAGCGCAGGCACGCCGGAGATGCTGGACGCTTTCGCGGAAGCCTTGCCCGAAGCCCTGACGGCGGCGCGCGGCTGAAATTTCTGGTCGGCGGCAGCGCACGGTCTATTTCCGCTGCATGCAGATGATCCTTCTTTATGTCTCCACCGCGGTGGTCTTTCTCGGGCTCGACGTGATCGGGCTTCGCTTTTTTATCCGACCCGTGTTCGAGCGTCATGTTGGCGACATGCTGGTCGATGGCTTCCGCTTTGTTCCGGCACTGGTGTTCTACCTCTTCTACATCGGCGGCGTACTGTGGTTCGTCAGCTGGCCCGCGCTGAAGAGCGGTGCGCCGGGGCAAGCGGCGCTGGGCGGGGCGCTGATGGGGGCGATGGCCTATGGCACCTATGAGTTCACCAATTTCGCAACGCTCAAGGGATGGTCCTGGGCAATGGTGGCCACGGACCTGTCCTGGGGCATTTTCCTGACCGGATTTGCGGCCTGGGCGGGGGTGATGATCACCCGCGCGTCGGGGTGGGGATAAATCTGGGGATAAGCGAAAGCCAAGGGATGGGGCCAGTTCCGGTCCCGTCGTGGACGAAAACGCTTGGCAAAACGCGTGCCACCTTCAAAAGATACCCACAGGGCGGCCCGCAAATCTGTACAAATCCGAACTATCGGCGGCGTTTTCCCGATCTCGGGATCGAGGTTCGGGCGAGCTGGTATTTGGCCTCGGGATGCGGCGGATGGCCGTCGGTCCGGTCCCAGAACCGGACGCCGCCCAGCTTCTGCCAGAGCGGAAAGGCCAGCACGATCCCGGCAATGAAGCCGCCCGCATGGGCCCAATAGGCCACGCCGCCTTCGTCGCCCGGGGTGCCGAAGCCGCCGTAGATCTGCAGCCCGAACCACAGGCCCAGCATGATCCAGGCCGGGATCGGGAACACCTTGAAGAAGACGATGAAGATGACAAGGATATCGACCTTGGCCTTGGGAAACAGCAGGAGATATCCACCCATCACCCCGGCAATCGCCCCCGAGGCGCCCACCACCGGCACCATGGAACCGGGCGCCGAGGCATATTGCAGAAACCCCGCCGCCAGGCCGCTGGCGAGGTAGAAGCCGAGGTAGGGCAGGTGGCCCATCTCGTCCTCGATATTGTCGCCGAAGATGAACAGGAACAACATGTTGCCGGCAAGGTGCATGAACCCGCCATGCAGGAACATCGAGGTGACAAGCCCCGCAAGCCCGTCGCCTTCGCTGATCCGTCCGGGAAGCAGCGCATAATCCCAGTAGGTCTGTAGCAATTCGCGGTCGGTCATGTCGAACATCGCGGCAAAGACCACGATGTTGATCGCCATCAGGGCGTAGGTGACAAAGGGTGTACGCCCTGACGGGTTGTGATCGCGGATCGGGAACATGGGGGGAAGCTGTGGGCTTTCCCCCCGAAGGTCAAGACATGCCGCTCAGAAGGGCCGCATTGCCGCCCGACGCGGTGGTATCGACACAGACGTGGCGTTCGTGCATCACGTGGCCGGTGTCGGGCTGGCCGGTGATCAGCGGCAGGATCGGGCCGTCACGATCCGCCAGCGCCTGTGCATAAGTCCGCGCGGTATCGGCGTCCCCCCACCAAAGCGCGCCAGAGAAATACTGCAACTCTGTCAGGGCCTTCGGCACCAACGCGCCGCCGACGCGCAATCCGACGCCGCCCAGCCTTTCGACGGCCTCCTTTTGCGCAGCCGCAGCCGCGTCACCCGGTCCGAGGCACAGCACCGGTGGCCGGGGCAGAGCGGTGAGCCGGTTGCTCTCGCCCGTCGGTCCGGGCAGCGAGAGCGGCGGCAGGGGCCTGGGCAGAGGCAGGGCATTCAGCGCCTCTTGCAGGGCGAAGGGATCGACCTGGCTGCCTGTTGCGGCATCGGTGCTGGCGACAGGGTGCGCCCCGAACCGCGCGAGGTAGTTGGGGCCACCCGCCTTGGGGCCGGTGCCGGACAGGCCTTCGCCGCCAAAGGGTTGGCTGCCGACGATGGCGCCGATCTGGTTGCGGTTGACGTAGATGTTGCCCGCGTGGATACGTTCCGAGACATGTTGGACCCGGTCGTCGATCCGGGTTTGCAGGCCAAAGGTCAGCCCGTAGCCCGTAGCGTTGATCGTATCGATCACCTTGTCCAGCTCGTTCGCCTCAAAGGTGGCGAGGTGCAGGATGGGGCCGAAGATCTCGCGCTCCATCTGGGCGATGCTGTCGACGCGCAGCAAGGCCGGGGCGATGAAATGCCCTTGTTTCGGGACAGAGATTTCCTTGATGACGCGGCCTTCGGCCCGGGCCTTGGCGACATAGTCGGCAATGCCCTGTTGCGCCTCGGCGTCGATCACCGGGCCGACATCGGTCGACAGGTCCCAGGGCTGGCCCGAGCGCAGGGCCTCCATCGCGCCCATCAGCATCTCGGTGAACGGTCCGGCAATGTCGCGCTGAACATAGAGACAGCGCAGCGCCGAACAACGTTGGCCCGCCGACTGAAATGCGCTTTCGACGATAGCCGCGACCGCTTGTTCCGGCAGGGCGGTGGAATCGACGATCATCGCGTTCAGCCCGCCGGTTTCGGCAAGGAACGGCGCGCCGGGGGCAAGGTGTTTGGCCATGGCGCGACGGATGATCTTGGCGGTGTCCGTGGAGCCGGTGAAGGCAACGCCGCCGACCCGTGGATCGGAAGTCAGCGCCGCCCCGACTTCACCCGCGCCGGGCACCAGTTGCAACACCTCGCGCGGGACCCCGGCTTCGTGCAGCAGTTCCACCGCGCGGTGCGCAATCAGCGGCGTCTGTTCCGCCGGTTTCGCAAGCACCGCGTTGCCTGCGGCCAATGCGGCCGAGACCTGTCCGGTGAAGATCGCCAGCGGGAAGTTCCACGGGCTGATGCAGGTGAAGACACCGACCGGCGGCGTGGTGGGCGCGTTGGCGGCGTAGTAGCGCAGGAAATCAACCGCTTCGCGCAGTTCCGCCACGGCATCGGGCAGGATTTTCCCGGCTTCGCGGGCGACGAGGGCGAAGATCTCGCCATAGTTTTGCTCGTAGAGGTCGGCGGCCCGGTTCAGGACCGCAGCGCGCTCTTCCGGCGATGCATCCCACGGCTTGGCGGAGGCCAGCGCGGTTTCGCAATCGGCGGCGCTGGCAAAGCTGACCTCGCCGACGGCCTCATCGTTCCGCGCCGGGTTGCACACAGACATGGTGTCTTGCGGTTGCGCGTCTCCGGCCAGAAGTGGCGCAGCGGACCACTGGTACTTGCGCCATGGCTCGCGCGCGGCGTCGATGGCCTCCAACGTCGGGCGATGGGCCAGATCCCAGCCGCGGGAGTTCACGCGCTCTGGCTGAAACAGCTCCGGCCCGGTGGGCAGATGCGGCGTGGTGTCGGCAAGCGCCTCGAACGGATCGCGCGCCACAACTTCGGCGGGCACATCCTCATCGACGATCTGGTTCACGAAGGACGAGTTCGCGCCGTTCTCGAGCAGTCGCCGGACCAGGTAGGCCAGCAGATCGCGATGCGCGCCGACCGGTGCATAAATCCGGCAGCGGGTGCCATTGTCGCCCAGAACGAGGTTGTGCAGCGCTTCGCCCATGCCGTGCAAACGCTGGAATTCAAAGGCATCCTTTTTATCCCCAGCCATGTCGAGGATGGCGGCGACGGTATGGGCGTTGTGCGTGGCGAACTGGGGGTAAACCCGGTCGGTCATGTTCAGCAGCCGCCGGGCATTGGCAATATAGCTGACGTCGGTGGCCGGTTTCGACGTGAAGACCGGGAAGCTTTCGAGCCCTTCCACCTGAGCCAGCTTGATCTCGGTGTCCCAATAGGCGCCCTTGACCAGCCGCACCATGATGCGGCGGTCGGTCTCTTCCGCCAGTGCATGCAGGTATTCCAGCACCGGGCCACAGCGATGGCCAAAGGCCTGGACCACGATGCCCAGCCCGTCCCAGCCCGCAAGGCCGGGGTCGCGCATCAGCCGCTCGATCAGATCCATGGAAATCGACAGCCGGTCGGCCTCTTCCGCGTCGATGTTCAGCCCCATCTTGCGGCCCCTCGCCATCAGCGCCAGATCGCGCAGGCGGGGGTACAATTCCGCCATGACGCGGTCTTTCTGCGCCTCTTCATAGCGCGGATGCAGCGCCGAAAGCTTGACCGAGATGCCGGGATTCTGGCGCACGTCAGGATGTACGCAGCCCTTGGCAATCGCCTCGATCGCGCGTCCATAGGAGGCGTGATACCGCATGGCGTCGGCATCGGTGCGCGCGGCCTCGCCCAGCATGTCGTAGCTGTAGGTATAACCCTTCTTCTCCATGCCGGAAGCGCGTTTCATCGCGGCGCGGATGTCCTCGCCCAGCACGAACTGGCGGCCCATCTCTTTCATCGCGCGGCCCACGGCGGTGCGGATCACCGGCTCGCCCAGCCGTTTGACGGCGGCGCGCAGGTGGCCGACCGGGCCTACATCGGCATCGTCGCGCAGCACGCGGCCGGTCAGCATCAGCGCCCAGGTCGAGGCGTTGACCAGCGGCGAGGTGGAATGGCCCATGTGGCGGCCCCAGTCGGAGGGCGCGATCTTGTCTTCGATCAGGGCGTCGATGGTTTCCGGGTCGGGCACGCGCAGCAGCGCCTCGGCCAGGCACATCAGCGCCACGCCCTCGTCTGTGGACAGCCCGTATTCGGCGAGGAAGACCTCCATCAGTCCCGGATCGGAATTGTCGCGAATGCGCTGGACCAGCGCCGCCCCGGCGGACGAGATGCGCGCGCGGTCCTCGGGCGACAGCGCCGCGGTCTCGACCAGGCGCGCTATGTTTTGTGCCTCATCGGCGTAGGTCATTGCGTCGATCCGGGCGCGCAACCCGGCCAGCGTGTCGTGATCCATGTAAGTCCCCTGAATGCGATTTTGTCCAGGATATCGGGATTTCGCTGGTTATTCTTCCCGATTTTTGGCAAAATGACAGTCATAAAGATTGAAATCATGGGGTTTCGCAATGCGAGTTGAGGGAATTGATCTGGACCGCTTTGATCGCGCCATCGTCACCGTGTTGGCCGAGGATGGACGAATCTCGATTACCGATCTGGCCAAGCGCATCGGCCTGTCGAAATCGCCCACCCAGACCCGGGTCAGACGACTGGAAGAGGGCGGTGTGATCCGTGGCTACAGGGCGCTGCTCGATCCGATCCGGCTGGGGCTGGATCACGTCGCCTTTGTCGAGGTGCGGCTCGCCGACACTCGCGAAGCGGCGCTTGCCGCCTTTGCCGCGGCCGTGGCCAAGGTGCCGGAAATCGAGCAATGCCACCTGATTGCGGGGAATTTCGACTACCTGATGAAGGTGCGGACCTCGGATATGCGGGCCTATCGCATGGTGCTGGCCGAGAAAATCTCGACCCTGCCGTATGTGTCGAACACTTCGACCTATGTGGCGATGCAGGCGATCAAGGAGAGCGGTCTCGGGGATGTGACTTGATCGAACCGGTCGCCATGGCACGATGGGAGTATGCGACGAAAGATCCTCTGTCTGGCCTGTGCCGCGATGATCGGGGCGCTGCCCGGTGTGGCGCTGGCGCAGGAATGTCCGGCGGCGCCTGACCACAGTGCCAGTTTCGACCGGCTCTTTTCGATGGTGCAGTCCGCCCCGGACGAGGCCACGGCGCGGGTCGTTGTGGGACAGATGTGGGCGCTTTGGAAAGATGCTCCGGATGCACAGGCGCAAGAGGTTCTGGATCGCGGGATGCGGCGCCAGTCGTCCTTTGACTTTCTCGGCGCCTTGCAGGATTTCGAAACCTTGATCGCCTATTGCCCGGAGTACGCCGAAGGCTACAACCAGCGCGCTTTCGTCCGGTTCATCCATCGCGATTACGAGGCCGCGCTGGTCGATCTTGACCGGGTGGTCGCGCTCAGCCCCCGTCACGTCGGCGCGTTGTCAGGGCGGGCACTGACCTTGATGGGGCTGGGGCGACTTGATGAGGCGCGCGAGGCCTTGCTGGCGGCGTTGGCGTTGAACCCATGGCTGCCGGAACGGCGGTTCCTGGCACAATTGCAGCCGCAAGTGGACGACACCGACCTGTGAGGTCAAAGGGCCCTTGCCTGAACGTAAGGTGTTCAAACTTATCAGACTTAACGTGGGGCGCAGAAATGCCCGGTCCGGAATGCGACGGTGCGGCACGTGCGTTTTTGCGGTTTTCTCGGGCGTGACCCCGGCTTATGGTCGCGACGCTGGCCCGCGTGGTGGAATGGTAGACACAGGAGACTTAAAATCTCCAGGCCGTATGGCCGTGCCGGTTCGAATCCGGCCGCGGGTACCAGCGTTCAGAAGAAATGGGGGATCAGGCCGCCTCGGCGGTCATCCAGTTGCTGCGGATGCGCAGATGGCCCTGGCCATTCTGCCCTCCGAAGACATTCAGCGACAAGCGCAGCCAGGCCAACGTCACCGATGCAAACATCAGAAAGCCGCCGGTCATCAGGCTTTCGGTCTTCTCGTGAATGACGCCGACACCAAGGTGATAGCTTGCATCGGCGAAGAGGGCGATCATCAGGCCCAGAAGCAGGCAACGGGCGGCGCGTTTTGCGATTTCGATTTTCATGATATTTTTCCCAGAGCTTTAGCAGACCTTGTCACGCTGGCTCTGGAATGGGGCGCTAATTGGGCGCGGATAGGGAAAAGTCAGAGCGGAATATCGTCAACCCCGAGAGGGTCCGATACGTCCGCAGGCTGGTCAGCTGGTCTTGCGCCGCAGCCGGATCACCACATCGACACTGGCGATCTCGGCACCTTCGGGGGCATCGGGCAGGGCCACGATCTTGAGCTGGTCGGCCGGGGCGTCGGTCAGATGGCCCTCGTCCTCCCAGTAGAAATGCGGGTGGTCGTGGGTGTTGGTGTCGAAATAGCTTTTCTGCCCGTCCACCGTCACCTCCTGCATCAGCCCGGCATCGCAGAAGGCGCGCAGGGTGTTGTAGACCGTGGCGAGCGAGACGCTTTCGCCGTTGTCCTGCACCTTGGTGAACAGGCTTTCCGCCGTGACATGCCGGTTCTTGCCGTCGCCCACCAACAGCGAGGCGAGGGTCAGCCGCTGTCGGGTCGGGCGCAGCCCGGCCTCCGCCAGCCATGCAGCTCCGCGTTCGATCGCTGGGGATGTCATCGTCATGCCTCGCTCTTCAAGCTTCCCCTCAATATAGAGCCGATTGCGAACGGTTTTCAATGACCCCGCGGAACGGAAATATGCCGGTGTCTCAGCATCCTGTCGAAAAAGCAGCGGACTTGCATGGGCTGGTGCCGGGGTGCTAGAGGATTCCGGATAGAATTCTCCCATCCATGGAAGGCGCCTGAATGGCCGATTACCCCACCAGCTTCGACCGAGATGACCTTTTGAAATGCGCCCGGGGCGAGTTGTTCGGACCCGGCAATGCGCAGC
>Ga0189275_100542_pt1 | contig 12385 bp, 3 predicted proteins | sample N19A6minimetaG_FD_130329 | JGI IMG/M metagenome (GOLD analysis project Ga0189275, IMG submission 130329) | Marine microbial communities from the Costa Rica Dome - N19 A6 mini metaG | ecosystem: Environmental > Aquatic > Marine > Oceanic > Photic zone | place: Costa Rica: the Eastern Pacific...
GACTATTTGAGATATAAGAGCCTTCCGATATGCTTCCTGTTTGGCCAATGAGACCTCCAACGTTAGAAGAGGAAGATGATACACTTACATTGGTTGAGCTATTTGAAATATGAACTAGCCCCTGAATCCACCCCACAAGACCTCCCGCGTATGATGTTCCAGTTAATTGCCCTGATACAAATACGTTATCAACTGAAATGTTATTCCCCAAAGCAATAAGACCTCCCGACAAAGAACTTGAAGTAAAGTTGATGTTCAACAGTGACACGTTTTTGACCAAAGCCCCATCAGCATGGCCGAAAAATCCTCGTCCTGAACGGGGAAAGTTAATGTAAAGATTAGAAATACTGTGCTCTTGACCATTGTATGATCCCGTAAATGGATGTGAACTACTTCCAATGGGCGAAAACCCTCTGCCAAAATCCCAATTTACCGTTTCCGAAGCATCAATATCTACAGTTTGGATGAGATGCTCATTCCAATAGGAAGTGTCAGCGCTAACAATTCGAAGGTGATCGAGGTTACTTATTTGGAATGGATCGGCTTCGGTTCCAGATCCGAGTGGGCGAACTAGTCCTCCAGGTAGTGTATCAGGAATATTCGATCGTATAAATGGATAACTTAATTCCTCATAGATATTCCAAGTAGAAGAGAAATCAAATCCCGAAAACGAGGACTGATCCAGCATTTCGTCATTAGTTAATCCGGTTACACTTTGAGAGTTATTGTCACTGGCAATTCCCGTAGACAGTCCGCTTGTTTCGGTATTCCAATAACTATCAGTTATAGTCCCTGAACTATTAGAGGCAAGAAATCCGCCCACATTGTATGAACCGCTTGCTGTACCTGTAGAATAGCTATTGGTTATACTTGAAGAGCTATAATTATTCCCGGCAAATCCTCCAATGGCTACGGTTCCACTCACATTACCTGTAGAGTAACTATTTGCAATAGAAGAGGCTTGATTATTATTTCCTGCAAACCCGCCAATAGCAGAGTACGCATTGGTAATATTCACCTCAGCATAAGAATCTGTAATAATTCCATCTTGATTATTGTTACCAACGAATCCTCCAAGTCTATTCGAAGACCCTGTACCGTTTCCTGAGACGGAGCCTTTCGCATAGCTCCTAGAAATCGTTGAGTAACTTACATTTCCAACAAAACCACCTAAAGTACCAATGCCAGTCACCGTTCCGATAAAATGGCTATCTGTTATTTGAGATTGGGATATCCAGCCAATAACTCCACCTACGTTATTTTTACCGCTTATTGTTCCTGTGACTGAAATGTTCGAGTATTCGGAATTTGTACCTGTAAGCCCTACAAGTGCGCCACAATACGAACTTGTTGTGCAGGAAATATCTACATTCTTTAATGTAACATTAGATACATCGGCTCCATAAACGATTCCAAACATTCCAATTCCTTCTCCTCCAATTCTATTGATTGTTAATCCTGAAATGCTATATCCCTTTCCATCATAACTACCGCTAAATCTATTCGAATAACTAGTTCCTATCGGAGAAAAACCCTCTGCATCTCCGCCATCACCATCATCCCAACTTGAAGTAGAGGAAGCATCTATATCAGCTGTTTGCTCGAAGTATGAGTTCCAACTAGAAGTGTTTTGAGTAATCCAGTAAAGGTTTTCAAGCGAACCAATTAGGTAAGGTGATCCTGAAGTTCCACTTCCTGATGGAGCAATTGCTGTTTGAGAGTATCCATAGCTAGAAACTAAAAAAGTCAGTAAAAAAACTAGTAAAAGATTTGTACGCTGTGTAATTCTTGAGGTGTTTTTCATCACTAATTCCGTCTTAGTTTTATCAGTAAACCCCAGCATATTTTTCTCAAAGAAAGGCTAATTAGTTATATCAATAGGAATAGAAGCGTCTTAAATCTCTTATAATAATTTTATAGACAGCCACAGTGAGATGGAGCTGTATTTAATCTATTTAAAGATTTCTGTACCCTTCAGTAATAAACTATTAGCAAATACTAACCTTTAATTATGTAGCCGAAGTATTAATTTTTCCAAATGATAGAAAATTGAAACTGGATTTATCTTATACTATCCTCTCAATTATTTGTCTTATTCTATCAAAAGAGCATTATGTGGGTACTAAAAGCCATTAGTTTAATTGTTTTATTGATTTTTCCCGTTCAGGTTTTTGCTTTTCAGCCCACAACGGTTCCATTTAGTTGGGATGATATTTCACATCAATATCAGGTTCGGAATTATTCTATAAAGGATGGGTTACCGGTAAATTCAGCGAATCAAATTATTCATCATACTGATGGATTTATTTACATAGCTACCAACGATGGGCTTACAAGATTTGATGGTGATCGGTTTGTGGTTTTTGACACTAATTCTCATCCCATTATGCAAAGTAATCAAATTATGTGGTTAGAGAGTGGAGGTAATGACGAGCTTTGGTTTGCGGATGTAAATGGTAATCTTTACATGTCTCAACATGGGAGGATTCTCTGGCTCCAAGATAAAGAGATCTTTAGCGATGTAGATGTTCTGAAATTAGATGTTAAGGAAGATGGAAAGAGCATTATTACAACAGATAAAGGATTATACTTTCAGAAAGAAGGAATTGATTTCGTACGGATTAACGATAAAAATACTCAAGCAGAAATAAAAAATAGCTTTTTGATTGAAGGGGGTAGGTTAGATTTTCTTACAGAGAATGGGTGGTTTTATGTACGTGAAAAGAAAGTTGTAAAGGTAATGGATGCTGAGTCCTTATTGATTCCCATTGAGGATGTGTTCAAGATGAAAATGACTAAAGATGGGGCTAAGTGGCTTCTAGGGTATAACAATCAGATATTGAAAGTAAACGAAAATAATAGTCAGAAGCTCTATTTATACGAAAACGTAAAGCCTATAATAATTTGGGATATCATAGAGATTAACCACAAAGAATTTCTGGTTGATACAAAAGAAGGCTATCTAAGTTTTAATAGAGAGAGGGGAGTTTTTGAGGAGTTAGCAAAAAAACCAAACTTAGAAAAGTACTTTGAAGAAATTGATTGGCAGCAACCCCAGTTGTCAGAAACAATTTTAGAATTTCAGAACGCTATTTACATAAAAGGGAAAGAAGCCCTTAGAACTCTGAGAGGCGTTGTCTATTTAGCAGCAGATAAAGAAGGGGGATTTTGGGTAGCCACAAACGGTGATGGGGTTTATCACATTACCAAAAAGAAAATGATAACTATTGGAGAAAAAGAAATTCCTGGTTTGATAAATGTTTATGGCTTACATGAATACGATAATAATATTTGGGCGACAAGTTTTGAGAATAACATTTTCAAGTTTACAAAAAATGAAACGACAAACTGGAACCGGACAAATAGTGCTCTTAAATACACTTTTTTCAGATCTGTTTATGAAGATGAAACCATACTTGCCGGGAATTTTGATCTTTGGCAGTATAAAAATCAGCAATGGTTAAGAAATACAACCTTTAAGAATGATGGAAACTTAGTAGACGTAATCTTCAAAGACTCTAAACAGAGACGTTGGATTGGTACTTCTAAGCATTTATATAAATTTGAAAGCAATCAATATCAGGTTTTTAAAGATGTATCAGGAGAAGTGCTAGAAGGAATTAGGAGTATTAAAGAACTTTCTACGGGGGAACTTGCTATTTCTACCGCAGGGATGGGGGTTGCTATTTTTGGAGAGGATTCGTTATTCAGATTTATAAACAAAAAGCAAGGATTGAGTAGTAATTTAATCCGTGATGTGTATGAAGCGAGTAATGATACAATTTGGATTGTTAGTGAGGATAGAGGACTAAACAGAGTTGTTCACAATAAGTATAATCAGATACATAAAATCGATTATATTTTGATGAAAGATGGTTTAATTGACAACTCTTTGCACAAACTTTTTGAGGATGAATTCGGCTATTTTTGGGTCAACTCGAATAGCGGAATGATGAGAATCAACGAGAAAAATCTGAATAAATATTTAGATGGTACACAAAGTGAATTAACGATACAAAGTTTTACTGAGGAAGATGGACTAGAGAATATTGAAGGAAACGGTGGAGTTCAAAATGCAGGATTGTTAACTACAGATGGGAAATTGTTGTTCCCGAATCAGGCTGGTGTAGTTTACACGAGACCAGAATGGCATATACGAAATAATGACGCAGGGTTACAAACACCAATCTTTGAAACAATTTCTTTTTCTGATTCTGTAATAGATGTTCAGCATTTATCAATGATAAATCTCTCAAGAGAAGTTCGGAATATACAGGTGAAATTTACTTTACCAACATTTAGGGAAGTTCGAAACCTAGAACTTCAATATAAGTTGGAAGGAGTAAATACTAATTGGGAAAATGCAAATCAGGAAAGGATTGCCGTTTTTACAAACATCCCATCGGGAGATAATAGACTATTAGTTAGGGGTAAACTTAAAGGTTCTGAAGATTATTCTGAAGCATCGTTGATCTTAAGTGTGAGTCCATATTTTTATGAGACATTTTGGTTTTTTTTAGTTTCAATCTGTTTTGTTGCTGGAGGTTTTGTTGTGGGGTATAAGATGTTGCTGTATCAATCAAGATATAGAGAGAAAAAACTGGAAGAATTGGTAGCAGAAAGGACGAAAGAACTATCGATTGAGAAGGAAAGAACTGAAGAGGCACTGCTAACTATAAAAAAGCTGGATGAGTCAAAATCACAATTCTTTACCAATTTTACTCATGAACTCAGAACCCCTTTATCTCTAATTCTAAGTCCGCTGGAAGAGATGTTGGAAAGTAAATCTGTGCAAACAAACGGGGATCGTACGCCTCTGTCATTAATGATGCGAAGTGCAAATCGTCTTAAAGAACTTGTTAATCAATTATTAGACGTTTCTAAACTCAATTCGGGAGAAATCAGTCTCTCTTTTGAACGTGTTAATATTGTAGAAATGACATTGCGTATATCAGCGCAATTTGAGCATGCTTTTAAGAAGAAAAAAATTCGATATAAACTGAAGTCTGAAAAAGAAGAAATAAATCTATTTATCGATGTTAACGCCTGGGAACATATTTGTACAAATTTATTAGGGAATGCATTGAAATTTACTCCCGAACAGAATAGTATTTCGGTGGAAATAAAAGAGACTAAAAATAAAGTAAAAGTTTTCTTTAAAGATTCGGGTTCAGGAATTCCAAAATCTGATTTGCCCTACATCTTCGATCCTTATTATCAAGGTAGTTCATCAATATCAAAATCAGGTGGTACAGGCATTGGGCTTGCCATTGTAAAAGGTATGGTCGATAAAATGGGAGGTAAATTAAGGGTTGATTCAATAGAGGATAAAGGGACAGTTTTTGAAATAGATCTTAAGAAAGGAAAGGAGCATATTCTGCCTCCGAATAAAGTGCTATATATTCCAAAAAATATGCCAAGCGAGAAAATATATAGATTTGAAGAAGTTTATAGCGACGAACACCTTAACAGAAAAACAGCTCATGCGGCTTCAAATCCAAAGGTTCTTATTGTTGAAGACAATCATGATTTCAGGTTATACCTACATAACCTTATTGGGAGATATTACAATGTTAAAGTAGCTTCAAATGGAAAATTAGGACTAAAGATTCTTGAGTATTTTCAACCCGATATAATAATTTCGGATATCATGATGCCTGAAATGGATGGCTATGAAATGATGAAAAATATAAGGAATAAAGAGGCATTTAAACACACTCCTTTCATTTTTCTTTCAGCTAAAGACAGTGAAAATGATATTCAAAAAGGGCTTAACATTGGCGCGGATATCTATTTAACCAAACCTGTTCAAAACAAGTTGTTACTTACACAAATAAAAGCTCTTTTAAGAAGGGAACATCAACTAAAAATAATCCAAGAAAACCCAAAAAAGAATCAAATAAGTGACCTTACTTCTAAAACCATTAAAATAGTGCAACGCCACCTTGGAAACCCTGATCTTAATGTTAAGCTTGTTGCAGATGCTCTTTCAATGAGTAGTGCTTCTTTATATAGGAAATGGAAACAAGATAATGATGATACGATTATTCATTTAATCAACAAACTAAGGTTTGAAGAAGCTTTGAAATTGATTGAAGAGGAAAAATTCAATATTTCAGAAGCCTCGTATGCCGTGGGATTTTCCAATCTTTCCTATTTTTCAAGAGCTTTTAAAAAGATGTATGGTATGCCACCAAAAGAATATTTAAGTCATAAAAATACTGAAACTTACTAATTTTCATGTCGAAAATTATTCACCCCATTCCATAAAATTCAGCTTTCTCCTTATGATAGGGCTCAAAGATTTTTTTAAGAGATTGGTTTTCAGGTTTACTCAAGTTCGAATCTGAAGCGATTAATTTTTTCGCTTTTTCTTTGGCTTGAGCCAGAATGAACTGATCTTCTACAATATCAGCTACTTTAAAATCTGGTAGACCACTTTGCTTGGTTCCAAGGAAGTCTCCGGGACCGCGGAGTTTGAGATCGGCTTCGGCAATTTTGAATCCATCGTTCGTTTCTTCCATGGTTTTCAGACGAAATACTCCTGCTTTGCTCACTTTCACATCAGGCATTAAAATGCAATAACTTTGTCGTTCGCCGCGGCCAATTCTTCCTCGTAGCTGATGTAACTGAGACAATCCAAATCGTTCAGCGTGTTCGATTATCATCACCGAAGCATTGGGCACATCAACTCCAACTTCAATTACCGTAGTAGAAACAAGAATCTGAACTTCATTATTGATGAATGACTTCATAACTTCATCTTTCTCATCGGATTTCATTCGTCCGTGAAGTAACCCGACTTCAAAATCTGCAAATCGTTTTTTGAGTTTTTCAAAACCTGCAGTAGCGTCTTTCAAATCAAGCGCTTCTGATTCTTCAACGAGCGGGTAAATCACATAAACCTGTCCGCCATCTTTCACTTCAGTTTCCACAAAATCATACACGCCTTCTCGCTTTTTATTTCCGCGAATGGCAGTTTTTACCGGTTTTCTCCCAGATGGCAATCCTTTGATGATGGAAATATCCAAATCAGCATAAACAGTCATGGCAAGAGAACGGGGAATAGGAGTGGCGCTCATTACTAATATATGTGGATGAAATCCTTTGTTTAATAATTCTGCTCTTTGCTTCACGCCAAACCGATGTTGCTCATCAATTACAGCTAAACCCAGTTTATGAAATCGTACATCTTGTTGAATAATAGCATGAGTACCAACTACGATTTGGCAACCTCCGCCTTCTAGATCGGTAAGTACATCCATACGTAATTTCGATTTCTGTCCACCAAGCAAAAGCCGAACATTAATATCAAGTCCTTTTAAATGCTGAGCCAGTGTGCGGTAATGTTGCTCAGCAAGAATTTCAGTAGGAGCAAGAAAGGCGGCCTGAAATCCATTATCCAAAGCCATAAGTAATGCTCCGATTGCAACAATGGTTTTTCCTGCGCCAACATCTCCCTGAATTAAGCGATTCATTTGTTTTCCGGATCGGACGTCTTTCTTTATATCAGCCAATGAAGATTTTTGTCCATCGGTGAGCTGAAAGGGGAGAAGTTCGTTGAAATATTTGGAAGTATAATTGCCCGTTTCAGAGAAAACATGACCTGATTTCCTTTCCTCAACGGTGTGATGGATTTTTTCCATGCTTAGTTCGAACAGAAAAAGTTCTTCAAATTTAAACCGGTTCAAAGCTCGTTTATGTTCGGAGTGATTTTCCGGAAAGTGAATCATTCGGTAAGCTTCAGCTCTGGATGGAAACTTCATTTCTTTTATCAGAGATTCCGGGAGAAATTCCTGAATAGTAGTTTGTTTAAGCAGCGTCTCAATCCAGCCTGCGACAATCTTATTGGTGAGCTTTGTTTTGCTGAATTCTTTGTTGCTTGGATATATCGGAACAATCTTTGAAAAATTAGAAACATCACCTTCCTCAGAAAGTTTGTCCACTTCAGGATGAGCGATGGTGATAGATTTTCCGTACCGTTTTGCCGGACCGAAAAAAGCAACCAGATCACCTTCCTTAAAAATTCGTTTGAAATAAGAAGCCCCCCTAAACCAAACACCTTTTAGAATTCCGGTTCCGTCATTGATGGCAACCTCCAGACGTTTACTTTTCTTGAAACCGACTTCTTGCTTATTCACTACTTTCCCAACAACGGTAACTTCTTCTCCGGAACCCATCAGATGCCTTATCTTTTGAACATTGCTTCTGTCCAGATATCGACGCGGAAAAAAATTGAGTAAATCTTTTTCAGTCCGAATACCCTCCTTTTGAAGAGCTTCGAGTCTTTTAGTACTTAATCCTGGAAGTTTTGAAATAGACAAGTAAATCAGTTTTATTTATTCGAAGACAAAATATCTTTTGAACAAACTGAATACAAGTTGGTTTTGTAAGCAACTCAAAAATTAGTTAAAAACTATTGTCACCTCTGTCATACATCTTTTCTTTTAAGCTTATTCCAAGCATACGCTCCACCAGCTGCGGCAAGCAAGCTAAGTCCACCATCAATAGGAGCTTGGGCCGGATTGCCCGGAAGTCCGGGTTGGGCGGATACAACGGCAGTGGTTAACAATATAATGATGGGTGTAGTGAGGAGAAATAGTAAAGCTTTCATAGTTGGATTAATTAGGAATATGGGAATTACGAATAGGATATTCCTAATTCGTAATTCCCATATTCATTTATTTTATTAGCGTTAATTTTTTTGTGATTACAGAGTTCCCAGCTACCAGACGATAAATGTACATTCCGGAAGACAGATTTCGAGCATCAAAGTTTACGGTATGGCGACCGGCAGTTTTGCTTTCTGAGTTTAACAGCGTAGCTACTTTTCGTCCGAGCATATCAAACACTTCCAGCGTTACTTTTTCGGTTTGCGGAATTCCGAATGCAATAGTAGTACTTGGATTAAATGGATTTGGATAGTTTTGATTGAGTTCTACGGAAGTAGGTAGATCAGTGATCGGTTCGTTAGATACTGCCGAAGAAGATGAAACTCGTAGTAAAAATCGTGAACCTGTTTCTTTAGTTTTACCATTTTGAGATTCTAACTCCAATGTTGGTAATTTGAATTCAGATTCATTAGCTACATCTTTTCCAGAAATTAAAACTGGAGTAAATCTTAATTCATTGGTAGAAAGCATATTGGTTCTTTCTTGAGTTTTAGTATCAATTAATTCCAACTCCCATTCTTCAGGAAGGTTTTTGGTGCTCCATTTCAATTCGAATTCGTCCTTCAAATCACTTCCATTAAAATGTATAGGGACTTCTAAGGTGCCATCAAAATTAATTGGTAAAGCATTTATATCTGAAGAAGAACCGTCTTCAATAAGAGAATAAAGGGATAAATAATTTTTGTTGAGGGAAGCTAATTTATAAGCATCAAACTTATCTTTCCCTTCAAGTGCTCCTTCGGTAAACATAAGTATTGAGTTTGATGACATGGAAGCTCCATCAAGAGTGAGAAGAATTTCAGGAACAATTACAGGGTTTTGAGTGGGTTGTTTATATAAGACACCGCCAAAACTCTGAGCAGAACGTCGTATTGTTAACTCAACATCTGTGTTATTAGCTTTTACCCAAAAACCTTGCATTGGCGCAATTTTACCATTGGGTAAAGTTCCTGTTAATCTATTCCAAGTTAGATAAGCTCCTGTTCCAGAATTAGCAGAATCACTCCAAACATAAATGGTCTCATCAATATTGTCAAAGCTTGGGTTTGATGATGTTACGCGAACAAAATTTCCTGCATTGTCCCAATCTATTGAGTTTTGAAATGGATTTGCTAACAAGTTAAATCCGTCTATGGCAGAATTTCCGGTATCGTTATATGTAAGTTGCATATTCCGATCAGAATCTACTTGATTAAAATTCTCCTCTGAATATTCAAGATTTTTAGGAAATCCGTCCGGGTTCTGATCATGATCAACGTCATCATATACATATACAATAAATCCTTCTCCTATAGGTGCACCGTTGGCTAAATTGGTTACAGCATCAAAATTTTGAGTAGATTCGTTGTAGGTATAAATATTTGGAGTTCCGGAATCGGTATCTCCGTTTGTAATCCCTTGTATCCAAAGAGAATCGTCTAAAATCTCGCTATACCGAGGAGTCGAAGAACTATTCAAAAATCCCGGACCTAACATTCTCCACCCTTCGTTTCCGGTTATAAAAGTTCCAAAAGGATGTTTTTTTGTATCCCAGCTTGTTCCGGTTAAAAACCCGTTATTGCTATTTTCTGTACGATCAATTAACGTAGTTCCTTCCCCTTCATTTACCGGCCAGTACGCAACTAAACTGTTGTCATTCTTATTCAGCATTTGATACATATTTGTACGAATTTGATCTACCGTTCTGGTGCTACTCCAAATACGGATTTCATCTAGCGTCCCGTCAAAGAAATCACTTGCTGCAGCATCGTACTCACGACCCAAAAACCAGAAGTAATCGGTTGAAAATGTGAGCGCGGAAGATAATTGCCCGATTTGCTTACTATTCAAATACAGAGTTCCTGTTCCTCCGGTAACTACATAAGCTAAGTGATACCATTTATTATTGGTAAGAGTAGGGCCGGTAATGGTTTCAGAATCTTCTGTTATGTAAAGTACTTGGTCTTGCGTAGTTCCGTCTCCAATTTCGATTATCAGTTTATCAGCTAAACTTGCATCCAAAATACTTAATAAAGAAACCTCTCCAACCTCAGTTTGATTGGTAAAGTCGGGTTGAAACCAAAACTCAAAAGTGTAAGCAGTTTCGCCAACCATATCCTCCGCAACCGAAGAAATATCAATTTGTCCGTTTGTGCCATTTAAGCTGATCGAACTTCGCTCATAAGACTCGGTGTATTCCAACCAAGAAATTTTATCACCAGATCCAGACACAAAAAGAACTTCAAGTGTCCCATTGTTATCTATATCATGTAGAGATAGAGATTTTACGGTGGTAGATCTGGAGATTTCTTTACTTGTAAACACTTGAGAGCCGTTATTTTCATAAACAGTAATCGCATCTAATCTTAGTGAACCGGTCACGAATACGTTGTTAAAACTTATTACATCAATATCACCATCTCCATCAATATCACCAGCTACAACATCATCCGCTTCGTTTGCTGACGAAGAAATCGTTTGTTTGGTAAAGTTTTCGCTTCCATCATTTTGATACCAAGCAATGGTATCGTCGAATTCTGATGCGACTACAATATCTGCGTTGCCATCATTATTAATATCTGAAATGAATATGCTTTCTACTCCATCCGCAGTGGTAGTTATATTATTTTTGGTGAAAGATTGATTTCCGTCATTTTCGAACCAATCAACGGAATCATCGGTGTTAGAAGCTGAAACAATATCCAAGTCTCCATCACCGTCTATGTCGTGCACTTTTATATCGATAGGATTATCTATAACTGTGATGATTTCTGTTTCAGTAAATACTTCTGAGCCGTTATTATCAAACCACACAATTTTGTCATCATTTACAGATGCTTTAATGACATCGGTGTCCCCATCATTATCAAAATCGACAACTTGCATTGCTAAAATATTGCTTGCTGTAGAATCTATCGTTTTTTGAATAAAGTTCTCTGAGCCATCGTTCTCTAACCAGTATAAGTGGGTATCTCCACCGCCTACAATATCTAAATCTCCATCAGAATCAACATCAAAAGCGGCAACAACGCTTGCTTCGCTTGTGCTTGAAGAAATAGTATGCTTTGTGAATAATTGATTGCCATCATTTTCGAACCAAGCAATGGTATCGTCATTTTCTGATGCGGAGATAACATCTAAATCACCATCCTCATCCAAATCAATGGCATCCAAATTTTGGGGATCATCAACATCATCGTTTATGCTCAATTCGTCATAATATCCCAAGGGTATTTTTTGTATTTCCTCAGAAGCAGTATTAAAACTAAAACTATAAGGAGTACTTAAATTTTCACCAAGGTTGGTAGTAAGTCCGGTTAATATAGTAACAGTAATTCTCTCGTTAGCTTTAAAATCGGTAGTAGGATTAAACGTACTATTTTTTGAATTGCCACCGCTGAGCGTACCGGAAATATTTCCGGACTCAGAACCATATACTAAAAATGATGTAGTAAGCGAAGCAAAGCTTATAGGAACATTAAATTCTATTTGAATACTAGAATTTAGAGCTGCGAAATTAGCATTTTTTGAAGGAGTTGAGGAAACAACTTCAAGAGGAGCTTGCCCAAGTTTATGCCATCTAATGGTGTTTTCTGTCTGGTTACTGGTTATAGCATCAAGTTGGGAATCACCATCAACATCTGCAATGGCAAGAGCATTTTGAAAATCCGGAACATTCTGAGATTTCTTTGTAAAATTTTCACCCCCATCATTTTCATAGATGTGTAATTTAA
>Ga0189275_100543_pt1 | contig 12378 bp, 9 predicted proteins | sample N19A6minimetaG_FD_130329 | JGI IMG/M metagenome (GOLD analysis project Ga0189275, IMG submission 130329) | Marine microbial communities from the Costa Rica Dome - N19 A6 mini metaG | ecosystem: Environmental > Aquatic > Marine > Oceanic > Photic zone | place: Costa Rica: the Eastern Pacific...
CGGAATGACAAACAGTGCACTCCTTGAAAAACACTTAGAAGTAAAGAAATTCCATTTCAAACCGGGTGATTCTGTTCTTTTTTATACTGACGGATTGAATGAATCTCGCAATTATCGTGGTGAAGAATATGGCGAAGAACGCATCCAATCTTTAATGGAAATTTATGGATCACTTCATGCCAAGACCATCGTCAAAAAATTACAAAGCTCGTTGGAAGCCTTCATTGGTCAGGAAGCGCCACTGGATGACGTAACCTTTACTTGCGTGCATAGACCGGAATAAGGATCGCTGATTACTTTGATTTTTTTATGATTTTCGCTAATGATGATATCAGCGAAAATAAGCTGAATCAAAAAATCAGTGATCTAATACCACTCTTCTCTGAGCTTGGTTATTTCTGATGATATCAATTGCATGTAATTTCGAGTTAAAGCTCCAACTTTAATACTCTCTTCCCCAAAAGCATGTAGTTCTACATTTTCAGAAGTGGATAATTCTTTCCATTGCTTTTCAGTGAGAGTTATTTGAATAAGCTCAAGAATTTCATCTTGTGATATTTCTTCGGTTCGATATCTGCCATTAACTATAAATCTATTATTAGCAGTAGAAAACCCAAAATAAGTTACCCCTGATACTCCTTCTTCGAAGTATTTTTGATCGCTTTTGTAAACAAATAGCAATATAAAGTCTTCGTCAAAACTATTCGAATATACTTCAGATTCATTCTTAGGATTTATAACCTTACCAACAAAAGATGGAGAAATATAACTTTGGGCTTTTACTATAAAATTAGAGTCAGGTTTAATAAAATTATCTAAGCCCAAATCATCTTTAACAAAAATCTCTACTTTTTTCTTCCTCTCGTTTTTAGAAATAGTTAATTCTTTTGTAGAATCTTTCTTATAACCAAACTTGAATAGTTGGCCATTTGCAGGAACTGAAATTCCAATCAGTAATAGAGTAAAAAGTATTTTTTTAATCATAATAGATTATAAGAAAACTGAGTCAAATCTTTAGTGATAAAGTGAGAGATGTAGAAGCGTAAGTAAGAAGTCACTCAGGAGAGATTTAAATTATAGGGTAGATTTGTACGAAGACCTTTGACTTCTTATAACCTTGAAAAACCGAACGCACTAAAGATTCATCGCCTTGATCTTTTGTTGCTTTTGCATCAAGGCAAAAGTAAAGAAGAATGATATTCAATATTCTTTTGCGAACCATTCTCAATCTTGAATTGTTTAATTCTTAACTTAATTATTCAACTTTAAGTAGAACCATCTCGCTCATGATCTTTATCGACAACGAAGGAATAACCGATCCGGAAATTAACTTAGCACTTGAAGAATACGCACTTCGGAATTTTGGAATAAATGATGATTATCTCCTTTTTTACATAAATGCTCCATCTATCATTATTGGGAGAAATCAGAATACGTTGGAAGAGATAAATGATGATTACGTTCGCAAAAATGAAATCAAAGTAGTACGGAGAATGTCAGGTGGTGGAGCTGTTTACCACGATCTCGGGAACCTCAATTTCAGCTTTATTACAGAATACAAGCCCGAGAATCTTCATAACTTCAAAAAATTTACCATGCCCGTAATTAATGTTTTGCAAGAAATGGGCGTTGATGCTGAGATGAGTGGGCGTAATGACATTTTAGTAGAGGGACGAAAAATATCCGGTAATGCACAGTTTTCATCAGGGAAACGAATGTTCAGTCACGGCACACTTCTTCTGGATAGCGACTTGGACGAAGTTACCAATGCATTAAACGTTAAGATGAGCAAGATTCAATCTAAAGGACACAAATCGGTACGTAGCCGAGTGGCAAATATCGTTGAATTTTTAGATGCTCCTATCGCCGTTGAAGAATTTAGAAAAAGACTGCTTGAAGGGTTATACCGAGACAGAGAAAATTTCGAAACGTATCATCTCACTGAAGACGAATGGAAAGCTGTACATGATTTAAAAGACGAGAAATATGGAAACTGGGATTGGAATTTTGGTCGTTCCCCGAAATTCAACATTCAGCGCTCCAAACGATTCCCTGTGGGAGAAATTGATCTCCGTATCGATGTTCATGAGGGTAGGATCAATGCTATAAAAATTTATGGTGATTTCTTCGGCAAAGAACCAGTCCCTGAAATTGAAGAACTATTATTGAATACACGTTATTCTCCGGAAGATATCGAGAAAGTGCTCCAGTCCGTAGATGTTCAGAGCTATTTCGGAAATATTCAAAAAGAAGAATTCCTACAACTTGTATATGGTGAAGACGAGAAATAAAAAAAGCCAACTCGATTGCTCGAATTGGCTTTAATTTTGTGGAGGTGCGGGGAGTCGAACCCCGGTCCGAAACAGTAAACCTACAAATATCTACATGTTTAGTTGCTGATTTAATTTCGCGAGAAGCCTAGCCCAACAACTAAGCGACTTCAAGCTATTCTGTGTAAGTTTCACGCATTGTAGACAGAAAACACCAATACGCTATCCTATCTTGTATGATGTTCAGCCCGGCACTGATAGGCACGCCACCGGGGGAACAGACTAGTCAGCTTACGCTGCTAATCGGTATGAGTAATTATTGTCAATTACATTAATTTCCATAATGGTTCTTATTACGAGATCCATTGGACAATCTCGACATGCAACCTGCGATATTACGCGTCCCGTCGAAGCCAGAACACCCCCATCTTGTTGCGTTCCTAATATACGAAAAACTCAAGACAATATTTCCTTCTTTACAGAATGAAAAATTTAAAATTAAAGATGAAAAATTATTTAGATAAGTATCAGTATTATTTACTTATTCCTTTAACAATTAAGGAAGCATATATTTTATAAGTTAGCTTATATTTAGTTTTAAATTTTTCATCTTTAATTTCTTGAAATGAAATTCGGAAGCGTAGAAAATCCCGGTGAACTCGATCTTTCACTCCCTCAAGATCATCCAGATACATACAAAGTTCTCGACAACAGCAATTCGAAAGAGTTAGACATTTATGTAGGGTGTGCTAAATGGAATAAAAAAGATTTGAAAGGATTTTATCCACGAGGCACTAAAGATGAGTTGGAATACTACGCCAAGCAGTTTAATTCTATCGAACTGAATGCTACACACTATAGAATTTTCGGAGAAGACATTGTTTCGGGATGGAGAGAAAAGACAGGAGACAATTTCAAATTCTTCCCTAAAGTTGTAAATAGTATCAGCCACTTTAAAAGATTGAAAGGTGTGGAGGCATTGGTTGAGGAATACACACTTCCAATTCAGGCTTTCGAAGAAAAATTAGGTATGATCTTCCTTCAACTCAGAGATGATTTCAAACCAAAGGATTTTGATAGAGTGGAGAGATTCTTGGAAATCTGGCCTGGAGAACTACCACTAGGAATTGAAATGAGACATACAGATTGGTATAATGATCAGACAGTAGCAGACAGAGCCTATGAGTTATTCAAAAAACATAATGTGGCTAATATTATTACTGACACGGCAGGTCGACGTGATCTACTGCACATGCGATTAACTACTCCAACAGCTTTTGTTCGATATGTTGGTGCAAACCATGAAACGGATTACTCTCGATTAGATGAATGGGTAGATAGAATTAAGATTTGGAAAGATTTAGGACTGGAGAATTTATACTTCTTTGTTCACCAAAATATAGAAAAAGAATCACCTCTACTTTCGGCATACTTTATTAAAAAATTAAATAAAGAATTTGATTTATCAATGAAAGTCCCAAATGGAAATACTGATAAACAACTTTCTATGGATGTATGAGATATTATTACTCAAAAATCTCGTTTTCAAAAAAAATATACAAAAGCAAATTAACGCAATAATCTATCTTTTAATGAAACTCTTTGGTGGTATTTCCGTTGAACAAATGTTTCTAAATTCTATACAATTTTCAATATTAAATTAGAATTAAGAATGATTATTTACTTTGTTTACAATTCAATAAACAGTAAATTTCCCGAATTCGAAAACCTCTCTATTCTTTCTATTTAATGATTAAAAAACTATTGTTATTCTCACTAGCTCTATTGATTAGTGTAAACATCAAAGCTCAAAATCAAACAGCGTCAATAAGTGGTTACGTAACTGATAATACAAATGGTGAAACTCTCATCGGTGCCAATGTTGGTTTAATCGAAATTAACAAAGGTGCCTCCACAAATACTCTCGGGTATTATAGTATCACCAATATAAAGCCTGGCACTTACACCTTGGTGTGTTCCTATGTAGGATTTAATCCCTTCCGCAAGGAAATTACTTTAGAACCTGATGAAGATCTTCGCCTTGAAATTTCCTTATCAGCTGAAGGGATCGGACTTGAAGAGATTGTAGTAGAGGCAGAATCGGAAAAAAGAGACCAAAAGAATATAGGAAGAGCTCAAATTAAAACTCAGTTAATCAAAGAACTTCCTTCTGTATTACAAGCTGATGTATTCCGTTCTATTCAACTTTTACCTGGAGTTAAAGCCGCTTCCGATTTTTCCAGTGGTCTATACATTCGTGGAGGTGGTCCGGATCAAACTCTAATCTTGTTAGATCGAACAACCGTTTATAATCCAAGTCACTTTTTTGGATTTTTTTCAACTTTTAATCCCGATGCAATTAAAGATGTCCGGTTATTCAAAGGAGGATATCCTGCTGAATATGGCGGCAGGCTCGGCTCCGTACTAGACATATATAACAAAGACGGAAACCGAAAAGAAACTACAGGTTCGGTTACATTAGGAATGCTTTCATCCAGAGCCATTATAGAAGGTCCTTACAGTAGAGGTTCTTGGACTTTAGCTGTTCGCCGCTCTACACTTGAGCCACTTTTAAATGCACTTGGGGGTGAAGATGAAGGGTTTCCTACAAACTTCCATTTTCTGGATATTAATGGGAAAATTAATTTTGATGCAGGTCCAAAAGATAAATTTAATCTTTCTTTCTATTCTGGAAGGGATCTCTTGAAATATCCCCTCGCAGAAGATTTTGAACTACGCTTAGATTACGGAAACCAAACTATTTCTAGTAACTGGACACACATTTTTAGTGAAAAGCTATTTTCAAACTTCGTGTTTACGGGATCACGTTACTTTAACTTTCCTGAGTTTAATTTAGGAGGAACTGAAAGTTCTCGAAGCAACAATATTTTTGATTTTTCAGTAAAAGGAGACCTTGAGTATTTAGCGAACGATAAACATAGTTTGCAGATTGGATTTTGGACAGGTTTGATGACATTAAAACTTAAAGATACTTTTGATGGCGAAACAAACTTCACTTCTAGGATTCACTCCAACTACTCTTCACTTTATGTTCAGGATGAATGGCAAGCAACCGAAAAAATTTCTGTTACAGCAGGTACGCGCTTAAGTTATTTTGCTGATGGTGATTATTTACGTGTAGAACCTCGTATTTCTGCTGAATTTAGTCCTTTTGAACGAATTCGCTTTCAAGCTGCATACGGTCGGTACAATCAATTCTTAACTCTATTAACTAATGAAGCTTTTTCAGGATTTGATGTGTGGCTTACTTCCGATGAAGGAGTAAAACCTGCTTATGGAGATCAATTTGTAATTGGCACAAAAACAATACCTTTTGAAGGGTATGGGTTTGACTTAGAAGTGTATTATAGAACAATGAGAGATCTTTTTGAAACCGATCCACTAATACCGGATATCTCCGGACTTGATTATGAAGACACTTTTCGTTTTGGTGAAGGTGAAGCTTATGGCGCAGAATTTTTCTTTGAAAAAAGAGAAGGTTCTTTTACCGGATTTATTGGATACACATTAGCATTTACTTGGAGAAAATATCCCGGTTATAACAACCCAATCGGAGAGCCAAATGGTCCGGGAAGATCATATCCTCCGAAATACGATCGGAGAAACGACATAAATGTTGTACTATCTTATCGGCTTAGCGACAGATGGAAAGCAACTACTTCTTACAACTATGCTACAGGGCAAGCTTATACAGAACCACTTGGGCGTTATGATATCCAAAATCCTGTTTGGGACAGCCCCGAGTTTGGAGATTATCAAACTTTTGTAACAGGTAAAATTAATGCTTCTCGGCTTCCCTCCTATCAAAGAGTTGATATTTCATTTTCCCGTTACGGAACTTTTTTTGGACTTGGAGATGCTGAATGGCAGTTCCAACTAGTTAATGCTACTAACCGAAGAAATGTTTGGTTCTATACCTACGACTTTGATGAAAACCCTCTAAAGCGAGAAGAAGTACGATTACTTCCAATACTTCCAACAATCACTTACACCGTAAAATTTTAATCTGATGAAATTAAATACTTTAATCTTATCACTATTTGTAGCATTCACTTTTTTAGGATGCAGAAGTTATTCCCAAGACGATTATCAAGAGTTTTATGTAGTAGAAAGTTTCCTTGTTGTAGATACTCCTCTACCAAAGTTATACTTATCAACTACTAAAGAGTCTACTCAACTTTATAACTTTGAAGAATTAGTAGTAGTTGACGCTACTGTAAAACTTGAAATCCTTGTGGACGATGTAAACTCTGCCGTTGACTCAACCATCACTTATAGTTTTAATGGAATTGACGCCTATGAAGCGGACTTTCAACATAATGTCATGTCAGCAAAAAATTATAAGCTTACCATAACTATACCGAACGAAACTCAGCCGATTATTGGATATACCAAAATCCCTGCAAGTTTTACTAACACCAATCCTGTACCTGCTTCTTTGGAATACCAATCAGAAGAACAGATTGAAATTAAAATTCCTGCCAGTCAAAGCTCCGAACGCCAAAACTATTTCATCTTTAGTACAATATTCAGGGGTGATCCTATTGTAGAGAACCTAACTCCTGTTTTCCGTGAGCTTTTCGAAGAATTTGATGATGAAGATTCTGATATCAATGAATTTGTAAAATCAAATTCAGGAATTGTTAGTGAAGGTAACTTTGATATTGGAACAGATGGTACTTTAACTCTAAGATTTCCCTGGATTGGAATTAGCTTTTTTGGAGAGAATACCATAGTTACAAATATTATTGATGAAAATATGTATGATTTTATTCGTTCTCAAGAAGTACAACTTGGTGGGGGCTCTATTTCTCCGGGTGAAATTCCTAATGCAATCTATAATTTAGATGGTGCAATTGGAGTATTTGGCTCTATGGCAACTGACACATTAAATATCAATATAACTCGAAGACCTGAAGACATTAATTAATTGAAAATACTATTTTCATGATTTCAATTATAATTCTTTAAATACATTTAAATAAGATCATTTGTGAGATTACTCATTCTAAGTTTATTAATAGCTAGTTATATATTTCCAGGTCAGGTGGTGACTGCTCAGACTTCCGGTGAATTTGAAATTGGTAGAGCAAAATATCGAGGTGGAGGCGATTGGTATAATGATCCTTCTTCTCTTACAAATCTAATTAGTTTTACGAAAGAGCAATTTCCAATCAGTATAAATTCTGCTTACAATGATGTCTCATTAGGCAGTACAGATCTACATAGCTACCCTTTTATTTTCCTTACAGGACATGGAAACATAAGTATAAATAGTTCAGAAGCTAACAATCTCAGAACATATTTAGATAATGGAGGCTTCCTTTATATTGATGACGATTACGGGTTAGACGAATACGCTCGAAATATGATGAAACAAGTTTTCCCAGATGAAGATTTTCTTGAACTCCCATATTCACATCCCATATACAATTTAGTTTTTAACTTCGAGAACGGACTTCCAAAAATACATGAGCATGATAACCTTTCCCCAAGAGGATATGCTATTTTCAGAAATGGTAAAATGGTCGTTTTTTATTCGTTAGAATCTAATTTGGGAGATGGTTGGGCAGATCCGGAAATTCATAACGATCCGCCCGCAGTTAGACAAAAAGCTCTTCAAATGGGAGCTAACATCCTTATATATGCTTTAACAGCTCTATAAATAAAAGAAGTAAAATTAACTGGTATTATTCTTTTATGCGCTTTCTTTTCTTCGTAATAATTATTACCGCTTTACCATTTTCTTTAATATCGCAAGATAGTACTAAAGTAACAGCCAACTTAAAGAATCTAGATCTTGGAATAATTTCTTCTAGTCAGCGCTCTTATATGACTTTTACCCAGGGAATTGGAAAAAATGAATACAAGGAAAGAGTATCAGATTTAGAGCCACTGGTTTTCGAAGGTAGAGTTTCTCCAAACTATTATATACGTCTTAGTAAAGGAAGTAATTTCGCATTTTCTTTTACCCCAACCATTACCGTAAGAATGTTTAATGAAGAGAGTAACCCCATTTTCTCCCCTTCATTCCAACCTAGCTTTACAGCTTATCATATTCTTGGTGATTTAAATTTAAATGAATCTCGATTTAGTGGACCTTTCGGGTTGTACAAAGGTACTTCAGTGTACGAGTCTCTGTCATTTACGCATCATTCCAATGGGCAAAATGAACCCTTTCTTAATAGTAACGGAGAAATAAACTTTAATAAAGGAAACTTTTCTACAGATTTTTTCACTTATAAATTTCATTGGACGAATTTTATTCAGGATAGCACTATGAATTTAGTTGCTACCGGTTTTATTGGGTATGAACAGCATGTAAAGTTTTTTACTCGTGAAAAAAAGCTTGGAGATAATTACTATTTTAACAAGTTAAGCTTGTACAATTCATTTATTTACGAAGATCCAAAGTTCGAATTTCTAAATAAATCAATCCTCCAGTATTCTATTGCTTCGTATTTCAAAGGAAGCTTGAAAAATCCTCGTTTTTCATTCGATGCATTATACGGTATAAAGATTTTTGAGGGAATGGACTTTTTTCTTTTCACTAGATTCTACATTGGTCCCGATTATTATAATTCCAGATACGTATTAAACAGACGAGCTTTAACTTTTGGCATTTTAACCGATCCTTTTAGTTTCTCTGTTTTTAATAAATAGTTATCGAATATGATGCTCTTAACTAAGATTAACAGAATCGGTTAATTCACTTTATATTCATTTATTGCTTTTTTAATAGTAATAATCACTTCATTAAGCTGTTCATCAGTAATAATTAGCGGTGGTGCTAGCCTTATTAAAGTATTAGAATGTAATGTCCATCCTAAAAGTATTCCCTTATCAAAGCTATGATTAACCACATGTTCAGTTAATTCCCGACTTTCAAGTTCTAAACCAAGCATTGCTCCTATTCCTCTTACTTCTTTGATACCATTTCCTTGAAGCCTGTCTTTCACTATCTCTTCAATTTCTGTTGCTCTGGAAATGTAATCCCCACTAAGTACTTCTTTAAGGCTCGCATATGCGGCTGCACAACTAACCGGATGTCCGCCAAAAGTAGTGACATGATTTAAAGGTGGGTCATATTTAAATGATTGAAAAATTTCCGTTGATGATACAAATCCACCAATCGGCATACCTCCTCCCATTGCTTTTGCCATACAAAGTACATCAGGAACTACATTGTAATGCTCGAAAGCAAAGAGCTTTCCGGTTCTGCCAAAGCCACTTTGAATCTCATCAAAGATTAGAAGAGAGCCTGTTTCATTACATTTTTCACGAATTGATTTAAGCCATTCCTTATCTGAAGGAATAATTCCACCTTCACCTTGAATAGGCTCTAAAATTACAGCAGCCGTTTTATCATCTATTAGCGCTAAAGCTGTATCAGAATTGAAATCAGAAAAATGCACATTTGGCAACAGCGGCAAATAGGGATCTCTGTAAACATCTCTTCCGGTTACGCTCAAAGAGCCATGTGTATCACCATGATAACTGTTTTTAAATGCAACTAATTTAGATCTTCCTGTAAACTTTTTGGCTAACTTTAAGGCTCCTTCTGTAGCTTCTGTACCACTGTTTACAAGATATATTTGTTCCATTTTTTCAGGCAATTCATCCAGTAATAATTCAGCAAATTGTAATTGTGGTTTCTGAATAAATTCACCATAAACCATTACATGGAGATGCTTATCTATTTGTGCATGAAGGGCTTGTATTACTTTTGGATGATTATGTCCCAAACTACTCACTGCTATACCTGAAATAAAATCCAAAAACTCTTTTCCTTTCGTAGTATAAATATATACACCATCAGAATGTGAAACCTCTAAGGCTATTGGATTATCACTTGTTTGAGCAATTTTTTGTTGAAATAATAGTTTATTCAAGAGTTATAATTTTTTGTTAAAATGTTATAAATTCTTTCTGATATAGTTACAGTAAATTACAATATTGTCTTAACTAATAACTGATTTAATTATAATGATAAGAAGCCTCCTACTACTACTCACTGCTGTAGCTTTTTTTAGTTGCTCTAACAGTAAGAAAACACCTGAGAAAAAAGCCCAAGAAACTCCAAAGGCTCAAATTCAAATTGCACCCGGACATGTACAGGCTTCTATAAATATTAAAAATATAGAAGTCACCGATAATCAGCGAATTGTTACTGCTGATGTAGTAGAAGTTCTAAAGTATGGAAGTGCAACGGATCCACTACCGGCGGGTACCACAATCCGTTTTGAGATAAATGATGACTTTTCTAAAGAAATGAGAAGCAAAATTAAAATAAATACTAAACTAGACGCTACAGTATTTCATCAAAACCAAGAAATGATGATGGGTGGTTCACAAAATTCTATTTCTTGGAAATTAATATCTATCAATAACTAATCTATGATGACATTTATAAAAAACACATTATTTCCTTTACTGTTGCTACTTTCTGTTCTACTGGCAATTATTTTTATACCTACTCAAAAAACTGATTTTATATCCAAATCCCTTGTACCTGATGAAGAAGAATCAGTAAAAGACAAAGCTGAAAATGCTCAAGGCCGAATCGATCATTTTATAAGATTAACTCAAGATCCTGCAACAAAAAGAATTCCTGCAAATATCCGAGCGAAAGAACTTGCTTTTGCTAAAAACTTAGAGAACAATTTTAAATACAAATCATCGCAATCGATGGTAGATATTGATATTACTGAAGCCGGACCGAATGATGTTGGAGGCAGAACCAGAGCCCTTGGGATTGATCCCCGTAATTCAAATATCATATTAGCAGGTGGTGCATCAGGCGGAATGTGGAAGTCTACTAATGGCGGAAGTAGTTGGGTACAAACAAGTGATTTAGGAGAGAATCTTGGTGTTACATCCTTAGTTCAAGACCCTGATAACCTAGATACATGGTATTATTCAACAGGAGAATATTCAGGAGCTTCATCAAGAGCCCGAGGCGGCGGAGGTCAACTTTATGGTTCAGGAATCTACGTTTCTAATGATAACGGTGACAGTTGGTCACAAATACCAACAACAAACGATAATGACGTTTCTTTCAACTCTCAATACGATTTTATCTCCAGAGTCGAAATAAGTCCAACCACCGGAACCAAATTCTTTTCTAGTAATGCTCTTGGGGTATACCGTTCAAGTAATAATTTTGTAACAAACAGTTTTGTATTAGGAGGTTCGAATCAACATATTTATAGTGATGTACAAGTAGCTGGTGACGGTACAGTAATCGCTGCTATTTCAAGAGCTTTTAATGGAACTACTCCTACTAATGATCCCGGTGTTTATGTTTCCACTGACGATGGACTCAACTGGGTTAATGTTGCTCCAAATTCTTACCCTTCCAGCCCAGGAAGAGCTGTGATCGGGATTTCAGAATCTGATCCTTCAGTGTTTTTTGTATTTGTAGCTAATAATATAAATCAACCTAGTCTATTTAGATTTGACATCTCGGATCTTAACAATGTAAATGTATTAGACAGAACAAATAATATTCCAAATTTTGGAGGTTCTGTTGGTACGTTGAATCTTCAAGGTGGATACAATATGGTTTGTGAAGTACATCCAACTAATAAAAATATAGTAGTGGTTGGTGGTACTAACCTCTATCGTTCAACGAACGGTTTCGCAACAAAACCAACTGATCAAGACAACAATGGGTTCACTGACTCTACCGAGGGCGACAAATATTGGATCGGAGGTTATGCTCCATCAAACGATGTTTCTCAGTATTCTAACCATCACCCTGATCAACATGCGGCAGTATTTGATCCAAATAACCCTGACAGATTATTTAGTAGTCATGATGGTGGTATAAGCGTTACTTCAAATGTTTCAGCAGCTGCAATTTCTTGGCAAAGCCTTAACAATGGCTACAATGTCACTCAATTTTATACAGTTACGTTGCATCCAGGAGCATCTGATTCACGAATTCTAGGTGGAACTCAAGATAATGGTTCACCTTTCTTTGAGTTCTCAAATACCAATGGTACCTCAATATCTTTTGATATTTCTTCTGGTGATGGTGCATACTCATATTTAGGTGATAGTTATTTAACTACCTCTTCTCAAA
>Ga0189275_100545_pt1 | contig 12355 bp, 9 predicted proteins | sample N19A6minimetaG_FD_130329 | JGI IMG/M metagenome (GOLD analysis project Ga0189275, IMG submission 130329) | Marine microbial communities from the Costa Rica Dome - N19 A6 mini metaG | ecosystem: Environmental > Aquatic > Marine > Oceanic > Photic zone | place: Costa Rica: the Eastern Pacific...
CGCATCCCCGAAGGCTACACCGGCCCGCTCTATGCCGAGATCTGCCCCCGCTCCTTTTCCGTGCTGGTGCGTCCCGGCATGCGGCTCAATCAGATCCGGTTTCGCAGGGGCCAGGCCGTGCTCGACGACGCGAGCCTGCGCGCGGTCCACGCACAGACGCCGCTAGTCGACAGCGATGCAGTGATCGACAAGGGGCTGGGGTTCTCGGTCGATCTGAAACCCAGCCAGGGCACGCTGGTCGGCTATCGCGCCAAGCCGCATACCGGGGTGATCGACCTCGACCGCATCGGCCACTACGACCCGGCGGAGTTCTGGGAAGAACTGCATAGCAAGAGCGGCCACCTGATACTCGACCCCGGCGCCTTCTATATCCTCGTCAGCCGCGAGGCCGTGCATATCCCGCCGGAATACGCCGCCGAAATGGCGCCCTATATCGCCATGGTGGGGGAATTCCGGGTGCATTACGCCGGGTTCTTCGACCCCGGGTTCGGCCATGATGCCGCCGGAGGCCAGGGCGCGCGCGGCGTGCTGGAAGTGCGCTGCCACGAGGCGCCATTCGTGCTGGAACACGGCCAGATCGTCGGTCGGCTGGTCTATGAACGGATGAGCGAAACGCCCCAGGTGCTCTATGGCGAAGGGCTCAAATCCAACTACCAGGGCCAGGGCCTGAAGCTGTCAAAACATTTCCGCTAGAGCCCCGCGTAGGGTGCGTGATTTCACGCACCTTTTCCGTGGTTCACGTTGCGGTGCGTGCAAGCACACACCCTACATCCGTCCGGCCCGTCGCGCCATGCGGATCGCGCGCTTGGCCTGCTGGGCCTGTTGCTTGGACTGCTCGGGGCCCTCGCCCTTGCCCTTGGAAAACCGGTCGATCCCGGCGTCGATCCCGCGGCTGATGGCCTTCCTCAGAAACAGGCGCATCACCATGTTGATCAGCTGATTGGCATTCATCCGTCTGCTCCCTAAGCTGCCTTGCCCGATCCTATCACGCGATCAAGGTAATTTCACGGCACCACGCAAAGGCAATCGTCGGATTTTGCGTATTTTTCAAAGAGAAGAAGACCCCCTGCTTCTTCTCTTTGAAAAATACGCACAAACCAACCAATCCAGCCTGCGCGCGGTCAATCAAGAGGCGTCGCCTCGCCAATTTCCGATTGAGAGCGCGCGGAAGCGCACATTTTGGTTCAGTCTTCGAACAATTCGCTCTGACCCTCGGGCGACTCGTCTTCGTCTTCTTCCTCGCCGAACTGCGGCGTGCCGGGCAGCGGACGGCTTTCCAGCAGCCCGGCCTGGCGCAGCTCCTTGAGCCCCGGCAGGTCGCGGGCGCTTTCGAGGCCGAAGTGGTCGAGGAACCCGGGCGTCACCACGAAAGTCACAGGTCGGCCCGGCGTCATCTTGCGGCGACCAAAGCGGATCCATTCCATTTCCAGCAGCTGATCCACCGTCCCGCGCGAGACCGAGACGCCGCGGATCTCTTCGATCTCGGCCCGCGTCACCGGCTGGTGATAGGCGATGATTGCCAGTGTCTCGACCGCGGCGCGGCTCAGCTTGCGGGTCTCGACGGTTTCCTTCTGCATCAGGAAGGCCAGGTCGGCGGCGGTCCGCATGGCCCAGGCATCGCCCACCTTGACCACCTGCACGCCGCGCCCGTCATAGCGCTTGCGCAGATGAACCAGCGCCTCGGCAGCGTCGCAGCCATGCGGCATCCGCGCTTCCAGATCGCGCACCGTCACCGGTTCGGTCGTGGCAAAAAGGACGGCCTCGACCATCCGCTCCTGCTCGGCCATGGGAGGCGCTTCGAAGAGGCTTTTCTCTTCGCCTTCAACCGGTTCCACGCTGTCGCTCATCTATTTGTCCGTGATCCGCCGCAATTCGATCGGCTCGTAAATCCCGCCTTGCCGCAGCTCGGCCTTGCCTTCCTTGACCAGTTGCAGCGAGGCTGCAAAGGTCGCCGCCGTGGCCGAGCGCAGCTTGACCGGATCGCTGTCCCAGCCGTCCGGCAGATAGACCGAGAGGTCGGTCCAGGTGCCCGCGAAACCGATCAGCCCGCGCATCCGGTCCAGCGCCTGTTCCATGGTGAAGACGGAGTCGCGGTCCATCACGAAGGGGCGGAACTCGTCGCGGGTGCGGATGCGCGCATAGCCCTGCATCAGGTCGAGCAGCGTGGCGGTATAGGTCACCGTCTTGACCCGCTCCACCGTTTCCGGGATGCCGCGGGCAAAGATATCCCGGCCCAGCCGGTTGCGCGCCATGAGCTGTGCGGCAGCGGTCCGCATCGCCTGCAGCCGCTCAAGCTGGAACGCCAGATGCGCGGCCAGTTCCTCGCCCGACGGTCCCTCTTCCTCGGGATCGGGCGGCAGAAGCAGGCGGGATTTCAGAAATGCCAGCCAGGCCGCCATGACCAGGTAGTCGGCGGCCAGTTCGATGCGCAGTTTCTTGGCCTGTTCGACGAAGGACAGGTACTGCTTGGCGAGGTCCAACACCGAGATCTTGCGCAGGTCGACCTTCTGGGTCCGCGACAACATCAGCAACAGGTCAAGCGGGCCTTCGAAGCCGTCGACATCGACGATCAGCGCCTCGGCCGCCAGACGGTCGGCAACGCTGACCGGTTCGGTCGATGGTGTCTCGTCGAAGTCCTCGTCACTCATGGGTCTCAGCGTCCGGCCAGCAGCGCTTCAAACTGCGCTTCAAGCTGTTCGGTGTCAACCTCGTCCGCCGCGTCGCGCAACGCCAGCGCAGCCGCCGCCCGAAGCGCCGCATCCTCGCTCATGTCGCCGGCTGTTTCGGCCACGTCGCGCATTTCGTCCAGCTCGCCGTTGCAGTGCAGCACCACGTCACAGCCCGCCGCGATCGAGGCGCGGGCCCGGTCGCCCGGCGTGCCGCTCAGCGCCTGCATCGAGATATCGTCGGTCATCAACAGACCGGAAAAGCCCAATTCCTCGCGGATCAGGTGGATCATCTGTTCCGATTGCGTCGCCGGGAAATGCGGATCGACCGCCTCAAAGATCATATGCGCCGTCATGCCCAGCGGCATATCCGCCAGAGCCGAGAAGGGCACGAAATCGCTCGCCCGCAGGTCATCGACCGCGGCACTTGTGAAGGGCAGTTCGAGGTGACTGTCGACCCGGCCCCGGCCATGCCCGGGCATGTGTTTCAGCACCGGCAGCACGCCGCCATCCAGCAACCCGCGCGCCACCGCAAAGCCGACATCCGTCACCTGTTGCGGGGTTTCGCCGTAACAACGGTTGCGCAGGAAGCGGTGGGTGTATTCGGTGGCCACGTCCAGCGTCGGGATGCAGTTGACGTCGATGCCATAGCCCTTGAGCTCTGCCGCGATGATCCGGGCGCGCAGGTACATGCCGTCCGCGGCCTTGTCGCCCAGCCGCTCGACATCGTTCAGCGGCGGTTTCCAGCGGCGCGCCAGCGGCGGCAGGATGCGTTGCACGCGCCCGCCTTCCTGATCGATCAGGATCGGCGCATCGCGGCCCACCGCCTCACGCAGGTCGCCACAGAGCGCGCGGATCTGGTCGGCGCTGCCGATATTGCGCGCGAAAAGGATAAAGCCCCAGGGGTTCGCCTCGGCAAAGAACCGCCGCTCGGTATTGCTCAGCACATCGCCGCGCGGGGCAAAGATGGCGGCGGTGGCGGTCATTTCGTGACCACGGGGATGCAATCGGGGCCTTCGGCGACAAGCGCGGCACAGAAGCGCCGAGCATCGGCCAGATCCTCGAAGCCATGGGCGCGCAGGCGATAGAAGGTGCGTCCGCCGCTCTGGGCGCGCTGGACCACCCGGGCCTTGCCGTCAAAGAAATCGCCGAACTTGCCGGCAATCCGGCCCCATTCCTGCCGCGCAATCGTGGCGCTTTCATAGGCGCCCAACTGCACCAGCCGTGTCCCGGCGGGCAGTGTCGAGGGGTCCTTTTCCGCCGCATCACTTTCGGCGGCGGCTGTCGCCGGGGCCTGCTGCGGCGCACGTGCGGCAACCGTCACAAGATCCGACGGCCGGGTGCGCGGACGCAGCGAGCGTCGGACCCCGGGCCCTTCGATCACCGGCGCGGCAGCGACTTCCGGCTCGACCGGTTTGACCTCGGTCCGGACCGGCGCAGAGGCTTCGGGGGCGGTCGGGCTCAGCGGTTCGATATCGGCGGCGATCTGATCGGCCAACGCCTGGATTGTGGCATTGCCGACCGGACGCGTCGGGGCGCCTGCATCCACCCGGTTGGTCATGATCGCCATGGCCACCGGCCGCGCCTCTTCCTCTGACATGTCCTCTTCGGGAATGGCCAGCGCCAGTTCGTCAGGCGCGTCCAGCATCAGCTCTTCTTCGAAATCGTCCATGTCGAGCGGCGCCACAAGGGTCAGCGCCTCGCCCGGCACGTCCTCGTCCTCAAGCCCCACCGGGCTGGGCGCCAGCGCGACCTGCGCCACCGGGCCGGAGGCGCTGCCCTGACCCGCGACCTCGTTGACGGCCAGTCCCTGATGATCGGCGGATTGCCCGCCGGGGTTTTCCGGTGCCACCCGCCACGGACCTTCCGCCGCGCGCACCACCGGCACGCCCGAGACGTCGCGCACCAGAAGCTGGTAGCCCCAGATGCCGACACCGACCAGAAGCGCCAGCGACACGACGGCCCCCGCCGCGTTGGCATAGGTGCCGACACGGGCCGAACCCTTGCCCGGCTCTTGTGAGTTCTGGAATACGCCCGGTCCGTCCGACCCCATCATGGGTCCGGACATCTGAATATCTGCCATGTTCGCCTCTCCGCTCCCCGCGATACGTGCCGCAGGGATTGCCTTTCGACTGCTCTTTCGCCGAACGGGAGGTGTCTTAGCGCATCTCCTCGACCGGCGTCACACCCAAAATACCAAGACCGGCGGAAATAACAACCGACACAGCCCGCGCCAGAGCGATTTTCGACAGCGATGTGTCGGGGGCACCCTCCTGCAGGAAGCGCAACTCGGGAAGCTCGTTGCCACGGTTCCAGAGCGTGTGGAATTCGCCCGCCAGTTCATAGAGGTAGAAGGCCACGCGATGCGGCTCGTGGGTACGTGCGGCCACCTCGACAAGACGCGGCCATTCGGCCAGCTTCTTGGCGACCGCCAGTTCGGTGTCATGGCCCAGCGAGCCGAGATCGGCCTTCGCCAAGGCGGCATCGCTCACGTCGAGCCCGGCCTCGCGCGCCTTGCGCAGCACCGAATGCACCCGCGCATGGGCGTATTGCACATAGAACACCGGGTTTTCGCGGCTCTGCTCCAGCACCTTGTCGAAATCGAAATCCAGCGGCGCGTCGTTCTTGCGCGTCAGCATGACGAAACGAGTCACATCCGGACCCACCTGATCGACCACGTCGCGCAGGGTGACGAAGGTACCCGCGCGTTTCGACATCTTGAACGGCTGGCCGTTCTTGAAGAGCTTGACCAGCTGGGTCAGCTTGATGTCGAGCGGAACCTTGCCGTCCGAGAGCGCCGAAACGGCGGCCTTCATGCGCTTGACATAGCCACCGTGGTCGGCACCGAAGACATCAATGAGACCATCGAAGCCCCTGGAAACCTTGTCATAATGATAGGCGATATCGGGGGCGAAATAGGTCCAGCTGCCATCGGATTTCTTGATCGGCCGGTCGACGTCGTCGCCATGGGCAGTCGAGCGGAACAGCGTCTGTTCGCGCGGTTCCCAATCCTCGGGCGTCTTGCCCTTGGGCGGCTCCAACGTGCCGCGATAGATCAGGCCCTTGGCGTCGAGATCGTCGATTGCCGCCTCGATTTTGCCGGTGCCATAGAGCGACTTCTCGGAGAAGAAATGATCCATCCGCACGCCCAGCAGCGCCAGGTCAGAGCGGATCAGGTCGAGCATCTTGTCGGTGGCAAACTCACGCACCTCGGCCAGCCAGACCTCCTCGCCCCGGTCGAGATAGGCATCTCCGACCTTGTCCTTGAGCGCCTCGCCCACCGGGATCAGGTAGTCGCCGGGATAGGTGCCATCCTCGAAAGCCACTTCCTGCCCATGCGCCTCAAGATAACGCAGGTAGACCGACCGCGCGAGCACATCGACCTGCGCGCCGCCATCGTTGATGTAGTACTCGCGCATGACCTCATGCCCGGCATAGGCCAGCAGGCTCGCCAATGCGTCGCCAAAGACCGCGCCGCGCGTGTGGCCCACGTGCAACGGACCGGTGGGATTGGCCGAGACATATTCGACGTTGATGCGCTGGCCCTGCCCCACGGTCGACCGGCCAAAGGCCTCGCCCTGCTCCAGAACCCGGCCGACCACGTTTTGCCAGACGCCGCCTGCCAGTCGCATGTTGAGAAACCCCGGCCCGGCCACATCGGCCTCGGTGATCCGCGCATCTGCGCGCAGCTTTTCCGCCAGTGCCTCGGCAATCTCGCGCGGCTTCTTCCCGGCGGGCTTGGCCAGCACCATCGCGGCATTGGTGGCCATGTCGCCATGCAGCGGATCGCGCGGCGGCTCCACCGCGACATTGGCGAAATCGAGGCCTTGGGGCAGCGCGCCTTCGGATTGCATCTGCTCAAGCGCGGCGATCACCGTGCCGCGCAGATCGGAAAAGAGGTTCATCACGTGGTTCCTTGTGCTTGTCGGCGGTTTACCACGCCGCACGCGGGCGTCAATCGGCGCCTGTGAAACGGAGCCGCGCGCCATGTCGGAACAGCGCTCAGGCCTTCGCCTTCTTGCGTTTCTTCTCGGTCGCGACCTTTTCGGCGAGGTCACGGGCGATGGCAAAGGCGCCCTTGATCTTGTCGGCGTCGTTCTTCCAGTCGCGGCGGATGACGATCTTGTTGTCCTTCACCTTGGCCAGCCCGCGCTGATCCTTGATGAACTCCACCAGCCCCTGCGGCGAGGCGAACTTGTCGTTGTGGAACTGGATCGTCGCGCCCTTGGGCCCGCCGTCGAGCTTGGCAATACCCGCTTTCTTGCACATCGCCTTGATCCGAACGACGAGCAGCAAGGTATTGACCTCACGCGGCAATTTCCCGAAGCGATCTATCAATTCGGCGGCAAAGCCCTCCAGTTCGACCTTGGTGGTCAGCGACGACAGGCGACGATAGAGCCCCAGCCGCACATCCAGATCGGGCACGTAGTCCTCGGGGATCAGCACCGGCACGCCAAGGTTGATCTGCGGCGCCCATTGATCGTCGGCCTCGCTGAGGCCCTCCATCTCGCCCGCCCGGATCTTGGCAATCGCCTCTTCCAGCATCGACTGGTAAAGCTCATAGCCCACGTCGCGCATCTGGCCGGATTGCTCTTCGCCCAGAAGGTTCCCGGCGCCGCGAATGTCGAGGTCCTGTGACGCCAGCGTGAAGCCCGCACCCAGCGTGTCGAGCGAACCCAGCACCCGCAGGCGCTTTTCGGCGGTCGCCGTCAGCTTGGCGCGCGGTTTCGTGGTGAGATAGGCATAGGCGCGGGTCTTGGAGCGCCCCACCCGGCCCCGGATCTGGTAAAGCTGCGAAAGACCGAACATGTCGGCGCGGTGGATCACCATGGTATTGGCGGTGGGAATGTCGAGACCCGACTCCACGATGGTCGTGGCCAGAAGCACATCGTATTTTCCATCGTAAAAGGCGTTCATCTTGTCGTCCAACTCGCCCGCCGCCATCTGGCCATGGGCCACGACATAGGACACTTCCGGCACCTGGTTCTTCAGGAAATCCTCGATGTCCGGCAAGTCCTTGATCCGCGGCACCACATAGAACGACTGCCCGCCGCGGTAATGTTCGCGGAGCAGCGCCTCGCGGATGGTCACCGCGTCGAACTCGCTCACATAGGTGCGGATGGCCAGCCGGTCGACCGGCGGGGTGCCGATGATCGAGAGATCCCGCACCCCCGACAGCGACAGTTGCAGCGTGCGCGGGATCGGTGTGGCGGTGAGCGTCAGCACGTGGATATCGGTGCGCAACTGCTTCAGCCGTTCTTTGTGGGAGACGCCGAAATGCTGCTCTTCGTCGATGATCAGCAGCCCGAGGTTGTGAAACCGGATACCCTTGGCCAAAAGCGCATGGGTGCCGATGACGATATCCGCCGAGCCCTTCGAGATTCCCTCGCGCGTCAGCTGGGCATGGCGGGTCGAAACAAAGCGCGACAGGGGCCGGACGTTGACCGGAAAGCCGCGGAACCGCTCGGCGAAGCTCTGATAATGTTGCCGCGCCAGCAAGGTCGTGGGGGCGATCACCGCCACCTGCATGCCGGACATGGCGGCGACAAAGGCCGCACGCATCGCCACCTCGGTCTTGCCGAAACCCACGTCGCCACAGATCAACCGGTCCATCGGCTGGCCCGAATGCATGTCGTCCATCACGTCGCCAATGGCGCGCAGCTGATCGTCGGTTTCCTCGTAGGGAAAGCGCGCGCTGAAATCCTCGTAGGCGCCATGCGGCGGGTCCATGATCGGCGCCTTGCGCAGCGCCCGCTCGGCCGCCACCCGGATCAGCCGTTCGGCCATCTCGCGGATGCGTTCCTTGAGCTTGGCCTTCTTGGCCTGCCATGCGCCACCGCCCAGCTTGTCGAGCAACCCGGCCTCATGACCGTATTTCGACAACAGTTCGATGTTCTCGACCGGCAGGTAAAGCTTGGACGCTTCCGCATATTCCAGTGCAAGGCATTCGTGCGCGGCCCCGGCGGCGGTAATCACCTCGAGCCCGAGGTAGCGCCCGATCCCGTGGTCCACATGCACCACCAGATCGCCGGGGCTGAGGCTCTGGGTTTCGGTCAGGAAATTCTCGGCCCGGCGCTTCTTCTTGGGCCCCCGGATCAGCCGGTCCCCAAGGACGTCCTGCTCGGACACGACAGTGATCCGAGCATCTCCCCCCGCCTTGCCCTGCTCAAAAGGCCCGTCGAACCCATGTTCCAGCGCCCAGACCGCCAGATAGAGCCCGCGCTTGCCCACGCCGTTGGCATCCTTGACGTGGATTGTCTCGGCCAGCCCCTCGTCCTCGATCAGCCCCGAGAGCCGCTCGCGCGCGCCTTCGGAATAAGAGGCGATGACCACCGGACCGGCCTGCATTCTTGCCTTCACATGGTCGGCCAAGGACCCGAAAAGGCTGATGTTTTCCTGTTGGCGTTCCGGCGCGAAATTGCGCCCGATGCGACCGCCCGCATCGCTGACCCCGGGCCCCGAGGCCTGCGGCAGCGGATGGAATTGCAGCACCCGCCGCCCGGCGATAGCCGCCTCCCAACCCGCGTCATCGAGGTAGAGTGTCCGGGGCGGCGCGGGTTTGTAGACCGTGTCCATCCGCGCCTTCTGATCCATCGCGATCTTGCGGGTCTGGTACTGGTCTTCGATCATCTCCCAACGCGACAGGCGCGCGGGCGTCAGTTGATCGTCCTGGGTGATCGTGGCGCCGGGCAGATAGTCGAACAATGTCTCAAGCCGGTCATGGAAGAAGCCCAGCCAATGCTCGGCCCCCTGATGCTTGCGGCCCGCGCTGATCGCCTCATATAGCGGATCGTCGCTGCCCGCGGCGCCGAACTCGATGCGGTAATTCTGGCGGAAGCGGGTGATCGCGGCCTCGTCGAGGATCACCTCGGAGACCGGAGCAAGTTCCACCAGGTCCATCTTTTCCGTGGTCCGTTGCGTCACCGGATCGAAGCGTCGCGCGCCGTCGAGCACATCGCCGAAGAGATCGAGCCGCACCGGCCCACCCTCACCCGGTGGATAGATGTCGATGATACCGCCGCGCACTGCGTAGTCGCCCGGCTCCATCACCGTCGGCGCCTGGACAAAGCCCATGCGGACGAGGAAATCGCGCAGACCCTTCTCGTCGATGCGGTTGCCGACCCTGGCGCTGAAAGCGGCTTCGCGCAGCACGTCGCGGGCAGGGATTTTCTGGGTCGCGGCGGCCAGTGTGGTCAGCAGCACGAATTGCCTGGGCATGCCGTGCACCAGCCCGGCCAGCGTCGCCATGCGCGCCGCCGATATGTCGGCATGCGGCGAGACCCGGTCATAGGGCAGACAGTCCCACGCCGGGAAGGTGAGCACCGGCATGTCGGGCGCAAAGAAGGCCAGCGCCGCCTGCATCGCCGCCAGACGCTTGTCGTCGCGGGCGATATGGGTCACCGGGCCGCCGGATTTGGCAACCTCGTCGAGGATCAGCCGCGCGTCGAAGCCTTCGGGCGCGCCGCCGATAATGCGGGTCTCTGATGCAGACATGGCGCCTGATGTGGTGCAGCGCGGCCCTGAGGTCAACCGCCGAGAACGCCGACCGAGAAATTCTGATACATGCCCCACATCGCGGTGACGAAGATCGACAGCACCCCGATCATCTGGATGTAGAGCCTGTGGCGCACCAGCCGCTTCTGCAAGGCCTCGCCGGCGAGGCCCTGCTCGGTGATCCGGCGCGAGGTGCCAAGGCTGATCAGCCCGACAATGCACATGGGAAAGAACAGCAGGAACACGGCCTGAGCGAACTCGACATCGTAGAAAAAGCCCAGAACGACAAGGCCACTGAGCAGGAAGCTGGCAAAGCCGATCATCCACAGGCCCGAAATCCGGCCGATATAGAGCATCCGGGAGGTATTGATCCGCACCAGTTCTTCCAGGTCGTATTGCGCCTGGCCACCATGCTTGCGGGCATGGGCCACCATGTCGAAGGGTACACCCAGCACCCAATGGCTGGCCGTGGACCACATCACCGCGAGCGCGATCCAGTACCAGAGGTTGGAAAAGGATCGCATGTCGATGAGTTCGAAGATGACGAGTTGCAGGTCCTGCACCGATTGCTCCGGGTTGTTGCTTCCGGCCTCCTTACCCCAGCCGGTCACGCTTGCCCAGAGGGGGCCTCATCGGTCCCTTGCGGGCCCTCTTCGGACTGGACTCGGCGCAACAGGATTGGCAGGTATCGGCAAAAGTTCCGGAGACAGCCCATGACCATCGCGCCCTTTCCCGCCGCCCGCTTCCGCCGCAACCGCAAGAGCGCCGCAATCCGCGACCTGGTGCGCGAAAACAGCCTGAGCCCGGCGGATTTCATCTGGCCGGTCTTCGTGCGTGACGGCGAAGGCATCGAGGAACCGGTGCCCTCGATGCCCGGCGTGCTGCGCCGCTCGGTCGACCGGATTGCCGAGGCGGCGCGCGAGGCCCATGACCTCGGCATTCCGGCGATCTGCCTCTTTCCCTACACCGACCCCGCGCTCAAGACCGAGGATTGCGCCGAGGCCTGGAACCCCGAGAACCTGTCCAACCGGGCGACGCGCGCAATCAAGGCGGCGGTGCCGGAGATGGCGGTGATGACCGACGTGGCGCTCGATCCCTACAACATCAACGGCCATGACGGCTTTGTCGTGGAGGGCGAGATCGTCAACGATGCCACGGTCGAGGCGCTGGTCAAACAGGCGCTGTCCCAGGCCGAGGCAGGGGCCGATATCATCGGACCCTCGGACATGATGGACGGCCGGATCGGCGCCTTGCGGGATGCGTTGGAAGGCGCGGGACACCAGAACGTCCTGCTGCTCAGTTACGCCGCCAAATACGCCAGTGCCTTTTATGGCCCGTTCCGCGACGCAGTGGGCGCGTCGGGGGCGCTGAAAGGCGACAAGTCCACCTACCAGATGGATCCGGCCAATTCCGACGAAGCGCTGCGGTTGGTGGAGCGCGATCTCACCGAAGGCGCCGACATGGTGATGGTCAAGCCCGGCCTGCCCTACCTTGATATCTGCCGCCGGGTGAAGGACCGCTTTGGCGCGCCGACCTTCGCCTACCAGGTTTCGGGCGAATACGCGATGATCCGTGGCGCGGCGCTCAATGGCTGGGTCGATGGCGACAAGGTGATGCTGGAGAGCCTGATGGCATTCAAGCGGGCGGGTTGCGATGGCGTGCTCACCTATTTCGCACCGGCCGCCGCGCGCCTGTTGAACGGGCAATAAACCGCTAGGTGTCGCGGTTATGGCGTGACACTCCGCTACGGCTGGGGTATTTTATCCACAACCGGCGCGAGACCGGACCCAGAGGCAATCCGAGCAGAGGTATGAAATGACCCACCTTCCCCGCCGTTCCTTCGTGCTGTCCGGTCTGGCCGCGACGACGCTTGCCGCCTGCGGCAACGGTGTCGGCTCGCGCGGGCCGGCGACGATCGACGCCCGTGTCGACGCCACCCTGGCGCAGTTGTACGCCGACTATCCCTCCACCCGAGACGTGGCGGAGAAATCCGTCGGCATGCTGGTCATGCCGCTGGTCACCGAGGCCGGTCTCGGGTTGGGCGGCGGCTATGGTCGTGGCGCGATGCGCATCAACGGGGCTACGGTGGACTATTACGCTTTGACCAAGGTCTCCACCGGGCTTCAGATCGGTGCCCAGCAATATGCCCATGTGCTGTTCTTCATGACCAACGAGGCGTTGCAGAACTTCCGCCG
>Ga0189275_100546_pt1 | contig 12353 bp, 15 predicted proteins | sample N19A6minimetaG_FD_130329 | JGI IMG/M metagenome (GOLD analysis project Ga0189275, IMG submission 130329) | Marine microbial communities from the Costa Rica Dome - N19 A6 mini metaG | ecosystem: Environmental > Aquatic > Marine > Oceanic > Photic zone | place: Costa Rica: the Eastern Pacific...
CACGCTCGATGCCGAGACGCTCTTTCTTGGTCAGGCCTTCGGCGCCGGACGCGAGCTTCTCGTCGATCTCTTTCAGACGGTTGATGGACTGGGACACGGTTTTCCAGTTGGTCAGCGTGCCGCCGAGCCAGCGGTGGTTCATGTAGTACTGAGCGGATTTCTCTGCTGCATCTGCGATTGGGCCTGCGGCCTGACGCTTGGTGCCAACGAAGAGAACGCGGCCGCCTTTTGCAACGGTGTCACGAACGGCGTTCAGAGCTGCGTCCAGCATTGGAACAGTCTGGGTGAGGTCCATGATGTGGATACCGTTGCGGGAGCCGTAGATGAACGGACCCATGCGTGGGTTCCAACGCTGTGTTTGGTGACCAAAGTGTACGCCTGCTTCCAGCAGCTGGCGCATGGAGAACTCAGGAAGAGCCATGCTTATATTTCCTTTTCCGGTTTACGCCTTGGCGGGGAGAAGTGAGAGCGGATGCTCCAACCGGCGGATTGACAGGGATGTCTCCCCTGCCCGACCCAAACCCCGCCTGCGGGTTTGAATGCCGCGCACTTACAGCAGGTTTTGACGGCGCGCAAGGGGGTATCGTCTATAAAACGCAGGTCAGCGCTGATTATTCAAAACGCTCCTTCAGGGTTGTCCGGATTTGGTCCTCTGCCGATTTGGCCAGCGCTTTGCGATTGGTGAAATCCGCCACCTTCATCGGGGGGTGATAAATCACGTCAACACGCCCCTGATGCGGTGCCGCCAGGGTGGACAAAAGATGCGGCGCAAAGTCCATGTCGCCCCACCAACCATAGAACCGTGCCTCTTCGCCATCGGGCGCCTGATAGTGCACTGTGACCGGTTGGATCAGCATAAAATCCTTCAAGCGTGGATCAAAGAACGCCTCAAAGAGCGTTGTTTTAAAAGGTAAAACCCTCAGGCTGTCGCTACTTGTGCCTTCTGGGAAGAACAGAAGTTGGTGACCAGCCAAAAGGCGGTCTTCAAAGATTTTCTTTTGCGCGCGCGCGTCGCGCCGATCTCGACGAATGAAGACGGTGCCGGTGGCTTTTGCGAGCCACCCAATACCGGGCCAGTTGGCGACTTCAGCCTTAGAGACAAAGTAGACCTGCTGTGCTGCATTTAGCGAGAAGATGTCCAGCCAAGAGGAATGGTTGGCCACAACCGCACCACGATCGCGGATTGGCGTGCCGTGGACCGAGAAACGGATGCCCATCAGCCGAAATGCATTACGGCACACAAATTGCGTGATGTAGGGTGTCCAAGGGCGGCGTAGACCAAACAGAGGTTTTTCGATCAAGCGCAGCAGCAAGAGCAGGAACAGGCAGCCAAACACCAAAATGGCCAGTGGGAGTCCACGTACAATGGCCCGCACGATGCCTCCCAATCCAAGTTTCAGTGGCTCTGGATAACCTTCTTCGCTCTCCCAAACGCTCACAGATTGCGTTCCTTCGTGTAGCGGGCGCGGTTTTTTTCATTCATCCGCGCCGTGTCGAGGATCAGGCAAACGTCGGTGGTGTTGAACGCATGGTCGAGGAAAGCCCCCTCGCCTACAAAACCACCCAAGCGCAAATAGGCTTTGATCAACGGTGGGACGGATAGCATTGCAGCGCGTCTGTCAATTTGGTTTTCAGGGACGAGGTCCATGCTTTGGAACACGTCCGATTGGGCGCGGGTACGGATATCCTCAGGTGCGAGATGGCGGCGGTGCAACAATGACAAAGGCTGCTCTAACGCCGCCACGTCGGTGCCGTGAAAACTTGCGACGCCAAACAGCACTTCGATCTCATGCTCCGCCACATACCCTGCAAGCGCGTTCCAGAGGTGGAACATGGCAGCGCCACCCCGGTAGTCTTCGTGCAGACAGGAGCGGCCTAGTTCCAGCAGCTTGCGGCCGGAGGACTTCAGGACGCTGAGGTCATATTCATCTTCGGAGTAAAATCGGCCAAGTTTCGCCGCCGCATCATCACGTAACACACGGTACACCCCCACAACCTGATCCACTGGATTGGTGGACAAAGCGATATCTTTGAGAATGAGGTGGTCAAAATACGGGTCAAACTGATCTTTTTCGAGCTGTGCATCGTGATCCACCAAAGGACCAGAGCCACCCAGTTCTTCTACAAAAACACGATACCGCAGGCGTTGTGCCGCCTGAAGCTCCGCCTCATTCTCAGCGAGCTTAACCATAAATTCTGGGGTGTGCGCACTCATCAGGAGGCGGTTTCCTCTTGTTTTCGGCAGTTTTAGGCGGCGCATCGGCGAAAATCAACCACATGCCAAACAACTGAACTGTTGACGGTTTTTTCGCTGCGTGCACTATTTGTTAACGAATTTACGTCTCTGTGGCGAGCATCAAAAGGACACGAGACCCATCGATGACCACTTTGCCAGCGTCGCGGAAATTCACCGTGATCTTGCCGCCGATGTTGGATTGCACCTGTCCCAGCCCCCAATCGGGTTGGCTTGGGTGTGTCACCAGCATACCTGGCTCCAGAAAGGCGTTGAGGTCAGAGTTTGGATCGCTCATGGGGCGCTCATGCAGTAAAGGAAAGTTGCATGTCACATTATACGGATTTCGCAGCATTGGTAGGGTCGCGGATCTGCCACGATTTGATCAGCCCAGTTGGGGCAATTGGAAATGGCCTGGAGTTGATCGAGTTAACCGGCGACGCCAAAGGCCCGGAAATGGAGATGATTTCCGACAGCGTCCACAATGCAAACGCGCGCATTCGCCTGTTTCGCGTAGCATTTGGCCAGCCTGGTGATGCGCAAATGGTGGGCGAAGCGGAAATTCAATCGATCATTCAGGGCCTCGCGCCAAGTTCGCGCGTGTCGACCTACTGGGAGGTCGAGGGCGCTGTCACACGGTCGGAGTTGCGTTTGGCTTTCTTGGCGCTCATGTGCTTTGACACTGCGATGCCGTTTGGCGGCACCGTGACGGTCACCAAAGATGGCGACAAATGGCTGTTGCTGGCAGAAAGCGAAAAACTGCGTGCGGACGATGCGCTTTGGGATCCGATCTCTAAAGGGGAAATCCCAGAGGAGCTGGTACCGGCCAAGGTTCAATTTGGTTTACTGCCCCAAGGCGTCGCCATGTTGGGGCGTCACCTTGCGCTTCAACGAACCGAGATGAGTTTGGAAGTCACCTTCTAACAAAAAAAGGCGCCCGGTGAGGCGCCTTTCTTTTTGTGCTTTATGGTTCGCTCAAGCGCGGGTCGTGCCATTGCCCTCGACCAAATATTTGAAGCTGGTGAGTTGGGCTGCGCCTACAGGGCCGCGGGCGTGCATTTTGCCGGTGGCAATGCCAATTTCAGCCCCCATGCCAAATTCACCGCCATCGGCAAATTGGGTAGAGGCGTTGCGCATCAGAATGGCACTGTCCAAACGTTCAAAGAAACGCGCAGCAATGGCGTCATCCTCGGTCAGAATGCAGTCGGTGTGGTTGGAGCCGAATTGGCGGATGTGAGCGATGGCGCCGTCCACATCCGAAACCACTTTGGCCGCGATGTCCATGCCGAGGTACTCTTTGCCCCAATCCTCTGCCGTGGCAGGCGTGGTGCCGGTGATCTTGGCCAGAATGTCATCCGCATGCACGCGCACGCCGGCATCCAACAACATTTGAATGAGCGAGGCACCCAGGCTATCAACCAGACTTTCGTGGATCAGCAGGCACTCCGCCGCGCCACAGATACCCGTGCGCCGAGTTTTGGCGTTCATCACCACATCCATGGCTTTTTGCGGATCTGCGGCGGCGTCCACGTAGACATGTACGATGCCTTCTAGGTGGGCAAAAACAGGCACACGGGCTTCGCGCTGCACAAGGCCAACCAATCCTTTGCCGCCGCGGGGAACAATCACATCCACGGTGTCGACCATGGTCAGCAATTCCTGCACTGCCGCGCGATCACGGGTGGGCACAAGTTGGATGGACGCTTCCGGCAGACCAACAGACCTGAGACCTTCGACCAAGCACGCATGGATGGCACCCGAACTGTGGAAGCTCTCCGAGCCACCGCGCAGAATCACTGCGTTGCCGGATTTCAGGCAGAGCGCACCGGCGTCTGCGGTCACGTTCGGACGGCTTTCATAAATCACGCCAACCACACCAAGGGGCGTCCGAACACGGCGAATATTGAGACCCGAAGGCATGTCCCATTCCGTCAGCACCTCGCCGACGGGGTCATCTTGCGCGGCGACAGTCCGCAAGCCGGTGACGATGCCCTGAATACGGTCTTCGTCCAGCATCAGACGATCCATCATCGCGTCAGACAGTCCTTTGTCGCGGCCAAATTCGAGGTCTTTCTTGTTGGCTTCGATGATTTCGGCGCGACGGGACCAGACGGCTTCGGCCGCCGCTTCCAGCGCCGCACGTTTGGTTTCCGGCGGGGCAAAGGCCAGCTCCGCGCTTGCCGCTTTGGCGTTGTCGCCAATCTGGGCCATCAGGGCGGGGATGTCTGCGATGTCTTTCATCGTCTCAGTCCTTTGCTAGGGTTGGTAAATGTCGCCTTCGGCGAGGGTATTTGTAGTTAGAAGAAACCTATAGGGCGAGGTCGTCCCTGTGAATGAGCGCGGCGCGGCCCGGATAGCCCAAAAGGGCCTCGATGTCTCGGCTGTGGCGGCCTTTGATTTTATCGGCTTCGTGAGAAGAATAGGCGGCCAACCCCTGCCCAAAACGGTGGCCGGAAGCATCGCGGATTTCAACCGGATCGCCGCGGCTGAAATCCCCATTCACGGTTGTGACACCTGCGGGCAAGAGGCTCTTACCGGACGTCAAGGCATTCGCTGCGCCGTTGTCCACCACGAGCGCACCTTGTGGCTTCATCGAGGTGATCCAGCGTTTCCGCGCCAGCTGCGGCGTGCCTTGCGCGAGGAACCACGTGGCATTGGCCCCCTCTTCGAGCGCTTGGATTGGGCGCAGCGCAGAGCCTTCGGTAATCGCCATGGCGCAACCGCCGGCGGTGGCAGTCTTGGCGGCCATCAGTTTTGTGATCATGCCACCTTTGGACAGACCGGACACACCCTCACCAGCCATGTCTTCGATCTCTGGCGTGATGGTCTCGACCACTTCAAAGCGTTTGGCGTCAGGGTTGGTCATGGGGTTGTCGGAATAGAACCCATCCACATCAGAGAGCAGGATCAGGTGATCCGCGCCGGTGGTCAGCGCGATTTGCGCGGCCAGTCGATCATTGTCGCCATAGCGGATTTCATCGGTCGCCACCGTGTCGTTTTCATTCACGATGGGCACAACGCCGAGTGTCAGAAGCTGATCCAATGTGGCGCGGGAATTGAGGTAACGACGACGGTTGGCGCTGTCCTCCAATGTGACCAGCACCTGCGCGGTGGTGATTGCGTAAGGCGCAAGCGCTTCCTCATAGGCGCGGGCGAGACGGATTTGACCAACGGCCGCCGCTGCTTGGGACTGATCCAGTGACAGGTCCGCGTTCGGCAGTTTGAGTGCCCCGCGGCCCAAGGCGATGGAGCCGGAAGACACCAGCACCACATCGGTGCCGCGTGCCTTGAGCATGGCCACATCCTCGGCTAGGGCCTTTAGCCAAGCGTCTTTCAATAGTCCAGAGGTCCGGTCAACCAGAAGCGCCGACCCGATTTTGATAACAACCCGTTTTGCAGTTCTTAGGGTTGCCACGGCGCCTCTTCCTCTTCGGCTTCCTCAGCCTCTTCAATCTTCTGGCGCAGGCGGTCATCGTCGATTTGCGCCCTAAGAGCCCTCAGCACTTCGGTGGTGCCTTCATGGCTGGCACCGGACATGAGCATCACCTCATCACCAGCCACGGCCTCGAGTTCTTCCTTGAGGAACTCGCGCTCCTCGGCATCCAAACTGTCGATTTTGTTCAGCACCGTTACACGGGGTTTGTCCGCAAGAATGTCTGCGTAGTTGGTGATTTCCTGCACGATGGTTTTGTAGTCTTCCAGCAATGTGCCGGAGGTGCCGTCCACCAGATGCAAAAGCACGGCGCAGCGCTCGACGTGCCCAAGGAAAAGGTCGCCAAGGCCCCTGCCCTCGCTGGCGCCTTCGATCAAGCCAGGAATGTCGGCAACCACAAACTCGACGCCATCCACCCCCACGACACCAAGGTTAGGGTGCAGCGTGGTAAAGGGATAATCCGCGATTTTCGGGCGCGCGTTGGATGTGGCGGCCAAGAAAGTGGATTTACCAGCATTAGGCAAGCCCAGAAGTCCCACGTCTGCGATCAGCTTCAGACGCAGCCAAATAGTGCGCTCCACGCCCGGTTGACCCGGATTGGCTCGGCGTGGCGCTTGGTTGGTCGATGACTTGAAGTGCAGATTGCCAAAGCCGCCGTTGCCGCCTTTTGCGAGCAACACGCGCTGACCAACTTCGGTCAGGTCAGCAATCACGGTTTCCTGATCTTCATCGAGGATTTCCGTGCCTACTGGCACACGCAGGATGATGTCATCGCCAGTCTTACCGGTCCGCTGATTGCCCATGCCGGGCTGGCCGTTTTTGGCAAAGAAGTGCTGCTGATAGCGGAAGTCGATCAGGGTGTTGAGCCCTTCAACCGCTTCGGCCCAGACATAACCGCCGTTGCCACCGTCGCCACCATCAGGGCCACCGTATTCGATGTATTTTTCGCGTCGGAAGGACACACAGCCCCCGCCGCCGCCGCCGGAACGGATGTAGACTTTGGCAAGGTCTAGGAATTTCATATCATTGGTCCTTTTGCGGCGCGTGCTGCGCTCTTACCTTGCCACGCGGCAAGGCTCAATCCAGTTTCAAACTATATGTCCAGGTTGGCACCGTGGCATCACGCGCCAGCGAGAAGCTTTCGGCGTCGCCAAGGTATTGGAACCCGCAGTTGGTCAGCACGCGGGCCGACGCCGGGTTGTCCTGAAACACGGAGGCGAAGATCGTGGTGCTGTTGAGCGGGTTGGCTGCGATTATGGCGCGGACCGCTTCTGAGGCCAGACCGATGTTGCGGAAAGCTTTGCCAATCCAATAGGCAATCTCAACCTGCCCCTCGTCCACGCGCGTCAAGCCGATCAGGCCCATAACTTCGGGTTGGCCATCGGCGCTGCCGTCAAAGGCCCACACGTCCTGCACACGTCCATCAGACTGCGCACGATTGATAAAGGCTTCGATGTAACCCGGCGGCAATGGGTGCGGGATAGACGCGGTCAACCGGGCCAGCTCGCGATCCGCGGTGTGCATCTCGATCAGCCCCTGGTCCGAACGGCGCAAAGGGCGCAGCACAAAACGCTCTGTTTCAATAACAGGCTGATTTACGATGGTGTCCAATTTCATCGCGGTCTCCTCCTCAAAGAACCACATAAAGCACTGAAGCCACTGTCAAAGCAGCCAAAGTACGCATCAAATATTTTTCCGCGGGCTTGCCAGCCACAGTGCGGGCGATCTGGTCTCCGGCGTAGGTCCAGATCGGATGAAAAACCGCCTGTGCCGCCAATAGGCAGATGGCGATGGTCGCAGTCGCTTGCAAGGCAGGTGTCGCGGGTGTGACAAAATTTGTGAAGCCGGCCACGATCATGGCCCAGGCTTTGGGATTCAGCGGATGCACAAGCAAACCAGCAGCAAAACCAGGCGGCTGTTCACTCTCGCCGCTGCCGGTAGACAGACGCAAATTGGCGACTTTCCAGGCGAGCCAGCAAATGTAAGTGGCGCTGATCCACTTCAGCGCAGCAAATACCTCAGGAACCGCATCGGCCAGTTCCATAAGACCAAAGCCAATCGGCCAAATGATCAGTTGCTTGCCCAAGGCCACGCCCGCCACAAATGGCAGCGCTGCCCTAAACCCAAACCGCGCACCGGTGGCCAATAGCGCCATGTTCGCAGGACCAGGTGTGCCCACCTGACTTGCGGCAAAAACGCTAAAACTGATCACGGCGACGCTCATGTCGGATCTCAAAACTCAAAAAGAAAAGGGCCGGCTTATTCAGCCGGCCCCCTGTATGTCTCATAACCTTTACGGGTTCGGCTTATTCAGCGGCCTCCGCCACCGGGAGAACCGAAATAAAGGTGCGGCCTTTCAGGCCTTTGTGGAATTTCACGTTGCCGTCGACGGTTGCAAAGATGGTGTGATCTTTGCCCATGCCAACGCCTTCGCCCGGCCACATCTTGGTGCCGCGCTGACGCACGATGATGTTACCTGGGATGACGTTCTCGCCACCGTACTTCTTCACGCCAAGACGGCGACCCGCGGAGTCGCGACCGTTACGGGAACTACCACCAGCTTTTTTATGTGCCATATCGTTAGTCTCCTATAGTCTCTTACTTCGCCAGTTCTTTGGCTTGTTCAACCCACTCAGGCTTCACTTTGGTGCCTTCGAAAGTCGCTGCGTCCACGGCTGCCAGAGCAGCATAGGTGGAGATGCCTGCTTCTACCAGCTTTTTGGCAGCGGCCGGACCAACACCGTTGATGGCGGTCAGATCGTCTGCAGCTGCGTCTGCGGCAGTTGCTTCGGCTTTCTTGGCAGCTTTCGCAGGCTTGGCTGGTGCTGCTTCTGCAGGAGCAGAAACGGAACCAGAACCAATCGCGGCTTTTACGCCGGATTTGTCTGCGCCGGAGGCCAGAATGTCGGTGATGCGAACCAGAGTCAATTTCTGACGGTGGCCCACGGTGCGCTTGGAGCTGTGCTTACGACGACGCTTCACGAATTTGATCAGCTTTTCGCCTTTGATCTGGTCGATCACGTCTGCCTGCACGGCTGCGCCTTCAACGAAAGGTGCGCCAACAACGGTGGTGTCACCGCCAACCATCAGCACTTCGTTGAATTGAATCTTTTCGCCAGCGTCTGCAGCCAGTTTTTCGACACGCAGGACATCGCCTGCCTGTACTTTATACTGTTTGCCGCCGGTCTTCAGGACTGCGAACATGTCCTATTCCTTCGATCTTGTCGCGTCCTTCGGTCCCTTTGCTCGTAAGCTCCGGCGTTTTGGCTGATGCCACCTCAAACAGCGCGCCCCTTTTAGGGGCTGTGTTACAATAAAATCAGGCGCGAAGTGCACACTTCACGCCGGATGCGTGCTTATCCTGTGGAAAACCTTTTAAGTCAACCCGTTTTTTATGGCCGCCGGGGGCCTCAAAGGTCCTGCACTGGCTGAATATCGCCCATACGCAGAGCCAGGGCCTCAAAGCGGTTGGACATGACCTCAAAGTGCACCGCGTTCATCAGTTCATACACGGTCATCATGTCGGGATGCTCCAAAGCTTCTGTATATTCCACCAGCTCTTCAAGTATGAAATCTCGATAAGTGTATGCGGCGTTGGCCAGCGAAGACGTTTCAATGGCTTCGGCCATCTCTTCTGCATTTTCGTTCAGCAGCGCACGCAGACCATCTTCGTCGGTACGCAGCTCGATGACCCCTGCATATGAGGCCGCCAAAATGAAACGTACCTGAATTTCTGTCATTGCCTTAGGGCCAATGTCATTTGGGTCAATCGCCACGTTCATACGGCGAAACAGGTCGACACGTGGATCATCTTTGGCTTTCAGGTCCGCGAGCATTGCATTGCCGACCAGCTCCTTTTCTTCGTCGCCGGCCATGTGGCTGCTGTTTTCCACTTCAACCAAACGCTGACCCAAGTCAGACGCATAGAAGGCCGCTGCATGGGCCAAAAGATCGTCATCCAGCGTGGCTTCTAGAATATCCAGCGCGCGGTTTTGCATGAGATCCGTGTCAAACACGTCTTCTGCCACTGCAGTCCATTGCGCGCCGAAATCGCCTTGGTTCATGCCCAAGAGGTCCGGTGCAGAGGTTGCGGACAAGGCAATTGAATCAATCGCCACATCAAATCCAGTGACTTTCAAAAACGCCTCCACGTTGGCCCGATCAGCCGCCTGCGCGGCAGACATCAGCGCAATCAGGCAGGTCAAAGCCGAGAGGGCCAATAGGAACAGCCGGTTTTTGATAAGGTCAATCGGGGCCACGCGGGCGGAAGTCTTTTGCATAGGGTCAAGCTAATCCTTTTGTTGGACAAAACAATGCAAATCCCACTTGCGCCACATCACAATCCCGATTAAACGACGCCCTCATTAAGACCACGGTCTATCGGACGGAGAGGTGCCGGAGTGGTCGAACGGGGCGGTCTCGAAAACCCTGCTTCCCTACAGACAAAACAATCACTTAGCTTTAAAACTGTCGCGGAACGTTTGCGAAACGAAACGTGAAAGATTAAAACCGGTCTCGATTGCCTCGCAACAAGACAGAACAACCGAAAAAGTGATTGCCCGCGATTGGCCCCTCCCCACCATAGAAATGCACTGCGTCCACTGCCAGCGATCCAGGTCGTTTAGTAAGGCGACCTTTGTAGAGCTAGTGGGCACAAACGCTGAAATGCCCACCGCCCGACGCACTATCTCCCAGGTATGCCCGGTCTGGAAAACCAAACCTGATCACATCTGCCTGATCTACAGCAGCCCTGCCCGCGCCTCGCGGTTTGAGATGATTAGCTCCTGGACCTTCTTGCCGCCCGACTTGGCGATCGTGTAGTTCAACCGCACTTCATCGATGTGGAAACCATCAAACCACTCCCGGATCTCGGGTGTGTCATTGATGCACATCACAAATGCGCCTTTGATGTCACGGCGCTGCTCCCCATAGCCAAAGTTGAAATCACACTTGAAAACGGCCATAGCCATTAAAACATGTGCTTGAGCCGCCGCCGAGGCTTGAATGACGCCTCATTCACAGAAAACCGAACAAAAGTGGCTCCACAGCAGCGTCTTGGCGCTGCCCAAATGGCTCAAAATCCCCGAAAAGCTCGAAAAACACGCTTGCGGAACCAACAAAACCGATGATCTCACCGCCAACGCCGCCGTCAGAGTTGAAAATGCGCACGAAAACAGCCACGGTCATCACAACACGAGCTTACTTGGGAAGTATCCAGAAATTCAAACCCGCAGAATCTTGTTGCAAATGAGGGAGCCCCGGGTGGCAGGTCATCACTCGTCCAAAAACCAACAAAAAAAAGTCATACTCTTGAAGTCTAATCTTTATACAACAGTGCAATCGGGCCTGGTCCTAAAATAGGAAGTCTAATTCATGCCTACAATAAACAATATTTTAGTATATTCGCCAGCAGACTTAGGTGGTTTAGTCTCTCTATCAACTGGAACCACTTTCACTGTTGAGTCCGCTCCTAACCTTGTGCAAGTAACTGATCCTGACAGCCAAGACACCCTCTTTCAAGATGGTGTGCCGGGCGATGTAAATGTCGATCCTGAGCAGTTTATTAGCTCTGGAGGTGTAATTGATGGGCAAGACTTCACAGGCTTGAATATCAATCCTGAGATCCAATTCGAGATAACAGGATCGAACGGCCAAACTCTTCAGATTTTCACACTAACAACAACTAATGGTGGGCAGGCCATAGGTTATACTACCTCCGTACCTTTGGAGATTGGCGTAACCTATACAGTTAATTCAATCACAAGCGGTACTCCTGCATTTCCTTATGCAGATTTTGTGCTTTGCTTTTCAGTTGGAACCGAAATACAAACACCGTCCGGTGAGATTGCAGTAGAAAACCTGAATGAAGGGGATCTTGTCATTACGATGGACAATGGTAGCCAAGCCGTTCTTTGGGTTGGACGGAAAAAAGTTGGTCGAAGTGAGCTGAGAGTCAACCCCAAGCTTAGGCCTATAAGGATAAAAGCTGGTGCACTAGGCTCTGGTTTACCCGTAAAAGACCTACTCGTATCGCCACAGCACCGAGTGCTGATTTGTTCTACAATATCCGAGCGAATGTATGACACAGATTCGGTTTTGGTTCCCGCAAACAAACTGCTGAGTATAGACGGAGTTGAACCCGCCAACGACTTAAGTGAAGTTGAGTATTTCCATATTCTGTTTGATGATCATCAAATCATCTTTTCAAATGGTGCTCCTACGGAAAGTCTTTATTTGGGCGCTCACGCGCTTTCAGCTATGTCCTCTGAAGCGTTTAATGAAATAGCTATGCTTTTCCCGGAAATTTTAGAGCCAAATTTCGAGCCCAAGCCGGCACGTTTCCTACCGCAAACGGGTAAGAAAATGAAGAATCTTTTAGCACGACACAAAAAAAACGCAGTTCCTTTGCTGCAATGATCCTCCCGAAGTGAACTGGTTTACTGCGTGTACGTCGTCAGAGTTTTTGGTTCTAAATGGCGCACATGGGGTCATATTCACGCGAGCAACGTCAGAACATTGCACACCAAGTAAATTTTTTGCCAGAAGTGGTGATCAGCCCCACCGAAGTGGTCCAGTTTGATTGTTAGTGCATGATTGGCCTCTGGTCCATCGGGACGACGGTTTCCGGCGCCGGCGGGCGGTAGCCCAGAGCACTATGGGGTCGTTTGGTGTTGTAGTGTTTCCCAC
>Ga0189275_100547_pt1 | contig 12343 bp, 10 predicted proteins | sample N19A6minimetaG_FD_130329 | JGI IMG/M metagenome (GOLD analysis project Ga0189275, IMG submission 130329) | Marine microbial communities from the Costa Rica Dome - N19 A6 mini metaG | ecosystem: Environmental > Aquatic > Marine > Oceanic > Photic zone | place: Costa Rica: the Eastern Pacific...
ACAGGAAGAAATTGCCGCCTTCCGCGATGAAGCCCGTGCCGCAGGCAAGTCCACGCACTATCGCAGTCCTTGGCGCGATGCTGACGCATCGACACATCTAGATGCGCCTTACGTGATCCGCATCAAAGCCCCGCGTGAGGGCCAAACTGTGATCCGCGACCAGGTGCAAGGCGACGTGACCATTCGCAATGATCAACTGGATGACATGATCCTGTTACGCTCCGATGGCACACCGGTCTACATGTTGGCAGTTGTTGTAGATGACCACGACATGGGTGTGACCCATGTGATCCGCGGGGACGATCACCTCAACAATGCCGCGCGCCAGATGATGATCTATGAGGCTATGGGCTGGGATCTGCCGGTTTACGCCCACATCCCGCTGATCCACGGCGCAGACGGCAAAAAAATGTCAAAACGTCACGGCGCGACGGGTGCGCATGAGTATCAGGCATTGGGCTACCCTGCGACCGGCATGCGCAACTACCTCGCGCGTCTCGGCTGGAGCCACGGCGATGACGAATTTTTTACCGATGCGCAGGCCAAAGAATGGTTTGATCTGGATGGCATTGGCAAAAGCCCAGCACGCTTTGACAACAAGAAACTGGAAAACATCTGTGGCCAGCACATTGCCATCATGGAAGATGCTGCACTGCTGCAAGAGATCGTCGCCTATTTGAAAGCGGTGGACCAACCAGCTTTGACGGACGCACAGACCGTATTACTACGGGAGGCGCTGTACTGCCTGAAAGATCGCGCCAAAACTCTACCTGAACTACTTGAAAAGGCTCACTTTTCCCTGACTTCCCGTCCGATTGAAGTGGAAGTCAAAGCGGCCAAGCATCTTGATCCAGTATCCCGTGGTATACTGAAAGAATTGACGCCGCAGCTGCAAAATGCTAGCTGGACGCGAGACGGGCTTGAGGCGGTAACGAGCAGCTACTGCGAAGCCAATGAAATCAAGTTCGGCAAGATTGCTGGTCCCATGCGGGCGGCATTGGCAGGCCGGGCTGCGACCCCTAGCGTCTTTGACATGATGCTTGTTTTGGGACGCGAGGAATCTCTCGCGCGTCTTACTGACGCTGCCAAAGATGACGCGATGGAGTAAGCCCGCTTAACCGGGTCTTAAGACGTCGCAGAGACAACGCGCCGGGGCGATCCGCGTCCCCGGCTTTATAGGTATATAGGAAGGAAACCCGCCATGTCCGAGGCCCCACGAACCGCAACGCTAACGATTGACGGCAAAACCTACGATCTGCCGATCCACTCGCCAACGTCCGGCCCGGATGTGCTCGACATCCGCAAACTCTATGGCCAAGCCGGTGTATTCACCTACGATCCCGGCTTCACCTCCACCGCATCCTGTGAATCCACCATCACATACATCGACGGTGAAGAAGGCATCCTGACCCACCGCGGTTACCCAATTGGCGACCTGGCAGGCAAATCCCACTATCTCGAAGTTTGCTACCTGCTGCTTTACGGCGAACTGCCAACCGCTGCTCAGCTGGAAGACTTTGAAACCACCATCACGCACCACACCATGCTGCATGAGCAGATGGGCAACTTCTTCCGTGGTTTCCGCCGAGATGCGCACCCAATGGCCGTTATGGTTGGTGTGGTTGGCGCGATGTCTGCCTTCTACCACGACTCGACCGATATTTCTGACCCACGTCAGCGCGAAATCGCATCCCACCGCCTGATCGCGAAGATGCCAACCATCGCCGCTTGGGCCTACAAATACACCATCGGTCAGCCGTTTGTGTATCCTCGCAACGATCTGGACTACGCGTCAAACTTCCTGCGCATGTGCTTTGCCGTGCCTGCAGAAGAATACGAAGTGAACCCGATCCTGTCCCGCGCGATGGACCGCATCTTCACACTGCACGCCGATCACGAGCAGAACGCCTCCACCTCTACAGTGCGCTTGGCGTCCTCTTCCGGCGCCAACCCGTTTGCCTGTATCGCAGCTGGTATCGCCTGCCTCTGGGGCCCGGCCCACGGTGGTGCAAACCAGGCATGCTTGGAGATGCTGAAAGAGATCGGTTCCGTGGATCGCATCCCGGAATACATCGAGCGTGCCAAAGACAAGAACGATCCGTTCCGTCTGATGGGTTTCGGACACCGTGTTTACAAAAACATGGACCCACGCGCGACAGTGATGAAAGAATCTGCGGACGAAGTTCTGGAGCTACTGGGTGTTGAAGACAACCCGCTGCTGCAGGTCGCCAAAGAGCTGGAGCACATCGCACTTAACGACCCATACTTCAAAGAGAAGAAACTCTTCCCGAACGTAGACTTCTACTCTGGCATCATTCTGGAAGCGATGGGCTTCCCAACCTCGATGTTCACCCCAATCTTTGCGCTGTCTCGCACCGTGGGCTGGATTTCCCAGTGGAAAGAACAGCTCTCCGACCCAGCGCACAAAATTGGCCGCCCGCGTCAGCTCTATCTCGGCGACGACGTGCGTTCCTACACCGACATCGAGAACCGCTAATCTGCGGTATCGAGAAATCAAAAAGGCCACTCAATCGAGTGGCCTTTTTTGTATCTTACGCACGTAGGACGGCACAAAAGTCACAGCGTCGATCGGTGCTACATCTCCGTTCGGAAACAATGGATCACGAAGCTGACGCTTGGTTCCAAAACTAATTCAATTTCTTGTAAAAGTTGACAAGCAAGATGGCACAGACCAAATTGCAGACAACGGGCTAAAATGTTCGGGTATCGCAAAAGCACTTTGCGAGAATTCTGGGGAAAAATTGTTTTGTGGTAAAGCGCTTACAAGTGGGATTTTGACATTTCCACGTTCAAAAACACACCGGACTCCCTGCCAAATTTTATTTTTTGAGCACCGATTTTGGGGCTTCAGACAAGGTATAACGTAATGATTCTATTAAGCCTATTGCTCGCAGGAGTTGCAGTTGGAGCACTAACCGGCGTGCTTGAATCTTCTGACGACGGGACTGAAGATGAGACCAACACAGACGGACAACCCATCCAGCGAGACGGCATTCCAGGTTTATTGTTAGAGGGCGACGGCACCGACGAAACCATCTACGCCACAAACGGACCTGACATTGTCTCAGGCGAAGGCGGCGACGACATTTTGCGCGCGCGCTCCGGCCACGACTACGCGCTCGGTGGGGAGGGCGACGACACGATCTTCGGCCAAACTGGCGAAGACGAGATCATGGGCGGGGAAGGCAATGATGAACTGCACGGAGGTCGTCAGGACGACACGATCTTCGGCGGCGCAGGTAACGACACCCTCTTTGGTGGACCGGGCAACGATGAACTGATTGGCGCTGACATCACCAATCGGGACTTCGAAGTTAGCGATCGATACACAGAACAAGACCCAAGCGGCCCGATTTTCTTTCAGGAACCGACAGAAGCTGAAGCCAATGTGCTGGACGGTGGCGATGGCAACGACAGTCTTTTGCTTGGCGAAGGCGACTTGGCCACCGGCGGTGCAGGAGCGGACGAATTTTACATCGGTTACTGGGTCGAAGACGAGGCCAACGTACCACTGATCACCGACTTCAACGCACAAGAAGACACTCTAACAGTTCATTATCTGGAAGGTGATACACCGCCGACCATCACGCTGGGCACCGAAACTGACAACACTTTGGTCTATGCCGACGGCCAGCTGGTCGCGCGTATGCAAGGGTACACAGGCCTAACTTCAGCAAATGAAGTCCAAATCAGTGAAGTCTCCAGCGGAGCGGACGAAGCGACTACCGAAACACTGACACTTGATGGGGTCCAAACCAGTGTTCAATACGCGTCCAATTCGGGCGACAACCTGCGCGGCGACACAGGGGCAGACATTCTCGTCGGTGCTGAAGGCGACGACTCGCTGCGCGGTGAAGGTGGAAACGACATCATCCACGGTTTTGCAGGCGATGATTTCATCAGCGGCGGTGATGGCGATGATTTCCTTGTCGGCAGCCAAGGCGCGGACACACTCAAGGGCAATGACGGCGAAGATTTCATCGACGGTACGGCCTTGTTCACTTCAGCTGAATTCCTTGATGCCCTCTATGATCCAGAAGGTTACGGAGGACAGATTCCACTCGAATTTGGCGCCGCACCAGTCTCCGAAGACGGAGACGTCATCAAAGGCGGCGCAGGCGACGACACCATTCGAGTTGGCACGGATGACACGGTTTCGGGCAATGAGGGTAGCGACACTTTCCAGGCGGCAGGCTGGATCACACCGGGCAGCCCTGCAATCATCACCGACTTTAATCCTTCTGAGGATGTGCTGAGCTATCAACACTACCGCCAGAGCGAGGAAGATCCCGTGATTGAGATCCGTGACAGCGCCGACGGCCATGCCGAACTTTTGGTCGATGGGCAGGCGATGGTGGTCTTGCGCGATGCGGCCGGGACAATCACTCTCGACAACGTTGTGTTGACTGGCGTCTAAGTCCTTTTAAGGCGCCACTTGCGCCATTCGTACTCCTAGACTATCAACGGCGCCACGGGTCCGCAGTTCACCCAGGCGCCGCCGGTCACACTGACTTTGCTAAACCTGCGAGACATATTCGACAGCATGCTTTTGCACGTGCCGTCGACAAGGGCGGCCATCGACTCCGGCTTCGGGATGCACGACTTCAAAAGGATGCCCTCATGTCTAAAGACGTGATCCCTCTATATGTGGCCGACGTTTCGGCCTTCACCAAAACCCTGCGCAAATCCTTATCGGAGCAGGACAAACTGCCAGGCCACGCCGCCATGATGGCGCTTGTTGCCAAGGCTGCGGGGTTTCAGAACCACCAACACCTGAAGGCTGCCAAACCGACGGAAGACACTACTCTGGACGAGTTGGCCCTCAAACGCGCCATGCGCGTTTTTGACGACACTGGCCGCATGTTCCGCTGGCCCAAATGGACCAAAGTGCAGGGACTTTGCCTCTGGCCATTCTGGGCGCGCATGCCCGCGCATCAAGATATGTCTGAGAAAGACGTCAACGAGATCCTTAAAACAGGCATCAGTTTTGACGATCACGTATTGCTGCGCCGGTCTCTTATTGACCACAAACTCTGCGAGCGCACCATCGACGGGCGCGTCTATCGCCGCATAGAACAAAGGCCAAAGCCGGAAGCGCTGGCCCTGTTGAAAAGACTGAACGATCGGTAAGGGACTTAGCGCCCCTCGTATTTCGCGGGGCGCTTTTCCAAAAACGCCACAACGCCTTCTTGGAAGTCACGGGTCTTGCCCAGCTTGCCCTGACGCTTGGCTTCCTGTTCCATCTGCTTGGTCCAATCGTTGCCATAGCTTTCCTGAATGGCACGTTTGATCTCTTGAAACGCCAGAGTCGGGCCGTTGGCCAGATGGGCCGCCCGTTTCTTGACAGTTGCCTCATAGGCATCGTCAGCCACCGCTTCCCAGATCATGCCCCAGTCGTCTGCCTGACGCGCGGTGATCTTATCTGCAAACAATGCTGCGCCCATCGCCTTGGCCGCGCCCATGGCTTTTGGCAGCTCATAAGTGCCACCTGCATCCGGCATCAGGCCAATGCGCGAAAACGCCTGCATAAAGTACGCGCTTTCCTTGGCAATCACCACATCGGCGGCCAGCGCAAGGTTGGCCCCTGCCCCTGCCGCAGGTCCGTTCACTGCGCTGATCGTCGGGATCGGACAATCGCGAATAGCACGGATCATTGGCATGTATTCGTCGCGCAATGTGCGCTCCAGATCCAGGCTGGCTGCGCTTGAGCTGTCGCCCAGATCCTGACCGGAACAAAACGCCTTGCCCGCACCGGTCAATACCAGCGCCCGGGCCTCAGAACCCGCGGCAATCACCGCATCGGTGATCTCTGCCCGCATCTGTTGCGTCATCGCGTTCAGCGTGTCCGGCAGGTTCAAGGTCACCGTGGCCACACCATCGGTCACATCATAGGTAATAGTTTGATAATCCATAGGGTCCCTCTCCGCATCCTACCCCTCATCGCATCCCGCAGCAGTTGCTCCAAGCGGGACCCTACGTCATTCCTTGAGGATTTCCTGAAGCCGCGCTTCTTCCTCTTCGCTCAATTTACGTTCCGTTGGCGTGCGGGCTGTGGAACGACGCCGTGTGTAACCAAAACCAACAATCAACGCGATCAGCAACATCGCCGGCCCGGCCCCATACAGCACCATATTGGTGCCACTGGTGCGCGGTCTCAGCAAAACGTATTCGCCATAGCGGTCGACCACAAAATCCACCACCTCATCGTTGCTATCCCCTTCGGTCAAGCGCTCCCGCACCAGAACCCGCAAGTCCTTGGCCAGTTGCGCGTTGCTGTCGTCAATGCTTTCATTACGACAGACAAGGCACCGCAAATCCTGAGAAATTTCCCGGGCACGCTCTTCCAGAATAGGGTCATCCAAGACCTCATCCGGCTCCACGGCAAAACCCGGCCCCGCCAAAATCAGCGCAGCCAAAATCGCCGCGCCACATGTCTTGAGCAGTGTTGTCATATCTCTCACTCCGCAGGCACACCACCTGACGACACTTTACGTGCCCCGGCCGCCACGCGATAGCGACGGTCGGTCAGGCTTAACAGTCCGCCAAGAGACATAAGAAAGGACCCGAACCAAATCCAGTTCGTCAGCGGTTTTATATAGGTCCGAACGGTATAAGCCCCACCGGCCTGTGCGTCACCAATCGCCAGATAGACATCCCGCAGGATCCGATAATCAATCGCCGCCTCTGTGGTCGGCATCGCCGCCACCGGGTACACCCGCTTCTCTGGATGCAGCAACGCGACGTCCTTGCCGTCTTTGCGCACTAGGATATCCGCCATCGTGGTCAAATAGTTTGGACCCTCCGTCTCCCGCACCTGTTCCAGCGTGATCTCATAGGCACCAACCATATATGGCTGCCCAACCTGAGCGACGCGGATGTCTTCCTGTTCCCACGCCATCAGCCCGGCCACACCAAAAATCGTCACGCCAAATCCGGTATGCGCCACAGCCTTGCCCCAATCGGCCCGCGGCAGGCGTGACAAACGTCCAAACCGATCCGAAAGCGATCCACGCCCGGTACGCGACATCAGATCCACAAATGCTCCCATCAACAGCCAGGCGCCCAGGAAAAGCCCAACAGGCCCCAGAAGCGAGCGAGCACCCTGAATAGCCCAAGCCAGACCACCGAGCGCCACCGCCAGCACAAAGGCAGGCACCAGCGGTTTGACCGCCTTGCTCAGTTTCGCCCGCTTCCACGGCAACATCGCACCTATCGGCAAGATCAAACCAAGCACCACCATGAACGGCGTAAATGCCATGTTGAAGAAAGGCGCGCCCACGCTGAGTTTCCGGTCAAAGAACATCTCGCTGACCAGTGGCCAGATCGTCCCGATGAACACGACAAAACAAGACACCGCCAAAAGGATATTGTTCAGGACCAATGCGCTCTCGCGGCTGACAACCCCAAACACCCCCTTGGCTTCCATCGCACTTGCCCGCGCCGCAAACAAAGTCAGCGCACCACCGGTGAAAAACACCAGAATGCCAAGAATAAACACGCCCCGCTCCGGATCATTGGCAAAGGCATGCACCGAGGTGATCACGCCCGATCGCACAATAAACGTCCCGATCAGCGAGAAGCTAAACGCCATAATCGCAAGCAAAATGGTCCAGCTTTTTAGGCTCTCGCGTTTCTCCACCACGATGGCGGAGTGCAACAGCGCAGCCGCCAGAAGCCACGGCATAAACGACGCATTCTCAACCGGATCCCAGAACCAGAAACCGCCCCAGCCCAGCTCGTAGTAGGCCCACCAGGAGCCCAATGCGATGCCGATGGTCAAAAACACCCATGCCGCCAACGTCCAAGGACGCACCCAACGTCCCCATACGGCATCCACGCGCCCTTCGATCAGCGCGGCAATGGCAAAGGAGAAGGCCATCGAAAGGCCCACATAGCCGAGATACAAAAACGGCGGGTGCAACGCGAGCCCCACGTCCTGCAACAATGGGTTCAGGTCGCGCCCATCAAACGGCACCGCGTCCATGCGCAGAAACGGGTTCGAGGTGAACAGGATAAAGGCAAAGAACGCCACAGCAACAGCACTCTGAACCGCCAACGCCCGCGCGCGAATACCGGGTGGTAGGTTACCGCCAAACCATGCAAGGCAAGCGCCAAACAAGGTCAGGATCGACACCCACAGGAGCATCGAGCCTTCATGGTTCCCCCAAACTCCGCTGACCTTGTAGATCATAGGCTTCAACGTATGTGAGTTCCCAGTCACCAGAGACACGGAGAAATCCGAGGTCACAAAGGCATAGGTCAGCGCCGCAAAGCTGAGGGCCGTAAACAGGAACTGTAGTCCTGCTGCCGGTTCGGCCACGGCCATCCAGCCGGGCCAACGCTTCTGCGCGCCAATAAGAGGGACAATTGCCTGCACCACTGCGGTGACGGCGGCTAGGATCAATGCGAAATGGCCGAGCTCAACTATCATACAAACTGTATACGCCGCGCCGGAAACGGGGCCAATGCAAATCGAACCCGCAAAGTGATCACTTTGTCGCGCCCCCACTGGAATGTTGGCGCCAATCCAACAGCACAGGGTTCTCACCATCCTCCATCGGAGAGCGCACCTCAGAGCGCAACGGCCCTTCAAGTGTCTCAATGGCGTCCCCCACCTCAGGCACACGCTTTAAGTTCTCCGACATAGAGCGCTGAAATTCCTGACCTTCTGCCTGATGCCGGGCACCAAAATAGAAACTAACCACCACGCCCAACAGCCACCACAATGGCTCCGGCACGAGCGCGATGCCGCTCATCCGTGCGGCAAACCAAATCGGGTCCACCATGGCGCTCACAAACAGGGCCAAACACCCCAACGCCATCGCCGGACGCGGCAGGCGATTAACCGCATCCATCACCCGATCGAAACGCCCGCGGTCCTGCACCCGAAACTCCGCCATATGCCCTTGCATCGCTGCGATCTGCACATCCTGCGCCCGCTGCGCAGCTCCTTCCGCGTTCTCGCGAAACACCTCGGCGGTTTCTTTCACCACATTGCGCCCGCCGCCAAACACAAAGGACAACACCCGTTCAATCAGCCCCATGACGCCACCCGTTTGTCAAACTCCTGTTGCGTCAGGTGATAGCGCGGCGAGATGAACTCTTCTGCGCGCTTGACCCAGCCACCCTTTTACCAGCCCGCGAGCGCGCATACTTGCGCGACTTCGGTCGTAGGTCCGCCAGCCGGAGATAGTAGTTCGGCCGCGCCACCCCATAGGCATCCGCCAGATGATCTGGCGCCATATGTGCCGCAACTTTGCTGGCGGCTATGATCTGCGGCCCGATCTTGCCATCGACAGTGACCTGCTGCCCCATCTGCCCCAACAAACGCTGCAAAATCTTCACCGCGTTGACGTACATGTCAAACACCGAGGCCTGCAAAACCTCTGGCAACATATTGACCTTCGGCACCTCATAATAATGCCGCAGATACACCGCCTCCGCATCCTCAGGTGACAGCCGTTTCACATCCGCCTCATCCACATCGCCGTCCCTGTCTTTGTCCAACCCCAACCGCCGCGCGGTGGTCAGGGTCACGCCAAAATTGGTTGCTCCACCCGGATCATCCGGGTCGTTCACAAACCCGCCTTCCCGCGCCAAAATCTCCTTTGCCACTTGCCGAACATCCAACATCGCAACCTCCTGTGTGCCTCTCACCACAGGCTGCAGCGTTTTCTCTTAAACCGCCGCCACCCCGCCGCGCGCTGCCCGTTGCCTAAACGAAAAATCCCGCAAGCGTCTCGGCTTACGGGGTTTCAATTCTCAAATGCGGCGGCGGTTTAGCTGTCGCCAGCCTTTTCATCATAGTGCTGATACACGCCCTGCTCTTTCAACGCGTCCACGACTTCCTTTGGCATATAAGTCTCATCGTGCTTTGCCAAAATTTCTGAGGCCACAAACACACCGTCAATGTATTTGCCAGTGCCGACCATACCCTCGTTTTCCTTGAACAGGTCTGGCAAAACGCCTGTGAAGGAGACCGGCACTGACGCGCCACCATCGGTCACAGAAAACCGCACGGTTTCCCCTTCGCCGCGCACCAGCGTGCCCTCCTCCACCAATCCCCCAATCCGGAACACTTCGGTGGCCGCTGGCGGTTCAGCAATGATCTGAGAAGGAGACCGAAAAAAATTGATCCCGTCGCGCATGGCATACCCAATCAACGCGGTCGAGATGATCAAGGCTACGAAGGTCAGGAAAATCACCTGAATCCGGCGTTGCTTTTTTAGGCTTTTCATTTGTCCTCTCCGGCGCCCTCGCGCAAATTACGGGAAACAAGGCGCCAGCATCAGGCCGGCAGTCTCTTCTTCTCCCAACATCAGGTTGGCGTTCTGCAACGCCTGGCCACTGGACCCCTTGGTCAGGTTGTCCAGCGCCGCAATCACAATGGCCCGCCCGTCAATTCGATCGCCGGTCACGCCGATATGGCAGAAGTTGGAGCCACGTACGTGCCGCGTGCTCGGTGCTTCGCCAAAGGGCAACACCTCGACGAAAGGTTCCTCAGCATAGGCTTTTGCCAACGTGCCATGGATCACCTCTGCGTTACCCTGCACATACACGGTCGCCAGAATGCCCCGATTGGCTGGCACCAGATGCGGGGTGAATTGCACTTTCACCTCCCGCCCCGCAATCTTGGAGAATTCCTGATCGAACTCGCCCAGATGCCGGTGCGTGCCGCCAATCGCATAGGCATGATAGCCTTCACTCAGCTCCGCGTGCAGGAGGTTCTCTTTCAAGGACCGCCCTGCGCCAGATACTGCACATTTCAGGTCCAGAATGATTTGATCAAGGTCAATCACATCCGCTTCAATCAGCGGACGCAACGCAAACTGTCCAGTGGCGGCATTGCAGCCGGTCCCGGCCACAACCCGCGCGGCCTTGATCTCTTCCCGATAAAACTCGGTCAGACCATAAACAGCCTCTTTCTGGATCTCGAGCGCATCATGCTGCCCGCCATACCATTTGGCGTATTCCTCCGGGTCGGTCAGACGGAAATCCGCGCTCAAATCAACAACTTTAACGTCAGATGGCAACACCTTGATTACTCTCTGAGAAGTTGCATGCGGCAATGCACAGAAACACAGATCCACACCGCCAAAATCGATCTCGTCGATTTTGCACAGTGTTGGCAGTTTCAGGTGCCGCAAATGCGGGAACACCGCCGCCATCTCCAAGCCGGCCTTACGATCTGCCGACAGAGCAACAAGCTCCATGCTCGGATGGGTGGCGATCAAACGCACAAGCTCTGCTCCGGTGTAGCCGCTGGCGCCAAGAATTGCGATTTTATGGGTCAAATTGTCGACCTCTTCCCTTCGTTTGGCCGCAGCCTTCGCGCGACCACCCCCTTCACTTGCGGGGCTAGATAATCAGAAATGGGTGAAATTGCGAGAGCCTGCGCCCCCACGCCGCAGTTACGCTGCTTGGAAGGTGATTTGTCGTCGCAAGAACTGTGTCGCGCGATCGCTCACTTTGCGAGGATCACCCGTGGTCAGGAACAAACTGTCTGTGCCTTGCCCAATCATTTTGGGGTGCCGCTCCAAATAGTCTGCCAACGAATCTGCAACCAGATTGGCCTGACTATACACATTTACATCCGCGCCCAAAGCGTCCTGAAACGTGTTATGCATAATCGGATAATGCGTGCAGCCCAAAATCGCCGCCTGCGGATTTGGCATCTTACGCTTGAGTGCATCCACATGGCTGCGCACCAAAGCCTCAGCCAGGATCATGTCGCCATCTTCAATGGCATCCACCACACCACCACAGGCCTGCGCCTCGACATCCACGCCAATCGCCCGAAACGCCAGCTCCCGCTGAAACGCGCGGCTCGCCACAGTCGCCGGGGTCGCAAACAGCGCCACATGTTTGACTTCAACCTCGCGCGGCGGCGAGTTGTCGCCCCAGTTCCGCTCGGTCAGCGCCTCGATCAGCGGCACGAACACGCCCAGCACCCGCTTGCCCTTGGGCACGCCGCCTTCCTGCATCCGCCGCAGCGCAGCGGCCGACGCGGTGTTGCAGGCCAGCACGACAAGGTTGCATCCCATGTCCCACAGCGTTTCGACATGCGCTTTCGTCAGGTGATAGACATCATCGGCATCGCGCACGCCATAAGGCGCATGCGCATTGTCACCAAGATAGATGAAATTCACGTCGGGCAGCCGCTTGCTGACCGCGTCCAGCACGGTCAGGCCGCCAAGCCCGCTGTCGAAAATACCAACCGTCATTCGCCTGCAGCCCGCGCGGGGCGTCCCTCATTCGAACTCGAAGCCGAGATCGTTGGGATTGATCGGCCTCGGGCTAAGCTCATACGTCTTCTGCCGCA
>Ga0189275_100548_pt1 | contig 12286 bp, 8 predicted proteins | sample N19A6minimetaG_FD_130329 | JGI IMG/M metagenome (GOLD analysis project Ga0189275, IMG submission 130329) | Marine microbial communities from the Costa Rica Dome - N19 A6 mini metaG | ecosystem: Environmental > Aquatic > Marine > Oceanic > Photic zone | place: Costa Rica: the Eastern Pacific...
ACCGCCTGATGAATCGCTTGCTGGGCATGCGCTCAGACCGCCGCCCCCTGCCCCCATCGGGCCTCTTTGCTGCCATGCGCGATTTCGGCGCGGTGCGTGACTTCTTCACCTCTACTACCATCTCGGTGCTGGCAGACATGCCGTTTATTGTCATCTTCCTCGCGCTGGTGGCCTCAATTGCAGGCAACCTAGTCTGGGTGCTGATGCTCGGCGGCGTGCTCATGGTGCTCCCGGCTTACGTCCTGCAAAAACGCATGATCACGCTCTCTCGGGAAACCCAAGGCGCATCAGCCAAAGTGGGCCGCCTGCTGCAAGAGGTCATCACCGAGCTCGACACCGTGAAAACCCAACGCGGCGAAGACCGTGTGCTGCGCCTCTGGGATGAACTCAACGCCGTCTCCAGCCACTCTTCCGCCGAGCAGCGCCGTCTCAGCTCCGCCCTGACTTACTGGTCCCAAGGCGTGCAGCAGATGACCTACATCGCCACCGTGGTGATCGGCACCTATCTAGTGTTTGCGGGCGAATTCACCGTCGGAACTATTATTGCCTGCGGCATCCTCACCTCGCGCACGCTGGCCCCGCTGACCCAATTTGCAGGCACTCTGGCGCGTTGGTCCAACGTCAAAGGCGCGTTAGAAAGCCTTGATGCCATTGCCCTTTCTGAACAAGAGAAAGACGGCGAACGCAAGTACCTGCGCCGTGAGAAACTCGAAGGCCAGTTCGAATTGCGAGAGCTGTCCTTTGCCTACGACGAAGACAGCGGCGCCTCTCTCGATGTGCCCAGCGTGGTCATCAAACCGGGGCAACGCGTTACCATTCTGGGTACCAACGGTTCCGGCAAATCCACGCTGCTAAAACTCATGGCCGGTCTCTACGGCCCGACCAAAGGCCGCGTTCTGCTGGACGGCACCGACATGGGCCAGATCGATCAACGCGATCTGCGCCGCAACATCGGCTACCTCAGCCAGGATGTCCGCCTCTTCGCAGGCTCTCTGCGTGACAACCTCAACCTGACACAGCTGGAACGCGACGATGACCGCCTGATGGCCGCGCTCGACTTCGCCGGCCTCGGTCCTTTCCTGCGCAATCACCCACAGGGGCTGGACCTGCAAATCCGCGACGGCGGCGAAGGCCTGTCAATCGGTCAACGTCAATCCATCGGCTGGGCGCGCCTCTGGCTGCAAAACCCCAGCATCGTTCTGCTGGATGAACCCACCGCCGCGCTCGACCAAACGCTGGAACGCACGCTGGTCAGCCGCCTCTCGAGCTGGCTCGTAGGCCGCACTGCCCTCATCGCCACACACCGCACGCCCATCTTGGCGCTCTCCACCCGCACGCTGATCCTGCAAAACGGCCGCCTTGTGGTCGATGGCCCGCGGGAAGAGGTCCTCGCCTACCTCGCGGAAGGCGCCAACGGATGACCGCTTCCGAGTTTGACAATGAAACCGGGCTTGACGAGCAACTCAAAGCCTCCCGCCTCACCATCCGCCTGATTGCCGCCGCAGTCGGGCTGTTTGTCATCTGGTCCGCCTTCGCCTGGGTGGACGAAATCGTGCGCGCTGACGGTCAGGTTGTGTCCTCCTCCCGCTCCCAATCGGTGCAAAACCTCGAAGGCGGCATCCTTGCCGCTCTCGCCGTCAAACAAGGCGACCTGGTCGAAGCCGGTCAAGTGCTCGCCACCCTCAGCGACACCCGCTTCCGCACCGCTTTCGACGATCTGCAGGACCAGATCGACGCGCTGGAACTGCGCCGCCTGCGCCTTGAGGCCGAAATCGAAGGCAAATTTGCCTTCGACGTGCCCGAAGACCTTGCCAAACGCGCGCCCCGCATTCTGGCCTCTGAAAAGGCCTTGATCGAGGCCCGCCAAACCGACATCGACAGCCGCCGCGAAGGCGCCTTCACCCAGCTGGAACAGGCTCAGGAAGAGCTTGCCAACATGGAGCGCCTCTACAAGAAAGAGTTCGTCGCCCTGTTGGAGGTCAACAAAGCTCGCGAGAAAGCCTCCGAGGCCGAGATCCGCTACATGGACATCCTCACACAAGCTGAACTGACGCTTGCAGAAGAGTATTCTGAGACCCTCAAGGAAATCACCTCCCTGCGCCAGGAAATGCGCCTCGCGCAGGATCAATTGTCCCGCACCGTGATCACCGCACCTATGAGGGGCATCGTCAACAACCTCGCCGTCACCACCATCGGCGGAGTTGTGCGCCCCGGCGAAGAAATCTTTGAAATCATCCCGTTAGGCGAAGAACTCTTTGTCGAGGCCCAGGTCCGCCCGGAAAACATCGCCAACGTCGAGCCGGGCCAGGACGCCTCCATCAAACTCACCGCCTACGACTACACCATCTACGGAAGCCTGAAAGGCAAGGTGGATTTCATCTCCGCGGACACCTTTGAGGATGAACGCGACCCCTCTGCGCCGCCCTACTACAAGGTCACCGTCAACGTGAACGCGGATGCCTTGACCGAGCGCCAAAAAGCCATCGAAATCCGCCCTGGCATGCGCGCCACCGTGGAGTTGCACACCGGCTCCAAAACCGTCCTACGCTACCTGATGAAGCCGCTCTACAAGAGCAAAGAGGCCTTCCGCGAGCCGTAGGCGCAACCGTTGCGCCCGTATCCTATTGCGCAAGGTGACAGCAACGTCGAAGGTGCCTCCATGACACCAGAAACCGCGTTCTCCTTTTCTGACCTCCCTGCCTCCGCACAACGGCACATTAGGGTGTTTCAGATCCACCAGTTTCTGGACCGCTTCGCCATGGGGCTCACAGTGGCCGTGGTCGCGCTGGCCCTCACTGACCGCGGGATGGACCTCTTCCAAATCTCGCTGCTTTTTGGGGTCTATTCCCTGACCACCCTAACGATGGAGCTGCCCTTTGGCGGCTTGGCAGACAGCATTGGCCGCAAGCTGGTCTTCCTCACAGCCGTCATCGCCAGTCTGATCTCCCTCGCGCTTTTTCTCTCCAGCAGCAATTTCTACGTACTCGCCCTGTCTTTTGCCTTTATCGGCTTTGGCCGCGCTCTGCGGTCGGGCACTTTGGACGCATGGTTTGTCGAAACCTTCAAAACCACCTCCCCCAACGTGGACGTGCAACCCGCCCTCGCAATAGCCCAATCTGCCAATGCCAGCGGCCTGGCGATGGGCGCTATCCTAGGCGGGGGTCTCCCAGATATCCTCGGCCCTTATGCGCAAACCCTCGGGTTCAGCCCCTATGACGTGTCCTATGCCGCCAGCTTTATCGTGATGCTCGGTGTGTTTGCCTTCACCAAACGCGCCATCATTGAGCCGCCCCACCCCAAGCACCCACGAGCTCTCAAGCAGGGCTTTGCCAACGTGCCGATAGTGATCAAAGACGCAGGCCTGCTCGCCATCAAACACCCAACGCTCTCCCTGCTGTTGGCCGCGCTGGCTTTTTTCCTAATGGCCACCAACCCCGTCGAGGTACTCTGGCCCACTTTCGCCAAACCCATGCTGGACTCCACCTACGCCAACACCGCCATCGGCGTCCTGACGGCCACTTATTTCTTTGCCATCTCCTTTGGTGCCACGCTCTCACCGCACGTCAGCAAGCTTTTCAAGCGCCACCACGCCAAAACGCTCACAGCCAAGTTCTTCACTCTGGCAGCCATCCAAATCGCCCTCGCCTACCAAGGCACCATCCTCGCCTTTGCCGCGGTCTTCATCCTCTATTCCGTCTGTCTCGGTGTCTGTGAAACCCCAGCCAGCAGCATCCTGCACCGCTGCGTCGCTGATCATCAACGATCCACCTTGCTGTCTCTCAAATCACTCATCCAACAACTCGGTGCCGCATTGGGTCTCTTGCTTGTTGGGGCAGTCGCAGATGTTTACAGCCTCTCCTTCGCATGGAGCCTAGGGGCCGTGTTTCTGCTTTTGGCAACCCTGCTGTGCTTGCTGTTGGTGAGGCAGCTAAAATCCGAACAGATTTAGAGGCACGTCGTCGCCCCAACTCCCCGCCTAATTCCGGCCGCACAATTTATCAGCACGGCCTGTGGCAAAGCGCTTTTCCCCGCAACTATCCCGTGACTTGCCCCGCGCGCTCCCGTACGCCTAAGGCACAACAACCGGAGCCGCGCCCCATGGAACTTACCCATTACCTTGCCTTCAACCTCGCACTGGCCGCCGCCATTGCCAGTCCCGGTCCGGCCTTCCTGATTTCCGTAAAAACCACGCTGACTGCAGGACGTCGTGCTGGTCTGTCTGTGGGTGCCGGCCTCGCATTTGTTGCCGCACTATGGACGCTGGCGGCACTCTTAGGCCTCGAAGCCATCTTCACCGCCTTCCCTTGGGCCTATGTCGCGGTTAAGTCCGTTGGAGCGCTCTACCTGATGTATATTGCCTATGGCATGTGGAAAGGTGCCCGCGACCCTTTGGCGCCAACCGAAGTCAAACCCGCTCGCCATGCCATTTGGCAAGGAGTAGCAATCCAAATCATGAACCCCAAATCCGTGCTGTTTGCCGCCGCCGTTCTGGTGGTGATCTCCCCAGCCAACATGACACTGACGGAAAAAGGCTTCATTTTCTCCAACCACCTGATGATTGAGTTGATGTTCTACAGCCTGCTGGCCTTTGGCATGAGCACATCCGCTGCCCGCGCCGCCTACCTGCGCGCCAAGGTCTATCTCGACCGCATCGCCGCCGTCGTGCTCTCTGTCCTGGGCCTGCGCCTTCTGTTTGGCAAATAGGCCCGCGCAACCAAAAAAAATGGCGGCCCGAGGGCCGCCAGAGTTGGACAGTAAGCCAGAGCAGGAGGCTTACCCACCCGCAATCATTTGCCGGAGCGTATCTGCGCTCAACAGCGTCCCCACGGACACATTCTGTCCGCCCATCGCCGCCTTGGCCGAAACCACAGAGACAACCGCAGGGTTGTTGCCATTGGTCAGCGCCAGGACCGGCGCGCCAGAGGCGCCAAAATTCACTTCACAACTCATCACCAGTGTTTCCTGCTGACGGGCTAAAACACGGCATGGGTATTCCAAAATCGGATCGGTACGGTTGCTGATGGTGTAGCTCAACACACCCAGCATATCGCCGCTAGACAAGTTAGCCCCATAGCGCATCGGCAGCACAGAATTCTGCGCAATCGGCTGCCCAAGCTTAAGCAGCGCGATATCGCTGCCGACCTGCGCCTTTCCTTTGTGGCGGTGAATGTAATCAGGGTGCGCCGTTGCCGCAGACACTTTGCGCACCGCTTTGGCTTTGCCCTGCTTCAAGCCCGCCTGAAATTCAATCTGGTTCGGATTGAGCTTTTTGCCCGTGCGCGGATCATACAAACAATGCGCCGCTGTCAGCACCAACTCTGGCGAGATCAACGCCCCGGTGCACATGGCCTTGCCTTTCAGCATCAACCGTCCCACCGCAGCCTCTCCCGGCAACTTCCCTCTAACATTGGCTTCAGCATGCACAACACCCGGAAGCAGTGTCGCAAGTGTGGCGAGTAGTCTGATGACGCGCATGATGTCTCCCTCAAATCCTTGAAATCACATGAACAAGCATCTGGGGCAGCATTCGGACCAAATCGGTGCCATTTGCGGTCCGTTTCTGGGGCGCGCGGTGTTCGACTTGCGGCCAAAACAAGGCAACTTATGAAATCCAGCATCCCGCCTTTTGCGTAAAAACCCGAAGTATATATAAGGAGAGCGCGCAGCTGATCTGAAAGCGAAGACGCGGGAACGTTAAGGCACCTTAAACTGTCTCTTGCGCCCGCCCCAATTTCGGCCCATTGCTGCGCTAAGATGCGCGACATGAAAGACAACCTGCATATGACGGATGAAACCTTTGCCCCAACGGCTGAGAACCAGCGCCGCTTCCGCGACGCTCTGGGCTGCTTTGCCACCGGTGTGACCGTTGTCACCGTGCCCACCGCGCAGGGGCCACTTGGCATGACCGCCAATTCTTTCTCTTCTGTGTCGCTCGATCCGCCGTTGGTGCTCTGGTGCCCGGCCCGCAATTCTGAACGTCACCCGTTCTTTGCCGGTGCCAGCCACTTTGCCATCCACATGCTGCGCGACGATCAAAGTGCCCTGGCCATGGACTTCGCCCGCAATGGCGATCCGTTTGCCACGCTGCAACACGCCACCAACGCCAATAACGTGCCGCTGCTGCCAGACTGTCTGGCCCGCTTTGAATGCCGCACCCACGCGGTGCACGATGGCGGTGACCACGACATCGTTGTTGGACAGGTGGAACGCCTCTGGATTGGCGAAGGCAAACCCCTGGTCTTTGCCCAGTCCCACTTTGGCTGCTTTGACGCCAACTCCTAAGCCTCCACAATTTCAGCACCTTACACAGCCCCGCTCACGGTGACGCAGGGTTGCGTCTTTGGCATGGCTTTTCCCCACTATTTTTGTTGTGAATCAAAGTGAGCCCTCCATAGTGGGAGCATAACGCGCAAACATATTACCACTACGAGCACTGGAGCCTCCCTTGGAACAGTCCGCCCCCCACGTGAACAGTTTTGACGCCATGCTGGCCGCCACCGCACCACTGCACCCGATCACCACCGCCGTTGTACACCCCTGCGACGCCGCCTCCCTGATCGGTGCGCTCGAAGCCCGCGACAAAACCCTGATCACCCCCATTCTGGTGGGGCCCGAAGACCGCATCAAAGCTGTCGCCGCAGAGGAAGGCCTCAACATCGACGGTCTGGACATCGTCGACGCCAAACACAGCCATGCCAGCGCGCAAGCCGCCGTGCGCCTCGTGCGCGAAGGTAAGGCTCAGGCCCTGATGAAGGGCGCGCTGCACACCGACGAGGTCATGAGCGCCGTGGTCGACAAGGTCACCGGCTTGCGCACCGAACGCCGCATGAGCCACGTCTTTGTGCTTGACGTGCCCACCTATCCTAAACCGCTGATGATCACCGACGCCGCGATCAACATTTTCCCCGATTTGATGGTCAAAGCCGACATTGTGCAAAACAGCATCGAGCTGGCGCACGCGCTTGGCGTGGACGAACCCAAGGTCGCCATCCTCTCAGCGTTGGAAACCATCTACCCCAAGATCCCCTCCACCGTCGAAGCCGCTGCGCTCTGCAAAATGGCCGACCGTGGCCAGATCACTGGCGGCGTGCTGGACGGCCCGCTGGCCTTTGACAACGCCATTTCGCGCAAAGCGGCGGACGCAAAAGGCATCACCTCTCCGGTGCCGGGCGAGGCCGACATTCTCGTTGCCCCCGACCTTGAGGCCGGCAACATGATCGCCAAACAGCTGATGTACCTCGCCGGTGCCGACAGCGCCGGTCTCGTGCTGGGCGCGCGCGTGCCCATCATGCTCACCTCGCGGGCCGACGGCACGCTATCCCGTCTGGTGTCTGCCGCACTGGCGCAGCTCATGGTGCACCACAACCTTGGTCGGGACCTGATGTGATGGCAGAGACACAAGACGCCTTTCTGGTCCTGAACGCCGGATCATCTTCCATCAAGTACGCCGTCTATAACACTGATCTGAAACAAATATTACATGGTCATGTCGACCGAATCGGGCTGGACCCACAATACCATGGCGGGGCAAAACACATCGATGTGCCAGTGGCGGACAACGCCACCCACGCCAAAATTCTCGACTGGCTTCTTACCCATATTGCAGGCCTCTCCGACAACCTACGCATCATCGGTGCGGGGCACCGCGTGGTGCATGGCGGTCAAGACTTTGCCGCCCCCGCGCGTGTCACTGACGACGTCATTGCCAAGCTGCGCACCCTCTCCCCGCTGGCCCCTGGGCACCAGCCGCACAATCTCGCGGGCATCGAGGCCGTCGCCCGCCGCTGGCCGGACATCCCGCAGGTCGCCTGCTTTGACACCGCCTTCCACCGCACCCAACCGCGCATCGCTCAGCTCTTTGCCATCCCGCGCAGTTTCTCTGACGATGGCGTCCTGCGATACGGCTTCCACGGGCTGAGCTACCACTACATCTCCACCCAACTGCCGCACCACTTGGACAACCCCAACGGCAATGTCATCGCCGCCCACCTCGGCAACGGCGCTTCCATGTGTGCGATGCAAAACATGAAGTCCGTCGCCACCACCATGGGGTACACCGCGCTCGACGGTCTGGTCATGGGCCGCCGCTGTGGTGAGCTTGACCCCGGTGTGATCTTTCACATGCTGCGCGATCGCGGCATGTCCGTGGCAGAGATCGAAGACACGCTGGGCACCAAATCCGGTCTGTTGGGTGTCTCCGACATCAGCTCCGACATGCGCGACCTGCTCGCCTCTGACAGTCCCGCTGCCGCCGAAGCCGTGGACCTCTTTGTCTATCAGGCCTTCAAGAAAATCGGCGCTATGGCCGCCTCCATGGGCGGCGTCGACTCCCTGGTCTTAACCGGCGGCATCGGTGAGAACGCCGCCGCCATCCGCGCCCGCATCCTGCAAGGCTGCGCCTGGCTAGGCGCTGATATCGACGACGCGGCCAACGCCGCAGGCAACGCCCGCATCACCACAGCGGAAAGTCGACTCGCCGCCTTTGTCATCCCCACCGACGAAGAAGGTATCATCGCAGGCGAAACCCAACGGTTGATTGGCTGACAAACCCGCCCGTCGCACGCGCGGCGGGCGCAACTCCCAGCGACAACCCTGATGACTTCCTCACCAATCCGCCCTAGCCTGCCCCCATGGATTTGTTTGAACGCTTTGTCACCCTCTGGGTTGTGATCGACCCGATCGGCACGATCCCCGCATTCATCGCCGTGACCGCCACCATGACCGCATCAGAACGGCGCAAAACCGCCTTGCTGGCGGCGGCGGTCTCCGCAGGGGTCTTGCTCTTCTTCCTGATCTTCGGCCAACTGCTGATCGACGGTCTCGGCATCAGCCTGCTGTCTTTCCAGATCGCAGGCGGCATTGTGCTCTTCCTCTTTGCCCTCACCATGATCTTTGGCGAAAGCAAACCGGAGAGCGATAAACACGCGGCGGATGCTGACGCCGAACTGGAGGAGAAACCCTCACCCGCCGTGTTCCCACTCGCCGTACCATCCTTGGCCAGCCCAGGCGCTATGCTCGCGATTGTCTTGATGACGGACAACAACTACGTGGCCATCCCGGATCAGGCCGTCACCGCTGTGGTCATGCTTGTCGTCCTGGTGTTTGCCTATCTCTGCATGCTGGCCGCTGGCCCCATCATCCGCGTAATCGGCAACTCCGGCGCTGCCATTGTCAGCCGCGTTATGGGCATGATCCTCGCTTCCGTGGCCGCCGACCTCGTGATCGGTGCCGCGCTCGAGATTGCCAAAACAGGATCACTCTAAGAGACGTGCAGGCGCGTTAACCTATCGCGCACAAAAAAGCGCACCTCCGCGAAACAGCCGCGATACCGACGTCATACCGACGTTCCATACGCCGGTATTCTCGCCGGTTAACGCACCGTTCTAAAGGTCGATTTCAATCACCCCACCGGCTTCTTTTGCCCGGCTCTGGCAGAGGATCACAGCGCTCTCACGCTGCTTGTTGGACAGCACAAAATCGCGGTGCTCCACCTCACCAGAGACAAGCCCGCATTTGCAGACACCGCAGATCCCATCGGCACATTTCACATCCACGTGCACGCCATTTTCCAACAGCACGTCAGTGGCAACTTTATCAGCTGGAACAATAAGTTCCCGCCCATCCTTAAGCTTCAGTGTGAAGTCGAAGTTCTCATAGTCCGGCTGCTCCGGCACGTTGAAATACTCCAAATGCCGCGCCTCTTCCGGGAAGCCTTGACGCTCTGCTGCGGCCATTACACCGTCCATGAACCGGTCCGGCCCACAGGTGTAGACATGCCAGCCATCTTGGTAGCCGCCAAGCACCGCATCCAAATCCGCCCGCGTTCCTTTGTCGGAGAAGTGGAACACCACCTTGTCCGCCCAGGGCATCGCCTTGAGATCATTGATATAACCGGCGCCATCTTCACGGCTTGCAGAGTAGTGCAAAGCGAAATCCCGCCCCAGATCATGCAAGCGATGAGCAAAGGCAATCATCGGCGTAATCCCGATACCGCCGCCCATCAGGAAGCTCTTTGTCGCATCCTCAACCAGCTCAAAATGGTTGATCGGCTTGGACACAAACACCTTGCGCCCTTCGCGGAAAATCCTGTGTAGAAAAGCACTTCCGCCCCGCCCTTCGTCTTCGCGCAACACGCCGATCTGATACTTTGACCGATCTTTAGGATCTCCAGACATGCTGTACTGACGCAAAAACTCCGGCGCAACGAGCACATCCAAATGCCCGCCCGCCGTCCATTCCGGCAACGGTGTGCCATCCAAAGTCTGAAATTCATACTTCGTCACATCCGCCGTCATCGGTTCCACATGCGAAATTTGCACCTGCAACACCGGAGCATCCTCGGCATCCGGCACCACATAGCGGTCAATCACACTGTCATCACCAGAGGCCACGCGCGCCTTATATTCATCAGCGGAAACCATTGATTCATAGGCCTGAATCCCCGCCTCCCGATCCATCGGGAACGGATATGGCCACGGATGTGGGGCCAACGCCGCCGGATAGACCGCCAACGTCTGGTCCTCATATTTCAGATCCAGATCTTTCTGCAAATCCCGACGGTTGAGCGGGTGCTGCGTGGGCCGATACGCCCCATCATCCTCCAGCTCAATGTCCCACCACCATTTCTTGGTGTCGTTCAAACCGCCATTGCCGACCGCGTCGTCCAATTTGGCCAAAGGTTTAGCAAGGCTCGGGAAATTGCTCGCAGCCCAGCGGAATGGCGCTTCGGCAAACAGCCCCTCAAGGTTCCAAGGACAGGTTTTCATGCACCGCCCACACATCGATCCACCCGGCGTGGAAATCCGATAGGTCGCACATTTCTGGCTGTCCGACTTCCAGATCTCATAGCCGTTGAACATCAGCTTTGGACCAGCCGTGATCGCACCAGACGGGCATTCACGTGCACATTTGTTGCAGTTCTCACAGAAGTTTTGCAGTCCAAAATCAATGGGTTGATCATGATCCATCGGCATATCCGTGGTCACCGCCCCGGATTTCAACCGCGGCCCCAGATAAGGGTTCAGGATCACCTCCCCAATCCGACTCACTTCGCCCAGACCAGAGAGCAACAACAACGGTGGCTGCAGCACCTCTCCGTCCATCACGGTATGCGCCTTGGCCTTGTAGCCCAGATTGCGGATCTGCTGCGCGATCACCCCGCCAAGGAGGGAGAACCGCAGATACGCCCGCATCGACTGCGCCACGCTGATCCAGTCATCGCCGCTGGCGCCTTCCATGGTCTCATAGCCCTGATCCACAATCATACTGATCGCATTGTCGTGTATCGGATTGATCGGCGTACCTGTGGCATCATGGCTGTACCACGCCCACTCCGGACAGCGGCTCAGCCCCACAGCATCCACGCCAAGGAAGTAGATTGCCGCTTTCAAGTTCGCCGCGTTACGCTCTGAATCCGTTGACTTTTTGACCTCTGCACTTGCGCCATCTTGCAACAGCACGAAAGCCCCCAGAGCCCGCCGCTGCGCCATGCTAGGCGCGGCTTTACGCACGTAGTAACCGCCTTTGGCCGCATCCTGCAGCGACTTTCCCATGTCGCCAAACTGCACCCGTGCAAACATATCCGCGCGCTTGGGCACCCGCGCCACATTGGCCTCATCGATGTAGGTTGTCGGTGTCTCCACCCGCTTCAACCGCTCAAACGGTTGCGCGCCTTTCAAATAGTCCCGGTTGCGGTACGGGTCCTGGTTCATCGCCGATTTGGCAAAACCCTTGCCCAGCCACCACGCCGGCCCCTGCGTCTTGAACCAGGGCTGTTCCGCCATTGGTGCCAACGCGCCATCATGCGCCAGCTCCATGTCGGTTGTAATCACCGCCAAGCCAAACCGCGTACCCAACCACGGCGCCACCAAGGTGCCGTCCTCACAAGACACCAGCCCAGCTGACAAGGCAATTTTACCCAGATCAACATCTGACGACGTCGCCGTATGCGCCTTGGCGCCAAAGCCCAACAGCCTGATATAATTGGCAATAACCACCGCCACTTCGGTGGCCCGCAGACAGGCCCGATGGTCCTGCGCGTCCAAGATCCAGTCACTGCCCGGCTCGCCGCGCTCTGGATCGCGGTGGTGTTCGATCAAAAACACCAGCGCATGTTTGTGGCCCTCAATCGAGCTGGGCGGCATCTCCATAGAGTCCTTGAGGTCGGCCATAATCAGGTCGATCCCCGCCGCCAGCGACTTGATCTGGCGCGTGCGCAGCGCCTCAGCCAGCCGGTCGATATCCGGATTGCGCCGCGGCACGTCTAACCGCGCCTCATCTGATAGAG
>Ga0189275_100550_pt1 | contig 12228 bp, 10 predicted proteins | sample N19A6minimetaG_FD_130329 | JGI IMG/M metagenome (GOLD analysis project Ga0189275, IMG submission 130329) | Marine microbial communities from the Costa Rica Dome - N19 A6 mini metaG | ecosystem: Environmental > Aquatic > Marine > Oceanic > Photic zone | place: Costa Rica: the Eastern Pacific...
ACCTGGATTTTGGTCACGCTTCAGGCGATGGCCTCGGTGGGCATGGTGATCCTGAGCCAGTATCGGTTCCCGGATTTTCGCGATGAGCATATGGCGGGCAGCTATCTGTTCTTTTTCTCCCAAGCCTTTGTGGTGGTTGCGGGGGAAATCCTGTCGCGGGCCTATGCGGGGCTAGGTGGCGAGGACCAGGTGGCCGGGCGTATCTGGTCGCCGCGTTTTGCGCGTTGGCGGCGAAAGTTTTTCTGGGTGCCGATTGTGCTTGGGCTGGTGTATTTGTGCCTGTTTCTGGGCAAAGGTTACGCGCCGGAGGCGCTGCGCTATGAGGTCTATTGGGCCTATGTCAGCACCGAGCTTTTCCTGCTGAGTTCGTTCCTGTTTTACATGATGAGCTACGCGCCGGACATGTGGCGCGTGTGGAAGCGCAGCCGTGTGGGCTACTCGTCACTGGAGGCGTCCTGAGCGCGCAGCATTTGTGTGGCGCGGCGGGCGCGTTGCAGCGCGGTTACATGGGCGAGGATGGCAAATCCGGTGAGGCCCCAGAGGATCGCGGTGTCGCCGAGCACGCCTGAGAGCAGCAGCATGGCGGAGAGGTAGATCACGCGCTCCATCCGTTCAAAGAAATCGGGCCAGTCGGTGTTGGACACGGGCATTTCGATGGCGGTGCGGGCTTTGGCGTAGGACGTGATAACCGAGCCGGAGAAACAGGCCAGCGCCAGCGGCCAAGCGTCATGCATATGCGCCAGTGTGGCGAGCACGGCGAGCTCTTGGTAGCGGTCGACCATGGCGTCAAAATAGCCGCCGGCTTTGGTGGACATGTTGCGGCGGCGGGCGACCGCCCCGTCCAAGGCGTCAAACACAAAGGCCACGATCAGGGTTGCGCCATAAAGCGCGGGGGACTGGTGCCAGAGGTAGGCAAGCGACACGAGGATGATCAGCACAAGCCCAATGAAGGTGACCTGATTGGGCGTCAGGCGGGCTTTGACCAGCGGGGTGGCCATGGCTTCCCACAGCGGGTCGATAGTGGATTTCATCAGGCCATCAATCATGGCGGTGTCCTTCAGGTATAGCTGCGGATCGCGAGGCGGCGGATCTTGGCGAGGCGCTCTGCGCGGGCGGCGAGTTGGGCGGTGCGTGTTGGGCTGGGCGTGTAACTGGCGGAGGTGTGGGTCTTGAGCGTAGCGGCGGCGTCGCACACGCTGGTGGCCCAGCCCATCAGCGGCGCGGCCAGCGTGGCGGTGCCAAGCATACCGGCGTGGCGGGCGGAGCAGACGCGGATGTCGCGGTTGAGCGCATCGGCCAGCGTTTGGGCAAAGACCGGATCGGAGGCCACGCCGCCGACAATGGAGAGCGGCCCTGAGGTCTGGGCGCCTTTCTCGCGGGAGACTTTGGACATGGCCCAGCGGAGGTTAAGCGCAACGCCCTCGATGGCGGCGCGGCGCAGGGCGGCTTTGTCGTGGTGCAGGCTGAGGCCATGGAAGGTGCCGCGCAGAGCGGAGTTGTCCACCGGCACGCGTTCGCCCGCGAGCCAGGGCAGGAAGAACGGGTCGTCGTCTTGTGGTGTGCCGATGTTATCAAAGCGGGAGTCTTTGGTGCCGTTGCCGGTGAGCTGGCAGACCCAATCAAGCGCGGAGCCGGCGTTTTCTTGGCTGGCGATCAACAGCGGGCGGTAGTTCAGGCCGGAGGTGATCGTGGCGTAGGAGTGCGCGACGGAGAGGCGGCGGTTGGGGAAGAAGCCTGCGATCCAGGCGGAGGTGGCGACAGAGATGTGCAGCGCGCCATCGGCAACTTCGCCGGAGCCAAGTGCTGAGGCCATGACATCAGACGTTCCGCCTAGAACTTTGACGGCGGCGTCCAGGCCCAGCTCGGCAGCGGCCTGAGCCGTGAGGGGCCCCACAATGGTGTCGGCTTGGGTGATGGGCGCCAGTTTGGCGCGGTCGATGCCAGTGAGGGCGCAGAGTGCATCGGACCAGCCTTCATGGCCGGTGCGGCTGTCCATGACCCAGCTGAGGTTGGCGCTTTCGGGGCTGGTGGTCATCTCGCCGGTAGCGCGGTGGACCAGCCAGTCTTTCACGTCCACCATCCAGCGGGTTTTGGCGTAGATTTCCGGTTCCTGTTGCATCACCCAGAGCATTTTGGCCGTGGGGTCCATGCCGTTTTTGGCAGGCGCGCCATTGGCGAGGCGCAGCCATTTAAGTAGGCGCGGGAGGTTGTACCCGTGCACTTCTGGAAAGCCACCCGTGAGGGTTTTGCCCAACGGGGCGGCGCGTTTGTCCAACCACGTTAAGCAGGGGCGCAGTGGGGTGCCATTGGCGTCACAACAAACGAGACCGCAGAGCTGAGACGAAAACACCAGTGCAGCGGCGCGTTTGGACAGGTTCGGCACCTCCTGGCGCAGGGCGGCAAGCGCATGGGCTAGAGCGCTCCACCAATCTTCGGGCGCTTGCTCTGCAATGCCCCCGGTTTTTAAAACCAACGGATAGCTTTCGGTGACGCGGGCCAAAACGTTCAGGTCTCCGTCCACCACGCCGACTTTTACGCCGGAGGTGCCAAAGTCGGCTGATATGACCAAGTCGCCGTGAATCATGGGGGGCACCTCAGAAGCCAGTTTTCAAAAAATAGTGCCTGATACAGGCGAAAGTCCTGTGTTTTGTGTGACATGAGGTCGGCAAGTTTGGCAAGGGTCAGAGTGCCTTAGACCCGCGCGGCCAAGGCTTGTGCGTATAATTTCACGTATTCGGGGCCAACGGTTGCAACGTCAAAGTCCATCGCGTGTTTGCTGGCCCAGTTGGTCAATTGGGCGCGTTTTGCGGGGTCATTTGCCAGATCTGCGAGTGTCCGCGCCAGAGCGGCAGCGTCTCCGGGTGGTACCAACAGGTCCGCGTCTGCTCCGGTCATCACGGTGGCAAAGCCCTCGTTGGCGGCGGCAATCGGCAAGGTGCCTGCAGCCATCGCCTCGATCAGCACAAGGCCAAAGCTCTCGCCATGCGGAGCAGGCGCGGCAAAGATGTCTGCGGAGGCGATGAGCGCGCGGGCCTCGGCATTACTGGGTGGCGGCTGGAAGGAAACGTTTGTCAGGCTGGCGGCTTGGGCACGCAGGGTGGTTTCCTCTTCGCCTGAGCCTGCGATGATCAATTCGGCATTGGGTACAGCCGGGACGACGATGCGCCATGCGTCGAGTAGAACGGACACGCCTTTGCGGGCTTCCAAGCGGCCCATGTAGACAACGCGGAAGGTCTCGGACGGTTTGGCGGTCTTTCCCGCTGTGCGCCATTCTGACAAGTCAATGGTCGGCGGCAGGATGGCGGGCACAGGGTTGGCACCGGCGGCCTTCCATTGGCGATAGGGGGCCGTGGAAGGGACTACAACGCGGCTGATCCGGCGATTGAAGTAATGGCCGACGCGGCGCAGGGCGGCGGACATCGGGTCAAATCCGGCGCTTTCTGGCAGGGTGGCGTGGAAGGTGGCGATGCTTGGCAAGTTGAGCGCGCGCCACATCTGCCACGGCAAAAGCGGGGTCCATGGCGTGTGCATATGGATGACCTCCGCGCCCCAATCGCGCAATTCCGACGCAGCGGCTTTAATCTCTGCGCGAGAGGCGCGGCTGACCTCAAAGCTGGTGCCATGGATGGACCACGGGCGGGCGGTTCCAACCGTCATCAGGCCCTCTTCCCTGTGCGCAGAGTTGCCCGGCGGCGCGACGATGCGCACCTCATGATCTTGGGCACGGCACCAGGCGGCGAGGTCACGAATGTGGCTTTGCACCCCGCCGGGGCGATCCATGGCATAGGGTGTCAGCTGCACAACCTTCATGGCAGGCTCCGTGCGGTATGGCGCGAGAGTGGCAGGTAGCCCGCCAGATGCAGTTGCAGGAGTGCGGCGAGGCCTAGCGCGCAGAACGCGGGGAGCGAAGCGGCCAGCATGGGGGGTAAGACGCCATGGATGCCAAGCGCCCAGAAGACTTTCACGGACACCACGGAAAGGTAGCCCACTGTCGCGAGTGCCAGAAGTCGGAACGGAGACAGGCGTCGGCTGCGTGTTCCAAGACTTGCGAGGCTGACGCCGAGAAAGGCAAAAATGCCGGGCAGGAAGATCGCAATCTTGCGCACGGCGAGCGCGGTGCCGGCGTCTGCGGCTGTGGGTGTGGCTTCAGAAGTGTCTGTGGTAGCGATGATGCGGGCGACGTCGTTGGGTAGGTAGTACCCGTCAATGCCGTACCAGCGCAGTTTTTCAAAAGACACATTGAGGGGCATGTCGATACGCGGCTCAGAAATGGGCGCTGCGTTTTTTGTCGCGTCCCATATGGTCACATCGCTTAGGATCCAAACGTTGTGCAGGCCTCGCGGAGCGGCGGAATCTGCGTGTAGAACGTGTGTAACTTCCGGTTTCTCAATGCCGTCAAACAACATCAGGTTGCTGAGATGTGCCTCAGGGCCTCGGGTGACTGTAGCACGCAGGGCGCGTGTGTCCGTGAGCATCCATTGCGTGCCCACATCGGTTTGGTGATAGCGATTGCCATAGTCGCCCAGATTGGCCGCGACCTGCGCCTCTACTGCGGCGGGGCGCAGCCAGTTTTCGCCTACCATTTGCACGGTGCCCAGCAATAGGCCGGAGATCACTAGCGCTGTCAGGCGCAAGCTTGGGCTGGCACCCGCGGCAGACAGCACCACATCTTCCAGCCTTTGATGGCGCAACAAGGTCACCACAAAGCCGCCTGCGACGCAGGCCATTGTCAGCAGACGAGTCACAATGTCCGCACTGCGGTAGCCGATGTAAGGAAACAGCACCTGCCAAAACGGGCTGTTTGTGGCCTCGGCTCGGGCCCGCACGGTGTCGAGCCATTTGGCCAGATCGATGGTCAGTGCTACGACCAGCAGGATGAACATCATAAAACCAATGGCAGCCAGATCGCCGCGCACCATGGCGCGCACAGCAATCCCCGTGTGCCGCCGCCAGCTCATGAGCGGCCCCGTTGTGGGGTCATCAAGGCTTCGCCGCGCCAGAGCAGATAGGCGAGCGGTGGGCCGAGATACAGGGTGAGCGCGAGCAGCAGAAGGGCGGGTGTTGGGACGGCGGCGGACCATTCGGCCAGCAGGGCGCGGCTGGCCACGTCGGTGGACATCATCAGCAGCGCGGCCAAAGGCAAGGCGGCGTGACGCCAAGGGCCCGCGCCGCCGGCCAGCAGGGCAGCGAGAGCCAGCAGGCCGGCCATCGGCACCATCAAGGCACGGGTTACAAGGCGGGTGATCTGTGTTGGTTCGTTGGTGTTCAGATCCAGCATTTGTTCGGCAGCGGTGCGGGTGGTGTTTGGTGCGGGAAGAGCATCCGACATTTGAAACGCGAAGCTGGCTTGGGCGGTGTTGAACCGGTTGAGCGGTTTGGTTTGGTCGCTTGGATAGGGCGCTTCGAGCACCGAGAGCGATTGCAGCGTGATGATGTGGGTATCGGCCGGGGCTGGGTCGGTGACCTGCCAGTCTTGCGATTGCGCGACGCGCCAGTTGCCGTTCTGGTTGGGCTGAAACACAAAAAGCTGGCCGCGAGATTGCGCTGTATTTTGCGGTGGCGTGGCGATGTAGGTGGTGTCGCGTATGGTTTGCAGGGTAGTGTGATCGCTGCTGGTGTTAATACGCGACAGCACGTGGTCTTTTCGCAGTTCGGCGAGGGCCAGGCGTTCGCCAAACTTGGCCATCGGCAGCACAAGCCCGGCGTTCAGAAAGCTGAGCAGCCCACCGAAGGTACCAAGAAACAGCACAAAGGCGATCACGCGGCCCCAGTGGATGCCTGCGGTGGCGAGGATCACCAATTCGCCGCGATTTCGAGCGTCCTGCGTGGCAAAATAGGTGGCGATCAACAGGCTGATGGCGATAGCGAGGTCAAGGATTTCCGGCGTCTTGTAACTGAGCAGTTGCAACACGTCGCGGGCGGAGCCGTCATAGCGCAGGGCGTGCTCCATAAGGGTGGTGAAGCTTTCTGCGAGGAAGATCGCCTCGATCACCAGAAGCAGCAGTAAAAGCCGCAGTATCAAGGGTTTGCCCAACACGCGCACTATTGGCAGCCGGGGCAAAGGCAGCGCAAATCTGCGTGTATGGGCGCGGTGTTGGCTCATGGTGTGAGTGTCTCTGCCAAGGCGGCGGCTGGCAAGTGTCTCACCATATTTGCGTGACTGTGTGCAGGGCGGTGATGCCCGCGCCGGCGGCGATCCAGCTGTCGAGACTGTCTAACAGGCCGCCCTGACGCGGCAGGACTTGCGGGTAGTCTTTCACGCCAGCGATGCGTTTGTGGCGGGAGGCGGCGAGGTCGCCGACCACGGCGAGGACACCCACAAGCATGGCGGTGAGGGCGGTGTGTAGGAGCGGAAAGCCGAGAGCGGCAGCGGTGATCAGGGAGAGGGTCAGCAGAGCGATGCCGCCGCCGAACAGGCCTTCGACGGTTTTATTCGGGCTGAGGGTCGGGAAGGCTTTGGTGCGGCCCCACATGACGCCGAAGAACAGGGCAAAACTGTCGAAGATTTCGACCATCAGATAGCTCACGAGAAGGAGTGGGGCGAGGGCGGGTTCGACGGTGCCGGAGGCTAGCAGGCAGGCAGGCAGGATTGGGAAGATCAGCGTTGATGCGATGGCTTTGCGCCGACCGATGAACGCTCGGGCAAGGGCAACGAAGAACAGACCAAGTAGCGCGGTGCTGCCCAAATCAAAAAGCATAGCGGAGAGGGTTATGGCGCCCGCAGTGAGCCCGGTCAGGCTGGCGAAACGTTTTGAGGAGAGGCGCAAAATGACGGCTTCGAAACTGATGCGGGCCACAACTATAGGCATGGCAATCAGTAAGGCGGTTTCTCCAAGCCAAAACAGCGCCGTCAACACCGCAATCAATGCTGTGGCGGTGCCGAGTGTCTTGCCGAATTCAACCGCGTCTTTGCGGCGGGCGGGGATCAGCGCCAGCACGGCAATGATGCCAAAGCCAAAGGCGTAGACGGCGACAATGGCGGCTGTTACGTGAGGCAAGGTGAGTGCGGTCATTTGGCCTCGTGTTTGCGGATGATCCGCCGTTGGTGCCAACGTAAGACCGGTGCAATCAGGCTGCTAAGACCATTCAGCAGCAGCATTTGCGGCCCCGGTGTGACCACTGGTTTGCCCGTCTCCATGCCTTTGATCAGCCGCGCTGCCACGTCCTCTGGTTGCCACAACCCACCGCCTTCTGAAATCTCTTGTGTGGCGCCGGGTTTGGTGCGTGTCTCGGCTGCTAGCTGGGGAGTGTCTGTGTCGGGCGGGTAGATCAGCGTCACTGAGATATTGGCGCTCTCCAATTCTAAATGCAGGATGTCCGCCAGTCCCCGCAGGGCAAATTTCGAAGGCGCATAGGCCCCGTATCCGTAGATACCAAAGAAGGCCGCGCCGGAGGCGATGAGGCCAAAACGTCCACCGCCCGCTGCGGCCATGGGTGCGCGCAGGGTTTCGAGGAACGTCAGCGTGCCAAAGTAGTTCACGTCCATGTGCCGCTGATGTTGTTCAAAGCTCTGGTCTTTGAATAGGCCCGGTTCAGCAATGCCCGCGCTGGCTATGGCCATATCCGGCGGTCCGAGGTTTTCGATGGCGGTTTCCAGCGCGTCGACAAAACCGTCGCGGTTGGCCACATCCACGGCAAAGGCCTCAACCTCAATATTAGGCGCGGCCTCCAACAGCGCGTCGCGGGCGGCCAGCAGTTTGGATGCATCGCGAGCAAATATCGCGAGGTTGTACCCTTTGTGGGCCAACGCCCAGGCAGCGGCAAAGCCAATGCCACTGGAGCCGCCGGTTATGAAGGCGTTGGGCATTAGGTTTCGTCGTTCACAAAGCGCAGGACCACATCGTGCGCATCGGTGTCTTCGATTTGTTCTGGCGGGTGCTTGAACAAGAAGGCCGAGGCCTCCGAAATTGGACCCGCCAAACCGCGATCCTTTGCGATGCGCGCCAGACGGATGGCGACCAGCGCCTCTGCGGCAGCGTTGGGGCTGTCTTCGACATCTAAACGGACTTCGATGTTGGTGCGCGCGCCGCCAAACAGGCGGCCTTCCAGGCGCACGTAAGCCACTTTTCGATCATTCAGCCACGGCACGTAGTCGGACGGGCCGATGCGGATGTCGGTGTCGTCCAAGCGTTGTTCCATGGCCGCTTGCACCGCTTCGGTTTTACTTTCGCGTTTGTTGGCCAGCCGTGCGTTTTCGCTCATGTTGAGGAAGTCGGTATTGCCGCCCACGTTGAGCTGATAAGTGCGGTCGATTTCGACGCCGCGCATTTCGGCCAGATTGGCGAGTGTGCGGTGCAGGATGGTCGCGCCCATTTGTGCCTTGAAGTCGTCACCCAAAATCGGCACGCCGGCGGCGCGGAATTTTTCGGCCCAAACCGGATGAGAGGCGATGAAGACCGGGATACCGTTGACCACAGCCACGCCCGCCTCAAGCGCACACTCAACGTAAAATTCCACTGCGTCTTGAGACCCAACAGGCAAGAAGATGATCATCACCTCGGCTTCAAGCGCGCGTAGCTTGGCGACGATGTCTTCTTTGGCTAACGCCGGGGCGTCGGACAGCCGGAAGCTGCGATCTGCCGGATTGGACAGCATATGCGCGGCCACACCGTCCAGATCGGGGCCGCGCAGCACAGGCGCAGTTTGATCGGCCAGGTCGGTGTGGAACCGTTCGGTGCAATTGGGCGCTGCAAAGGCCGCTTCGCCCAGGGTTTGGCCAACTTTACGGCTATCCACATCAAAGCCAGCCACCAGCTCCACGTCGCCCGGTGTGTAGCCCGCGAGTTCTGGAAAGCTCACGCCAACCGCCTGATCCCCCAAGGCGCGGCAGTAGGACACGCCTTGGATCAGCGAGCTGGCGCAATTGCCAACGCCGACAATGACGGTGCGGATAGGGGAGGAAGCTGGGGTGTTGGTCATTCGGTATATGCTCCGCCGGAAACAGCAATGGTATGGGTGACAAAAAGACCGGTTTCAGGGTCGTGAGTATAAAGACGCAGGCGCGTGACTTTTGGGAACAGTCCGCTCTCGTCCACGTCGAGATAAGCGTAGATCAGGCGATAGTCCCGATCGTCGAAACGGGCATACAGGGCTGCGGTGAAAGGCGCGGTTTGGCGCAGTTCAAGGGGGTGGGATTTTAGGCCGTTAAACGTCATGTGCAGCGTGTTGGGTTTGTCGGTTTTTCTCAGTTTGACGCCAAAGCCAAAGACCCGTTCATACCAGCGCAGCGGCATGACCTGACCATTCTCCTGAAAACGGCGCCAGTACACTGACACAGGTGTTTCCTGGTTCAGCTTCCCGGAATGGTCAAAATGGGTGGTGTAGACAACGGTGTTGGCATTCAGTGTGCGTTGCAAGAAAAACAACTGATGCGCCTCGGCAGGATGGCGAAATTCTCGGTTCACATGGGGCAAATGAGAGGTTTCGATGCGCGACAGATGAGAGAGTGCTGGTTTTGCAGACACGCTGGCAATAGGCGCTACAAACAGACCCATAATCAGAAGGCAGACGCCCATTGTGATCCGGCGCATGCGCGGCAAAGTCGTGAAGGCGTGCCAGATCATGTGGTTATTCCGCGCTGAGCCGTTGCCGGGTTGAGGTGGCGGCAGAATACGCCTGAGAGACGGCGGTGATCACCCGGTCAATGTCCGCCTCTGAATGAGCCGCGGAAATGAAGAAGCGGATGCGCGGCATGTCTTTGGGGATGCCCACGTGTACGACCGGAGGCGCGTAGATCCCTTGTTTCATCAAGGCTTCGGCGACAAATACACAGTCATCCGGGGTTTCAAACAGAATGGGCACGACGGCCTCGCCAATGGCGGTTCCTGTGTTCAATCCAGTCTCAGCAGCTTTGCGCATGAAGTATTGCGAGTTGGCACGCAGCTTGGTGACGCGCTCTGGTTCGTCGCGCAAAAGACGCAGAGCGGCATGTGCGCTTGCTGTGGTCGCTGGAGGCAGGCCTACGGAATAGACAAAGCCCGGCAAGCAGAAGCGCATCCAATCAATCACGTCTGCGTTGGCGGCGATAAACCCTCCGGAGGAGGCAAAACTCTTGGACAGGGTCCCAATCGCGATTTCCACGCGTTCCGGATCTGCGCCAAAGTGTTCACATAACCCACGACCGGTTTTGCCCAGCACGCCATATGAGTGCGCTTCATCAAGCAGCAGCCAGGCATCATAGGCGTCTTTCATGTCTAGTAGGCGCGGTAGGTCAGTAACGTCGCCGTCCATCGAAAAAAGCCCGTCTGTGCAGATCAACACACGGCCATAGTCGGCGCGATGTTTGTGCAGTAGACGTTCAAGATCGTCGAGATCGTTGTGGGCGTAGGTTTCCATGCGGGCTTTTACGCCGCGGGCACCCACCACAATGGAGTTGTGGGAGAGTTCGTCCACCAGCACCAGATCACGCGACCCAAGCAGCAGACCAATTACCGAGACATTGGTGAGGTAGCCGGAGATCACGGAGAGTACGCCGCCGACACCTAGAAAATCGGCCATGTCCTCTTCCAGCGCGCGATGCGCCAGGCGCTCGCCACCGACGAGGCGGGAGGCGCCCACACCGGTGCCTTGTGCGTCAATGGCATCTTTGGCGGCCGTCACGGTTTTGGGATGATGCATGAGGCCCAGATAGTCGTAGTGCGACATCGACAGGTAGCCGTCCGGCCATTGATCGGATTGGGCTTCCAGTGCGTCTGTAGGCACAAAGTAGGGATGCCCGTTTTCGATCAGCGCACGGCCACTCAAGCGAAAGCGACGTTTGGAAAAGGCTAAGAAACTGGGGCTTCTGGGTGTCATCTAAGTCTCTTCGGTCGCGGCGAGGCCGACAACCAATCTATGGTGTCATAAAACAATAGTGTAGCAATCAAAGTGCGTGTGCCATTTGGTTAATATGACCGCTAATTGGCATTCGGTCCAGAACATTGCAAGTCTGGAATGCATTAGAGTGGTCTGGCGTGCCGCGCTTTCCCTGTTTCCTGCATATTTCCGAGGCAGGCTACGCCACTACTTGACCTAGGCGCTTGCTCCGACAGGGATAATCATGTTGAGTTAAGGTAAGACGCTCCGCCCCATGGTGGACTATAACGAGGGCGTGGCGAGGGAACCTGGTGTGACGGCACTTCTGACGGTTGAAAACCTGAGTATTGGCTTTGGCGGCGATGCCCCTGTGGTCGAGGATGTCAGCTTTACGGTTGAGGCCGGGAAGACCTTGGCGCTTGTGGGCGAAAGTGGCTCTGGCAAGACGTTGAGTTGCCGGTCGGCGTTGCGGATTTTGCCCGCGGCGGCACAGGTGCGGTCCGGATCGATTGTGCTCTGTGATCGCGAAGGTGGGCATCCTGCGGATCTAATGTCGCTCAGCGAAAAGAAGATGCAGGACATTCGTGGCAACCGAATTTCGATGATTTTTCAGGAGCCTATGCGATCTCTTTCGCCATTGCACCGGATCGGAAATCAGGTGTCTGAGGCGCTGAAGTTGCACCGGGATTTCAGTGCGGCGGAGCGCAAGAAGCGTGTTCTGGCGATGTTTGAGCGGGTTGGATTCGTTGATCCGGCGCGGGTCTATGAGAGCTATCCGTTTGAGCTGTCTGGCGGGATGCGGCAGCGGGCGATGATCGCGATGGCGATGGTGGGGCGGCCTGATATTTTGATCGCGGATGAGCCAACAACGGCGCTGGATGTGACGACGCAGGCGCAGGTGCTGGGGCTGATCAAAGACCTGCAGGCGGAATACGGCATGGCGGTGGTTCTAGTGACCCATGACCTTGGCGTCGTTGCCAATATGGCCGATGACGTTGTTGTGATGAATCGCGGCCGGGTGATGGAAAGCGGCTCTGCGGAGCTGATCCTTGGAGACCCCAAGCATCCCTACACCAAAGACCTGATGGCGGCGGCGCCAGAAATTCCTGCCACGGCAGCGGATCGGCCAGATGAGGCGGATCGCGATTACATTTTGGAAATGCGCGACGTCAACAAGACCTATATTCTCAAAGGCAGTGCGCCGTGGAAACCCAAGACGGTGGTGAACGCCGTGCGCGGCGTCGATTTTGGCGTGGAGCGGGGCAAGACGCTGGCCGTTGTGGGCGAGTCTGGGTCGGGCAAAACCACCTGTGCCCGCATGGCGCTGGGCGCGGAGCGCGCGGATGCCGGGGCGTCGATCCTGTTTCGGGAGACCGCAGATTCGGACCCTGTGAACCTGCAGGATTTGGACCGGGACGCGAGGCTGAAGTTTCA
>Ga0189275_100553_pt1 | contig 12077 bp, 13 predicted proteins | sample N19A6minimetaG_FD_130329 | JGI IMG/M metagenome (GOLD analysis project Ga0189275, IMG submission 130329) | Marine microbial communities from the Costa Rica Dome - N19 A6 mini metaG | ecosystem: Environmental > Aquatic > Marine > Oceanic > Photic zone | place: Costa Rica: the Eastern Pacific...
ACGAACAGCCTGCATTGGGCGGAAGGAAAGTTCGGTGCCTTCATTCTTTCGCCAGACGACCCCGATAACCTTGATGCAATCGGGTTGCATCCAAGCTTGTCCGGCGATCTGAGCGAGGCGGCGCACCCGCCGATTTATGGAAGGAGGAATCCGACGTTCACTTACGGCAAGAACACTCTGGGCGCCGACGATGTGATAATTGGCGCGACGGATGGATTGCATGGTATAGTGGCGGAGGCTTCCGGCACGGAGGACCTGGCAAATAGGTTGGCAGATTTATGCCGAAACGCCGCGACCAGGTCCGGTGATCGGCATGATGAGGCCACAATGGCGCCCGAGACTGGCTCCGACCCCGCGAACGGGCTGGACGACCCTTTTCTTCGGGCTATCGTTCAGGAGGTATTTCGCGACGCCGGTGACGATCAGAGCGACGATCAACTGGCAGTGGCGGTGTCAGTGCGGAGGCTGAAGGATGCGCTTGAGCAACACGAAAACCGCGACGCCAGTCGTTAAGGAGACATTCGCATTGGAGTGGCCCGCTATATCTGGTAAGTTTTCTGGAAAGAAACCGAGCATCTTGAAAGGATATCAAGATGTATGATCCCGGGACCGAGGGCAGCCTGCCAATCGCCTATCGCGGTTTTCGCGTCGAAGATGCCTCGCGGCTCACCCGCGACGAATTGCAGATCGCCATTGGCGATACGGACAAGCCGGGCCGCGAGCGGCTCTACAGCATCGTGCGCGAACTGGTCAGCAATGCCGAGAAATACGGGCTTCAGGATGGCCCCCCGCCGCAGTTCGAGGTCAACGCCGACCACCTTGGCACCTATGTGGAGGTGATCTCGTTCGGTCGGCTCGAGGATGTCTCGAAGCTTGAAGACGTGATTCGAACCTATGCCTTCGCCACCGATCAGGAACTGCATGCCACCGAGATGCAGACAATTGCGCTCAACTATCAGCGGAAGCGTTCGGGCGAGGCGGATATCAGCGCCGGGTCGGCGATGGTCAGCGGGATCGGAATGTTGCAGGTGCTGCGGCGCTCGCGAACCGTCGACGGCCGGCGCGCGGTTGAGGTCCGGACCGACCCGGTCGGCAACAAGTTGCGTGTTCGTGTCCGCGCCTACGTCATTTGAAACAAGCAGAGTATGAAAAGTTTTTATCACAACGCGTCGGACGTGGACCCCGCGGTCGAATTTCAGGAACCGAAGGTGCTGGAATATTCAGAGTCTTTCGACTCCCGCGATCCGTTTGAATTCAACGAAAAATACGTGGCAATCGCGAAAGAAATCCTGAAGGATTGCAAAGCGCTCGATCTCCGCTTCCGATTGGATTTCGTCAGCAGCGCCTCGCTCTCCGCCATCTATTCGATGCTGCAGGACATCGCCACGACCTGCCGCGAACCGACCGTTGGTATATCGGACGGCTCGCTTGAGCAGGTGGTTTCGGTCGAATGGATCGGGGTCGAAAGCGAGACCATTACCACCGGCGATCTGGGCCGCAATTTGCAACTCTGGTGCAAGGAATTGCGCTTCAGATACATCGGTCCGGACTGGACCCCGGCCGGAGCGATCTGAAGCATTCCAGGACGCAGTAGGTCAGTTCCCCTTCCCCGTCTCAGGCATGACCCTCTGACAAACCCGCCGCGATCCGCGACAACCGCGGAACCGCCGGGAAGAGCGCGGCCTGGATCGAATGGTAGATGTCGGGTTTGCCCGCGAATTGCGTCGCCGCCTTGGAGTTGTCGCCGGCCAGTTCCGGGAACCAGCCACCGGCCTGATGATCGATCAGGTGATCGGCAGAGAACCTCCACAGCCTGCGATAGAGCGCTTCGTCCTGCGGGTTGGGGGCGAGTTTGATAAACGCGGCGGCGGTGCCGATGGCCTCGGTCACCGGCCACCAGTAGCGGTTGGTATTGTCCCAAGCGCCATCGAATTTCAGCGTATAGACAAAGCCGCCACGGTCGCTGTCACAGGAATCCGTCACCGCGCGATCGAACAGTTTGCGCGCCCGGTCCGGGGCGCCGTCATCGGGCCGCCCACGCAGGTCCCAGTATTGCAGCAACAGCCGTGCGAGTTCGAAGGAGTGCCCCGGCGTGGTCCCGGCGGGACGGAACATCGGGTTGCCAGCGTAGTCGGGGTCAACCTGCCACTCGCGGGTGTAATGCTCGGGCAGACGCCAGTTGTATTCGGGTGCCATGCGGGCGGTGAAGAAGTCGAGGATGCGCCCTGCCCGGTCGAGGAAATCGGCGGCGCCGGTGGCCTCATAGGCGGTCAACAGCGCCTCGACCGCGTGCATGTTGGCGTTCATGCCGCGATAGTCGGAAAACGGCGTCCAGTCGCGGTCCATCTCGTCCTGAAAGAGGCCGCGCTCTGCCTCCCAGTAGCGGCTGTCGAGCACCTGGAACACGTCGTCGATCAGCCTGTCGGCGTCCGGGTGCCCGGCCATCTTGGCGCTGGCCCCGGCGAGCAGGACGAAGACATGCCCATAAGCCAGCTTGCGGCCATCTTGAACACCGTCGTTGTCGAGCGCCCAGACATAGCCGCCATGTTCGGTGTCGCGGTGGTGCGACCAAAGATAGGCCATGCCGTGATCGACCATCCTCTCGGCGCCGTCGACCCCGGCCAGCATGCCAAGCGCGTAGGAATGAACCAGCCGGGTCGTGGTGTGCAGTTCCTGAACCTCGCTGGGCAGCGGCTGGCCCGCGAAATCGAGCGTATGGAACCCCGGACCGTCCCGCAAGCTTGCCAGGAAGAAGCGGAACTGGGCCGCGGCGTCCCGCGCCAGGAACGCCCGGTGCTGGGAGTCGTCAATCCAGTTGGTCGCCAGGTCGTCGGTGCCGAGAACGCGGTCAGAGGTCATGGCGAAAAGTCCTTTGGTTCGGGTTGCCGCAAGCTGGGGCCTTGAAATGGATCAGGCCCGGAGGCAACGGATTGCCTGACCCCGCGATTACCCCAGGTCGCGCGGCGAGGAAAGACCGTCGCGGCATATCCGCTTCGAACGCGCCCGCCTGAGCGGCATCGTTAGCGCCAACCGGATTGCGGCACATAGGGTTCTGTCTGCCACCATCTTGGGAGATTTATCGATTTTTTAAGGACACACCTGAATAAATCGTTTACTTTCGATCTTGTCGCGCTGGCATTCCGGATGTGCGCCACAGGATCGTCTGGCGAGCGACCAAGACGATTGATTGCGCCGGAAACGGCGGTATGACAGGCCCGAGGAGACGCAGATGAACACTTTCGAACGGGCCATGAACGACACCGAAGGCTCGGCCACCAACCGGGCCTATCGCACATTGCGGGCCATGATCGTCACCGGGGAACTCCGGCCGGGCGAAAAGCTCAAGATCGACGGGCTGCGCAAGCTGCTGGATACCGGCGCCTCGCCGATCCGCGAGGCGCTAAGCCTTCTGACCTCGGACAACCTGGTGGAACGGATCGACCAGCGCGGATTCCGCACCGCCGAAATCAGCGCCGAGAACTTCGGCGAGATCCTGCGCCTGCGTTGCGTATTGGAAGACCTCGCGCTGCGCGAGAGCATCGCCAATCACACCCAGGACTGGGAAGAAGCGGCGGTTCTGGCGCATCATCGGATGCAACGGGCGCAGAGCGAAGGTGCCGACAGTTTCGAGGATCTGCACAAGGCGTTTCACATGGCCCTGCTGGCCAATGCCCGGTCACCGATCCTTTTGAAATTCTGTTCGCAGCTCTACGATCTGAACATCCGCTACCGGTTTCTTGCCGGGCGCGCCCTGACCTATCAGCGGCGCGACGTGAGCGAAGAACACTCCGGCATCCTCTCTGCAGCCATCGGTCATGATGCGGATACGGCCAGCGAGCGGTTGCTGAACCATTACAAGCTGACCGGCGCGTTCCTGTCCGGATTGCTGGGCGACGGCACCTTCGGCTAGTGCGGGACGCTTCAGGGCTAACCTGTCGTCATCCCGCTCCAGCCGCTCCAGCCGCTGGTCAGGCCGGAACGAGCGTCAGGTCGAATTCCACCTTGAGGTAATCATCCGGCACCTTGCCTGACAGGTCGAAGCCTGCGTCCGGAAAGCTGCCTGCCGGCATCGCCTGATACCGCATCACCAGATCCTCGCGCACGCCAAAGACCGTGTCCTGATCGAGATATTGGTCGTCTTCCGGGAAGACCTCGGTCACCAGCGGCCGGAACCCCTCGGCCTCGGCAATGAAGTGCAGGTGCGAGGGCCGCCATGGGTGCCGCCCGCAGGCGCGAAGGATATCGCCCACCGGACCATCCGACGGCACGGTGTATTCCACCGGCTTGACCGTGGTGAAGGCATAGCGCCCGTCGTCGCCCACCGTCTGGAGCCCGTGGAAACTGTAGGTCTCCTGATCCGGGTCCTGGCTGGAATAGAGCCCGTTCGGCGCGGTCTGCCAGATGTCGAGCTTGGCGCCGGGGATCGGTTGCCCGTCCGGGTCCTTGACCCGCCCTTCGACCAGAACCACCTGCGCATCGAAATCGCGCCGCAGGTCGCCGCCCACGGCCAGCGGCGGCGAGCCGGTGATGTGAAACGGTCCCAGCACCGAAGACGAGGTGCCCTCGGGCCGGTTGTGCAGCATGTCGACCAGCGAAGACAGCCCGAGAACGTCCGACAGCAGCACGAATTCATGCCGCTCCTCGTCAGAGATCTCGCCGCATTTCTCCAGAAAGGCGATGCCCGTCTGCCATTCGGCATGGGTCAGGTTCACGTCCTTGGCAAAGGCGTGCAAGTGCTTCACGAGGCTGGTCATCACCTCGCGCAGGCGGGGCTCTGTCTCCTTGCCCATGTAGCCGATGAAGGCGTCGGTGATATTGTCCTTGGTAACGTCGCGCATGAGCGGGTCCTCTAGTTCAGAATGGCAAGGCTGAGAGCCGGGAAGCGGATCAGGAGCACCAGCACCAGCAGCATGACAAAGGCAAAGGGCAGCGCGCCGAGGAAGACATCCTTCAGCTTGATCCGGTCGTCGTCCAGCGTTGCCTTGATGACGAAGCACGACAGCCCCAGCGGCGGAGTGAGCAGCCCGATCTCGGCCGCCACCACCGCGACGATGCCGAACCAGACAAGGCTGAGGTTCAGCGCCTCGATCAGCGGCAGAAAGAGCGGCACCACGATCAGGATGATCGACGCGGTGTCGAGGATGGTGCCGAGAAACAGCATCAGCACCACCAGCAGCACCATGATCCAGAAGAACGAGAACTCATTCTCGGCCAGGATGGTCTGCAACTCGTTGGGCAGGCCGGCAAGGCCGAGCATCCGCGCGTACATCGAGGCGGCGGTGATCAGGAACAGGATCGCGGCGGTGATATGGCCGGTCTCGATCACGGTTTCCCAGAAACTGCGCCAGTTGATGCGCCGCCGTAGGGCCGCAATGATGATGCCGATGAGCGAGCCTGCAGCACCCGCTTCGACCGGCGTCGTCCAGCCGGTATAGATGCCGCCCAGCACGACAAAGATCAGCACGGCGATCGGCCCGATCTTCAGCGTGACCTCGCCCCAGCCCATCAGCGTTTCGGTCTCGACCTTGCGGCCGCCGACGAACCCGGGCGTGAAGCGTGCCATGAACCAGATCGCGCCGACATAGGCCGCAGAGAGCAACAGCCCCGGCACCACACCGGCGAGGAACATCTCGCCCACCGATTGCTCGGCCACGAAGGAATAGATGATCAGCATCGCCGAGGGCGGAATGATCATGCCCAGAACCGAAGACCCGGCCACCACCCCCACGGCAAAGCGTGGGTTGTAGTCGTATTTCAGCATCTCCGGCACGGACATCTTGGAAAATACCGAGGCCGAGGCAATCGAGGAGCCGGTGACAGCGGCAAAGACCGCATTGGCCCCCACCGTCGCCATGCCGATCCCGCCGGTGATGCGGCGAAAGCCCTGGTTCATCACCGAATAGATATCCGCCCCCAGCCCCGCCTTCGAGACTATGAGCCCCATGAAGGTAAATAGCGGAATGGTGGCGAAGGTGTACTCCATCGCGCTGTCGCCGATGGCGATCTTGAGCAGCGCGAAGCTGAGGTCGATATTGTCGCGCATGATCCAGATGGCGACGAAGCTCACCATGCCAAGCGCGATGGGAATGTAGACGCCCAGGTAGATCAGGACGACAATTGCAAGGACCGAGACCAGGCCAATCTCGACCGGACTCATGAGCCGCTTTCCGGATGAGGATCACCGTCGATCAGCGGCCGCGCCACATGCAGCAGGAAATGCACCGCGCAGAGCACTGCGCTCAGCAGGATGACAAGCTTGATCGGCCACCACGGTGCGGTAAACACCCCCGGCACGCCAAAGTAATCCTGGCTTTCCCACATTTCCTTGAACTCCGGGTACATGGTCCAGACCACCAGCACCATGAACACCGCACTGAGCAGGTCGATGGCACGGCTGAGCATCCGCCCCTTGCGCGGCGCCCGGGCATTGAGCAGGCCCAGGAAGCCGTCAGACCGGGTCAACCGACCGACGCGGATCACGTCGGGCAATTGGAGAAAGACAATCAGAACCATAGAGAATTGCACCACCTCGACCGCGCCCATGAAGGGCCGGTTAAAGAGCCCGCGGGCGATGATGTCGTAGTTCACCACCGCCACCAGCAGGACCACAACGAAGGTGCCGGCGACATTCGCGGCCATCGCGATGCCGTCGGCAATCCGTTTCAACGTGTCACGCACTGCGCTTTCCTGCCGCTGTGCTTCAGTTCATGCCAGCGTCGTTGGCCCAGTCACGAACCGGCGTAAAGCCTGCATCCTTGAGCTTGGCCATGTAGGCGTTCAGCATCTCGGTGCCCGGCTGGCCGGCGTCGTCCAGTTCCTTGGCCCATTCCAGTGCGATATTGGGCATCGCGTTGGCCCAGTCTGCACGCTGCTCTTCGTCCATTTCGACGACGGTACCGCCGGAGGCGACAAAGGCGTCGAGGCTTTCCTCGGCCTTGTCCATGGCAAGCCCGGCAACGTGGTCGCGGTAGAGCACGGCCACTTCAAGCAGCACATCCTTCACCTCGTCCGGCAGGCCGTCCCAGTAGTCCTTGTTGACGGTCACGGTCTTGGAGTTCACGGCGCCAAGGTCGGCCTTCAGCATGAAAGGTGCCACTTCGGCGATCTTGAAGGTCGCCGCCGATTCCGGCCAGAGCAGCGCGTGATCGACCAGACCGGTCTGCAGCATGTTGTAGAAGTCGGTCAGACCGCCGCGCACACCGGCGGCATTCTCGATCCCTTCGAGATAGCGCAGGTTCATGCCCGCACCGGCCACCTTGTCGCCTTCGAGGTCGGACAGCGTGTTGACCGGCTCTTTCGAGAACACCTGATAGGTGTCGAGCACCACGCCGGTCGCCAGGTAGACCTGGTTTTCGGCTTCGAACTCGGCCTGCATGGTCGGGAATTCCTTGGCGATCTCGTCGACAGCCTTGGCCACGGCCCGGGCATCGGCAGAGACAAAGGGCGTCACCGCTGCAATCGCCTGGCTGGGCAGTTTCGAGCTGTGGAAGATCGTTGTCACGATACCGATATCGCCCAGCCCCAGCTTGATGCCTTCGAGCACGCCGCGCGGCTTGACGATGGTACCGCCATAGCTTTCCTGCCAGTCCATCTCGTAGTTGCCGGACTCGGCCAGGCGCTTGTCGACCTCGGGGATGAAGAAGTTGGTGAACTCCTGCACCCAGAGCGCGCGCGCCGGGTAGCCGTCGATCACGACGGCCTTGATGGTTTCGGTCGCCATTGCGGGCGCGGCCATCACGCCGAGCGCGAGGCTGAATCCTGCGCCTTTTGCGAATGTTTTCAACATGTTTACTCCTCCCTGAGTATGATGCCGGGTTTCAGGCCTTGTGCCAGGTGATGGTCAGGTCGGTTCCGGCTTTTTCAAACAGTTTCGAGATCGCACAGAATTTCGCGGTCTCCCGGGCCACTTGTTGCAGCTCGTCGTCGTTGCACGGGCCGTCGGATGCCACATCCAGACGGATCGCGGTAAAGGGCACATCGACCTCCTCCACAAGAAGCACGCCCCTGCGGTCAAAATCAACTTCCATCCGGAAGTCGAGATTGCCGATGTCGATCCCCAGCTTGTGGGCGCATTTGTGGCCGATCACGTTGGTACAGCCGACCAGCGCCGCATAAGCCGTGGCCGTGGGCGACGGACCCTCATTGGTTCCGCCACGCGCCACCGGCTCGTCGATCACCACCGTATTGCCGTCCACCCCGATCTCGCTGCGGGAATGGCTGGTGCCCTTGCCCTCAAGCTTGATCGTCATGCTGGTCTTTTGCCTGATCGCCATTTCGCCCTCACATGATTTCGCAGATGTCGTCGAACGCGAAGCGCGGCAGTTTCTGGAACAGCGCGGTTTCGTCCGCGTATCCCATGTTGATCAGGAAATTCGATTTCCAGCCATTCTCGGCAAAGAACTCCTGATCGACGATCTCGTTCGAGAATCCCGACATCGCCCCTACATCCAGTCCCAGCGCGCGCGCGGCAATCATCATGTAGCCGCCCTGCAAAGTCGAGTTGCGGAATGCGGTATCATGGGCATATTTCTCTTTTCCGTCAAACAGATGCTTGCGGTCTTCATGCGGAAAGAGAAAATCGAGCCGCTGCCAATACAGCGGGTCCCAGGCCACGATTGCCGTCACCGGGGCGTTTCGCATCTTGTCGATGTTCTTGGCCTTCAGCGACTTGGCGAGCCGGTCCTTGGCGGCATCTGACTTGACGAAGATAAACCGCGCCGGACAGGTGTTCATGCTGGTCGGGCCCGAGATGGTGATCTCGTAGAGCTCGTGCAGCATCTCGTCGCTCACCGGCTTGTCGGTCCAGGCATAATGCGAGCGTGCATCGCGCAGGATCAGGTCGATGGCATCGTCGTCCAGCCGTTCGACACGGTCCCGCAACGCGCGGACCGCCTTTTGCGCATGTTCGCGCCGGATATCGGTAGGCTCGCTCATCATTCCGCCGCCTCCTGCTCCATGTCGCTTTCGTCGACGATGGGGCTGGCGCAGATGCCGATGCCCTCGATCTCGATTTCAACGGTTTCACCGGGTTTGAGCCAGCGCGGATTGGGCTTTTTCGCGTGCCCCACACCGGGCGGTGTGCCCAATGCAATGTGATCGCCGGGCTGCAGCGTGGTGTATTCCGAGATGATCGAAATCGCGCTCGCCGCCGACCAGATCATGTTGCCGGTGTTCGAGCTTTGCAGGATCTCCTCGCCTACCCGGCTTTCGATCTTCAACCCCGAGGCGCCCTCGGGCAGCTCGTCCGGGGTCACGACAACCGGGCCGATGGCGCCGGTGTCGTCAAAGTTCTTGCCCGGCGTCCACTGGTGCGTCTTGCGCTGATAATCGCGGACAGAGCCGTCGTTGAACACGGTGTAGCCAAAGACATGGTTCAGCGCGTCGGCTTCGGAGATATGCCGCCCGCCCTTGCCAATGATCACCATCAGTTCGGCCTCGTAATCCAGCCGCTCGGAACAGGTGGGCCGCACCATCGGCTGGCCCGCCGCCATGATCGACTTCCGGCCGCGCATGAAAAGCGCCGGGTAGTCGGGAATGTCGTAGCCACCTTCCTTGATGTGGTCGGTGTAGTTCAGCCCCAGGCAAATGATCGTCGGCGGTGCCGCAATCGGCAGTGCCGCGGTGATGTCCGACACCGCCACCGTCTTGTCGCCCTGCGCTGCGGCCGCGGCCTTTTCCATCAGATCCGCGTCGCCGGTCAGCGCCGCCAGATCGCTGCCGATTCCCGGCACGGCCTCGGTCAGATTGACCGCCTTGTCACCGTCGACCGCAAAGACAGCTTGTGTTCCTGCAACGCTTCCTACCAGCAAACGCATCGAATCCTCCAACTTGATTAACTGTAGTTTTGCCGATAAAAAAGCGTCAGGTCAAATAAAATCGATGTTTTATCTGGAGTGTCACGAGATGCCGAAATGGGAAGACTACAAGGCCGAAGCCCGGTCGCGCGGCGCGCTTGCGCTTGAGCTCTTTGTCGTTCACTCCGTGCCGACGGGTGACGGCGCCGCGGTCAAGGCCGCCCTGTCCGACCATCTCGCTTATCAGGCGCAGATGGAAGCCCGGGGTGCGCTGGCCTTTGCCGGGCCGATGTCGGACGAAACCGGCGACGAGATGCAGGGCATGGGGCTGATCGTCTATCGCGCAGCCTCCTTTGACGAGGCCCGTGCGCTGGCCGAAGCCGATCCGATGCACAAGGCTGGCGCCCGGTCCTTCACTTTGCGAAAATGGCTGGTAAACGAAGGTTCCCTGACCCTGTCGGTCGGCCTCTCCGGCCAGACCGTCGGGCTTTCCTGAAAGGGCTGACATGAGCCAGCGCAGCTTTCTCGGCGACATGCTGACAACCATCTTCGAGCGCCGACTGACCCGCCCCTTTGCCCGCGACAAACGCAGCCTGGAAGAGATGTGCCTTGCCCTGCTCGATGCCGAGGGCGAGGTTTCGGGCATCCATCTGGCCCAGGCGATTCTGGATCGGTACGCCGGTCTGGACAGCGACGCGCGGCGGGCGTTTTTCGAGTTCCTCAACACCGGGCTGGAAATCGACATTCACGCCCTTGAAACCGCGATGCAACGTTATGCCGAGGGCGGCACTTTCGAGGATTACGGCAAGCTTCTGGTCGCGGCGGAACCGCGGCGACAGGAGCTTTTGCGCCGTCTCAACCAGCCGCCCGGCGCCACCCGTGCCATCGTGCAGATGCGCACCGATCTGCTTGCCCTGCTGCGCGAGGCGCCGAATCTGGCGCGCACCGATCTCGATTTCCGCCATCTCCTGCGCAGCTGGTTCAACCGGGGCTTCCTTGTCCTGCGCCAGATCAGCTGGGAAACGCCGGCCTCGATTCTCGAGAAGATCGTGCAATACGAGGCGGTCCATGCGATCGACGACTGGGACGACCTGCGGCGCAGACTCTATCCCTCGGACCGCCGGTGTTTCGCCTATTTCCACCCGGTCATGCCCGATGAGCCGCTGATCTTTGTCGAGGTGGCGCTGACCCAGACCGTGCCCGATTCGATCCACCGGGTCCTGGCCGATGACCGCGAGGTCCGCGCCGCCCGCGACACCAAGGTCGCGGTGTTCTATTCGATCTCGAATTGTCAGGCCGGGCTCAAGGGCATCAGCTTCGGCAACCTGCTGATCAAGCAGGTGGTCGACGAGTTGCAGCGCGAATTGCCGGGGCTCGAGACCTTTGTCACCCTGTCGCCGATCCCGCGGCTGACCCGCTGGCTGGAAACCCGGGACGACGACCGCGCGCGGCGCGTGCTGGCCGGTGAGGCCGGGGACGACGAACTGCGTAGTGTCGCCGCCGACTACCTGTTGAACGCCAAGACCGCGACCGGCGAGCCCTATGATCCCGTGGCGCGGTTTCACCTTGGCAACGGCGCCCAGATCCACGCGGTTCACACCGGCGCCGATCTGAGCGACAACGGAATGCGCCAGTCCTGTGGCGTCATGGTCAACTATCACTACGACCTCAAACTGATCGAACAGAACCACGAGCGCTTTGTGCAAAGCGGCACGGTCTCGACCGCGCCCACCTTCCGGGCCAATGCCCCGGCCAACAAATCGCTTCAGCAAAGGATGGGCATCGCGTGAGCAATCATCTCTATGACACCCTGATCGCCGCACATGCGGGCACGGCAAAGACGTTTCTCAAACGCGATGGTGCCGCCGACCTGACATTCGACGATTTCCTCGGCCTGGCCGCGCGTCTGGCGCATGTGCTGGTGGCCCATGGTCTGACCCCGGGCGACCGGGTCGTGGTGCAGGCCGCGAAGTCCGTCGAAATGGTGGCGCTCTATGCCGCGACGGTGCAGGCCGGCGGGGTCTTTCTGCCGCTCAACACCGCCTATACGCGTGACGAAGTGGCCTATTTCGTCGGCGACGCCGAGCCCCGGATCGTGGTGGCCGATGCCGCCTCGGAGACGGCGCTGGCCGAGATTGCCAGCGGCGTGGGTGCCAAGTTGCTGACCCTGAACGCCGATGGCAGCGGCAGCCTGACTGCGGGTCTGGCCGACCGTCCGGCTACGTTCGACACGGTGCCGCGCGGGCCGGAGGACCTTGCCGGGCTGCTCTATACCTCGGGCAC
>Ga0189275_100554_pt1 | contig 11973 bp, 17 predicted proteins | sample N19A6minimetaG_FD_130329 | JGI IMG/M metagenome (GOLD analysis project Ga0189275, IMG submission 130329) | Marine microbial communities from the Costa Rica Dome - N19 A6 mini metaG | ecosystem: Environmental > Aquatic > Marine > Oceanic > Photic zone | place: Costa Rica: the Eastern Pacific...
ATCGCTTATTTCCCATCGTGAATCCTCCGTTTTCTAAACATAGCGGCGGACCACTTCAGTGCGAGAGGATCACTCTTCGGCAAAGCCACCTAGATGGTCGGCATACATGTGGGTGAGGATGATATCGGTGGGTGCTTCTTGGGTGAGGACCTCCCACGCCTGACCGGTTTCGGAGAACATGGCTTTCAGCGCGTTAGCGGATCCGGTGTCAACCAGAATGCGGCGGTCGCCAGTTTGAATGAGCCAGAGGTTGGCACCGATGGTGACGGTGTCGTTCATGGTATTGGAAACGGCTGTGGGGACATTGGAAAAATAGGCTGCGGGCAGCGTGAAATTGCCGTCGTCAAGCACGGTCAGATCAAAGTTTCCTAGGCTCAATGTGTGGGTTCGGGTGCTCATGGGGGCTCCTTTGGTTGCTGATGAAACATATGGCGGGAGAGGTCCGTTCAGCCTATTGTCGCGTATGACAAACTATTTGCTGATTGTGACAAAATGCCGGTGGCACCGTCTCTCATTATTCTGTTCTATCCGGGCGCGCTCCAATCTGCTGTTCTCGGATTGAGTGACATGTTGCGCTTTGCCGGGTTGGATCCGGTGATTGTGGAACGTGAGGCGGAGCTGCCGCCGCAGGTCGATGTTGTCATATTGCCGCCGGGCGCTCAGCTTCCGAAGCCGGAGGATGCGCCTTGGATTTTGGCGGTGCTGCAAGAAAGTGCGGCGGAGGGGGCGTTGATCTGCTCGGCCTGTCTTGGGCTTTTTTGGATTGCGGCGGCAGGTGTTGATGCAGGGCGACCGGTGACAACCCACTGGGGCATTGGCGCAGACATCCAAGCGACGTGGCCGCACCTAGAGGTGGATACGGATCGTTTGCTTATTGAGTACTCAAACCTTGTGACGGCTGGCGGTTTGATGGCGTGGGTCGACTTGGCCTTGATTGTGATTGAACGCCTTGTTGGGCATCAAGCGATGCTGACTGTGGCGCGCCATTTCGTGGTGGACCCCGGGCGCCGCGATCAACGGCGGTTCAAGCGGTTTCAGCCCAATGTGGCGCATGGTGATAAGCCGATTTTGCGTGGGCAACAGATGATTGAAAGCGATATCGCGGGCGGACATCGGTTTGTAGATTTGGCCGCGCAGGTCGGGTTGTCGCCGCGCACATTTCAGCGCCGGTTTGTGAAGGCAACCGGAATGAACGTGACGGAGTATCTGCAGCGGGTGCGCATTGAGCAGGCCAAGGCGCTTTTGGCTGACACGCAACGGGCAATATCGGATGTCGCGGCAGAGGTGGGGTATTCTGATTTACCTGCGTTCTATCGGGTGTTTCAGAAGGTGGTTGGCATGACCCCTGCCGGATTTCGGTCGGCGGTACAGAGCTAGCGGGGAGAGCTATCCATCTCAAGTTGGACATAGGCTGGCGCATGTAATGGGAAATTGGCTCACAATCTACCACGCCAATGTGATTGGGGGGCTCTTGTTCTGTGGCCTTGTGTCTTTCATATCGCTTTGAAAACGAGAGGACTCTGTCATGCCGAAAGCCACGCTTTACCGGATGGATTTGCCCAACTACACCTGCGGCTACGGCACGGCGGCGTTGCAGTTGTTGCAGAGCCATGGGTTTGAGATTGACGAGCATGTGTTGCGCACGCGGCATGAGACGGATGCTTTTAAAGACAAGCATCACGTGACCACGACGCCGCTTGTTTTTATTGAGGGCGTGAAGATCGGTGGGTTTACCGAACTTCGAAAGCACCTGAAGGCGCAGAAGCAACCGTCAAAACGGTTTTGGAAACGTTAAGTCGCATTGACACTGCCGTACTACCGAAGGATGTCTTGGCCACCCCAAGCAAGGAGCCTCCTCATGTCTGTACGTCACATTTCCACCGGATCCCCGTTTGAAGAGAAAATCGGCTATTCCCGCGCGGTTGTGGCCGATGGCTGGGTCTTTGTCGCCGGAACAACGGGCTATGATTATGAAACCATGACCATGCCTGAGGATGTGGCCGCGCAATGCCGGAACACGCTCAATACCATTGGTAAGGCGCTGGCAGAGGCTGGCAGCTCGCTCGATGATGTGGTGCGGGTGAATTACATTCTGCCCAACGGTGACGATTTTGAAAAATGCTGGCCTGTGACCAGTGAGGTGTTTGCCAAGGCAAAGCCGGCGGCGATGATGATCATTGCCAATCTGATGGAAGAGGCCATGAAGATTGAGATCGAAGTCACCGCGCGTGTGTCTAAATTTTAAAATAAGGAGACTGGGTCGTTCTGGCGGCCTTATGGCGGCACAGGTGCGCCCAACATTGTGTAATGGGAAATCGTTTTGCCCAAGTTTTTGGAGCCGTTTTGTTAGGGTGTTTGCCCCATTGGGGTATGGCGCAGGAAGCCAGAGCGGCGGATGTGTTTTCGCAGGTGGCCCAGAAGGCGCCTAAGCAGGCCTTTGGTGCGGCCTATGCCTTTGGCGCGGAGACGCCGCAGGTGATGGTTTCCGGGCCGCGCACGCGAGATGGCGGCGGCGCGGTTCAGCCTGACTCGCCATTTCATATCGGGTCCATCAGCAAGAGCTTTACGGCGACGTTGTTGATGCAGCTGGAACAAGAGGGACGACTGTCGCTCACCGCGCCGATTGGCGCCTATCTCAATGGGGCGAAGTATCCGCTGCACCCCACTTGGGCGGCGTTGACGCTGGAGCAGCTGTTGAGCCACACGGCCGGGCTTAAGGCCAACGCCTCGATGCGCGAAATGACGCAACGCCGTCCCGAGACGCCTGCGGAGGGTCGGGTGCGGATTTTATCCGCGTTTTGGCAGGACCCGGTGCCGCATCGGGCAGGTAAGTCGCGTTACTCCAACCTGGGGTATGTGTTGGCCGGTGTGGTGGCCGAAGCGGTCACAGGGCAGTCTTGGGAAGATCAGATTCAGGCGCGGTTTGGCCGCAAGCTGGGGCTGCACTCGCTGGGTTTTGGGGCGCCGGACGCGGCAAACGCGCCTTTGGGGCATGTTGGTATGATGGGCGTGAAAAAGCCGCTGGCTGCCGACGCGCCGGAGGCCGACAACCCTGCCTGGATTGGGCCTGCGGGCACGATCCATATGACCATGGGCGATTTGGCCCGGTGGGGGCAGGTGCATTTGCTGGCGTGCAAAGGTGAAGCGCCGCGCTTCCTGAGTGCTGCCAATTGTCAGCGGCTTTGGACTCCGGTCTCCAAAAACTACGGGCTGGGTTGGATCCCTGAAGAGAAAAAAGGGCTTGGACCCAAGCGCTGGCACAATGGGTCAAACAACCGGTGGTTTGCGGTTCTGGCGGTCTATCCGGAAGCCGATCTTGTGGTTGCGACAGCCTCTAACCATGCAACGGCGCAGCGCGTGACCAAGCTGGAAGACAAGATGGCGCGTGCCTTGGTCGCAGGGGCGCGCTAACGCTTGTTTCCGGCCGGAGGCTCGCTCATACCTGCGGTTGACTAAGCGACAGGAGAGCGGGCCCTATGACGTCTCACATTGCCACCGACCGCGCCGCCAATCGGCTAGGCGCGCTCTTCATGGTTGCGGCTATGGCCGGGTTTGCGGTGGAGGATGCCTTCCTCAAAGCCGCAGCCCAAAGCTTGCCGATTGCGCAGGTTATGGTGCTGTTTGGTGCGGGCGGTGCGATGGTGTTTGCGCTGTGGCTGCGGGCCAAGTCACAGCCCTTGGCCCCCAAAGAGGTGGTGTCGCGCCCGATGCAGGTGCGGGTGGTGTTTGAGATTGTTGGCCGTCTGTTTTTCACTCTGTCGTTGGCGTGGACAGCGCTGAGCTCCACGACCGTGATCTTGCAGGCGACGCCATTGGTGGTGGTGGCCTTTGCGGCGCTGGTGCTGGGCGAAAAGGTGAGCTGGCGGCGCTGGCTGGCGATTGTCATTGGTCTGATTGGCGTGGTGTTGATTGTGCGACCCGGCGGGGACAACTTTAGCTGGCTGTCGCTTTTGGCCGTAGCGGGGATGCTGGGCTTTGCCGGGAGAGATTTGGCCAGTCGGGCGGCGCCGGCGAGCTTGAGCACTGCCGTGTTGGGGCTTTACGGGTTTTTGGCGATTGTGGTGGCTGGTGCGGCGTACGGCGTGATCTGGGAGCAGGTGCCGTTTCAAACTCCGCCGCCGATGGCGTTGCTGTCTGTGGTCGGTGCGGTGGCCTGCGGGGTGTTCGCTTATAGCGCGCTGATGCGGGCGATGCGGACCGGTGAGGTATCTGCGGTGACGCCCTTCCGCTACTCGCGGCTGCTGTTTGGGGTGGCCCTTGGCGTGGTGGTGTTTGGCGAGCGTTTGGACAGCTTTGTGTTGATCGGCAGCGCGTTAATTGTGCTGTCAGGGCTGTTGATCATGTGGCGCGGGCGCGCGGCCAGTTGACGGTCGATAGCATTGGTCCGATCTGGCGGTTTCGCCCACTGGACCTTTGCGGCCAAATGGTCCATATGAAGGAAGAATTTGCGGAGACTCCCATGGGCATTCTGAGCACAATCAACAATGTTTTGACCTGGTGGAACGGCGGGACGCTGAACACCAAGCTGTTTACCATTCGCAAGGGCGTGAAGATGGGGGAAGACGAGCAAGGCAACGTCTACTACCGCACCGCCAATGATTCCAAACGCTGGGTGATCTTCAACGGTGAAGTTGAGGCCAGTCGCGTGAGTGCAGATTGGCATGGCTGGCTGCACCGGACCTTTGATGAGGTGCCAAGCGAAAAGCCGCTCAAGCACAAAGAGTGGGAAATCCCGCATCAGGAAAACGTGACCGGCACTGCGCTGGCCTATGCGCCTGCGGGCACCATCCGCGCGCATGGCAAGGCGCCTGTGGAGCGGTCGGACTATGAGGCCTGGAGCCCAGAGTAAATCTGATGTCTGCGGTTCGTACAGAGACGTTTGTCGGCGCTGCAGTGGTGGCGGTGGCCGCTGGTTTCCTTTTTTATAGCGCACAGTTTGCCTCCGTCGGGCAGAGCAGCGTGGGCTATGCTCTGAATGCGTCCTTCCGCTCGATTGAGGGCGTGAGCGTGGGCACAGATGTGCGTCTCGCCGGGGTGAAGATCGGCACTGTGACCGATATTCAGCTTGATCCGCAGACCTTCCGTGCGGAGACGACATTCAGTGTTCTGGATGGGGTCGAATTGCCCGATGACAGCGCAGTGGTGATTTCATCGGAAGGCCTGCTGGGCGGGAACTTTGTGGAAATTCTGCCCGGTGGTTCGCCATTTTTGTTCGAAGCTGGCGACGAAATTGAAGATACGCAGAGTTCTGTCAGCTTGATTTCGCTGCTTCTGAAATTTGTGAGCGGTGGTGACGATGATTAAGTGGGCAACCTTGGCCGGGGCGCTGATGCTGCCAGTGATGGCGCAGGCGCAGGACATCCAGATCGAGATGCTTGATATTCAGCCGCTGCAGTATGAGCCGCTGACCATCCCGCTGGGTGATGTGAAGAGCGAGAGCGTGGTGGCCGCCACGGTGGGTAAAGGCGCGTTGCTACGCGGGCTGGATAAGCTGACCGGGCAGGTGGCGGATTTTGAGCTTAATAACGGCTATTCGGTGAACTTTGGCACGCTGCGCGTGGATATGGCGCAATGCCGTCATCCCAGCGAAAACCCAAATGGAGACGCCTTTGCCTTTATCTCGGTCTATGAAGACCAGGGTTCCGGGGCCAATGTGTTCCAAGGCTGGATGGTGGCGTCGTCACCTGCGTTGAGTGCGCTGGATCATGCCCGCTATGATGTCTGGGTACTGCGCTGCACGGGCTTGGCTCAGGCGGACGCGGAGAGCACCTCTGAGGACGACGGCAATGAGTGAGCCGTGATGTCGGCGTCGTGCCGCAGCGCCCATGTCAGCATCTTGTGATAATCCGCACGGGGGATTTCGATCGCCCCCAATGAGATCAGGTGATCGGTCACAAACTGTGTGTCAAACAGCGTGAAGCCGCAGCGGCGCAGGTGTTCGATCAGATAGGCCAGAGCAATTTTTGAGGCGTCGGTTCTGCGGGAGAACATGCTCTCACCAAAGAAAGCCCCGCCAAGGGTTACGCCGTAGACGCCGCCTACCAGTTCATCGCGATCCCAGATTTCCAATGAGTGGGCCTCTCCGCGCGCGTGCAGTGCCATGTAGAGGTCATGAAGCTGTGCGTTGATCCAGGTCTCTTCACGGTCGGCGCAGCCTTCCAGCACGCCTTCGAAGTCCGCGTTGAGCGAGACTGTGTAACCGCCACGCCGGATGCGTTTGGCGAGGCTGCGGGAGATGTGGAAACTGTCGAGGGGGAAGATGCCGCGACGGATCGGGTCCACCCAGAAGATGTCCGGGTCGTCGCGGTTTTCGGACATGGGAAAGACACCCATGCCGTAGGCGCGCATCAAGAGGTCTGGTGTGACCTCACTCATGACGCGCGCCCAAGCAGGATTAGCCCTCAGCCATGTTGGCTTCGAGCCACTTCTCCAACCAGTGAATGTTGTATTCGCCGGTGTGGATGTCTTTTTCCTGAAGCAGGGCGTGGAACAGCGGCGTCGTGGTTTCGATACCGTCGATGATCAGCTCACCCAAAGCCCGATCCAGACGCGCGAGCGCCTCGGCTCGGTCGCGCCCATGCACAATCAGCTTGCCGATCAAGCTGTCGTAGTAGGGCGGGATGTTGTAGCCGTCATAGAGCGCGCTATCCATGCGCACACCAAGTCCACCTGGCGCGTGATACGCGGTGATCTTACCGGGACGCGGGGCGAACTCTGGCAGTTTTTCCGCGTTGATGCGCACCTCAATGGAGTGGCCGTTGATTTCCAGCTCGTCCTGCTCAAAGGACATGTCCAAGCCGGCTGCAACGCGGATTTGCTCGCGTACGAGGTCCACACCAAAGATGCCTTCGGTCACCGGGTGTTCCACCTGAAGACGGGTGTTCATTTCGATGAAATAGAACTCGCCGTTCTCATACAGGAACTCGATGGTGCCCGCGCCGATGTAGTTGATCTTGGCAACCGCATCTGCACAGACCTTACCGATCTTGGCACGTTCTTCTGGTTTGATGGAGGGGCCTGGGGCCTCTTCAAAGACCTTCTGGTGACGCCGCTGAAGCGAGCAATCGCGCTCACCGAGGTGTACCGCTTTGCCTTTGCCGTCCCCGAAGACCTGAATCTCGATGTGGCGCGGCGTGGTGAGGTACTTTTCGATGTAGACTTCATCGTTGCCAAAGGCGGCTTTGCCTTCTGCTCGGGCGGTCATAAACGCGCTTTCCATGTCCGCAGCCGTCTGGGCCACTTTCATGCCGCGACCACCGCCACCAGCGGTGGCTTTGATGATCACCGGATAGCCCATCTCTTCGCCAAGTTTCTTGGCGGCGTCGAGATCGGGCACACCACCGTCAGAGCCAGGCACGCAAGGCACGCCCAGTTTGATCATGGTGTCTTTGGCGGTGATCTTGTCGCCCATGATGCGGATGTGTTCCGCAGTTGGGCCGATGAAGGTCAGGCCGTGGTCTTCGACGATCTGCACAAAGTTGGCGTTCTCGGAGAGGAAGCCATAGCCCGGGTGGATCGCTTGCGCGCCGGTCACTTCGCAGGCGGCAATGATCGACGCCATGTTCAGGTAGCTGTCGGTGCCGGGGGCCGGGCCAATACAAATGGCCTCATCCGCCATGCGCACGTGCATCGCGTCGGCGTCTGCGGTGGAGTGCACCGCGACCGATTTGATGCCCATTTCGCGGCACGCACGGATCACGCGCAGGGCGATCTCTCCGCGGTTTGCGATCAGGATTTTGTCAAACATGAGACTGCCTTATTCGATGATCACCAGAGGTGCGCCATACTCGACGGTGTCGCCATCGCCGACCAGAATGCGCTTCACGGTGCCGGATTTTGGCGCCGGGATGTGGTTCATGGTTTTCATGGCTTCCACGATCAGCAGGGTGTCGCCTTCGGACACGGACTGGCCGACGGAAGCGAAGGCCGCGGCGCCTGGCTCTGGTGCGAGATACACGGTGCCCACCATTGGCGAGGTCACGGCGCCTGGGTGGCTGGCCGGATCGTCGTCAGACGCGGCCGGTGCGGCAGCGGGGGCTGCGGCTGGCGCTGCAGCTGCGGCAGGAGCCGGAGCGGCGGCTGGGGCTGCGACGGCCACGGGGGCTGCGGCGACCATTTGGGTCTGACGGCTGACGCGCACGTTCAGGCTGTCGTCTTCGCCGTATTCGCGCATCACTTCCAGTTCAGTCAGGTCGTTATCGCGCAGCAGCTCTGCCAAAGCAGAGATAAAGGCCACATCAGAGTCGTGATTTTTGTTGCTCATTTTACGTTTCTATCCCCTACGCGCTTATGCGCTGTTGAGTCTTATTTGTTTCCCCTGCGGCGCTTATAGAGAAAAAGCTGCCCCTAGGAAAGCTGAACTGGGTGGCAGATGGGGGGAAATGGACGCAGTTTCCAGTCCTGAATCTGCCCTAGAGTGGCATTCCGGACAATTTGGCGACCAATTCGGCCAGTTTGCGGGCGCCAAACTTGCGCAACAGGCGCGCGCGGTACTCTTCGACGGTGCGATATGAGAGGTCCAGTTCCAGTCCAATTTCCTTGGAGGTCATGCCACGGCAGGTGAGAATGGCCACCTGACGTTCGCGTTGCGTGAGCTCCACGACGGGGCGGTCATCAGACAGGTCGGCAAAGGACCAAACGCTTTTGTAAAAAGGGTTTTCCGGTGAGGTGGACTGTCCTCGGACACGGCACCAGAAGAGCGTACCATCTCGGCGTTGCATGACCCGTTCATCGCTGTAGCGTCCGGTGCTGCCCATGGCGCTGTAGACCTTTTCGCCCAGCTTCTGGAAATCCTCATCAGAGGCATAGAAGTCGGCGATGGAGCGCTTGGCGCAGTCGTCAGGTGCGATGCCAAACATCTCACCAAAGCGCAGGTTCACCCGTTGGATGATCCGGTTTTCGAGGATGCAAAGCCCAACGGGCGCATGATCAAAGGCAAGTGCGTGCAGTTCCATGGGGCGCAGTGATGGCACAGGCGCAGCCAAAGGGGAAGGTGCAATAAGAAACGGCGCGCAATGGGGCGCGCCGTTTTGTTGGTAGGTATTTTAGAGGCCGGAATTGAAACGGTCGCGCGCGGCGCGGCCCGCGTCGGAGTTCTCAAAACAGACCAGAAGGTTGTGATTGGCCAGCGGTGTTTCGTGGAATACCAGCGTGTCGGCATGTTTCGCAAGACGCGGCTCGGTCGCCAGCATGTGCTCAAACACGTTGCGGTCAATCACGGCCGCATCCATGCGACCTGCGGCAACTTTCTCGACGTTTGAGGCGTCGGTGGGACCTGCGTCAACTTTCAAGGAGCCGTCTGCGACCATCGCATCAAAGCGGGCTTCGTTGATGTAGCCTTCGACGACGCCAATGTGGTAGTTGCCCAGGTTGGCATGATCTGACCAGTCAAAGGCGTTGTCCTTGCGATGAATGAAGCCCACTGGAGAGGTGCCAAACGGGGCGGAGTAGACGCAGCGGTCGCCGCCCTTTTCCGCATCTGCGCCAGCGTCATAGTACTCCGGGTACAGGCCCAGATAGTCCGGGTTTTTGGCGGCCAGGTTGACGGCACGGTTCCAAGGGAAAACCTCGGCGACAACGTCGTCGCCTGCCGCGGCGAAGGCGCTGGTGACGGCATCCGTGGATGCGCCCGTGCCGTCAGCGTTGACGTATGGGGGCCATTCAAGTGTGGTCAGTTTGACGGTTTCGGCAGAGACCGTCGTTGTAAGGGCTGCAAGAGCAGCAGCAAAAAGCGTGGATTTTTGCATGGTGCCTCCAAAAGTGAATTGAACATTTAAGTTCCGGCGTCACCTGAGCATGAGAATGCTAATAAGCCGTTAGTCGGATGTGACAGCTGTGTGTCAGGTGTTTGTTTGAGTGGGCCATGTCCGCAAAAGCAGCCTGAGAGGCTGCCAAAAGCGTTTTTTGGGGGGCAGGCGATTAAAACAGGTAAGAGCTTTGTTGCTTTGCCAGGTGCATGCCACGGTTTGGAGCAACAAAACGCTGAAAGCCTCGCCTATTTTGGCAGAGCTTTGTGGTATGCCAGAGCGCAATGTCGATGTGACGATGGTCGCATGGGTATTTTCGCCCAATTTTTAGAAATCCCCATCAGAGGCGTGGATGTCGGCGAGTGCGCTGTCAGGTCAGTCCTCAGACGTCATTCAAATAAAAAGATCCGCGTGGCATCTCGCTCTGGCGGTATAGGGCCGTCGCTATTGTGTGGCCGATTGGAACGTCGCGGTCAGCCGTTCGTTTAAGGCCACATGGGCGGCAAACGACGTGCCATAGTGCAGGTCAGCAAGTGCAGCGATGTCGTTGAATATAAATTGTATTTGGCCTGATGTGTCTTCGTAGACCAGAAACTTTTGGCAAAACGCCTCCAGGCCGATCGAGGGGTAATCCCGCATGGCGATGCCCCCGGGGGCAGGGCCACCAAAGAGAAGCAGTTTGCTTTGAGGGAGTGTGATCCCAAGGGGTGCAGCCTCTGCAGTGAAGTCAACCTCTCCGAACTACACGGTGTCTGATTGGGCCATAACGACATCTTTGAGGTTTTTGACAGTCGTCTCAAAGTCATAGGCGGAGCGTAAAGACAAAACGCCATAGTTGAACGTGAGCCCGTCCGTTGGCGCCTCCATTACAGGCAAGGGTGCGTCTTTCAGGAGCGCGTCCAATCGTGAGGAAAATTGGTGCTCAAATTCACTGTTGAGACCGTGGCGACGGGCGAGTAAATCGAATCTGGTGAAGCTGAGAGACGCGTTGCCGGTGTTGTCAAATGCAAGCACGCGAAATGGAAGGTCCAAACCGGCCCGGATATTTTGCGATAAGATTTGACTGTTCACTTCTGGGTCGGAAAGGATGAGCACTCGCGAAGGTGGCATGGGCTCAACTGCCTGGGTTGCAAGGCGGGCGTGATCAATCTCTGCGATCTCGGCAAGGCCCTGGCTTTGCGCGGCGGACTGAAGAGTTGCAATCGCGTCATCTATTGGTTGTTGTGTTGCTGGTTCTGCGCCTAAGACACCAGGAAACAGCGCCAGCCACCCGCAGAGAACGAAGCTCCTGTGGCTTCTCATGTCGATGCACTTTCATATTCGGCATGTTTTAGCGCCTGCCATGCCAGCGCAAAAAAGCCGATTTCAGCGGCCAAGTAGAACAGCAGAACACCATTGGGAACGCCATCTATCACAATGCTGAGTAGGCGCCCGGCGGTCAGGCCTCCCATGAATAGGAGCATCACCCAAAGCGCTGGGACGGTGAGATTGGGGTGCTGTGACGCCACCAGCCAGAAAGTGGCATTTGCCAAATAGAGGCCCATTACCGCACGAAACACATGGGTGTGGTTGACGCCCTCAACACTGAAGCCAAGAAGGAATGGAAGGGTTTTCTCGGGGCTGACCCCGTAGGACAGCGCGATTGGAAGCAAACCTATGGCGCCAAGTAAGAGAACGACACGTGCACTCATCAAGATACTCTCAACTGAATAACTACTGAAACGGGATATCTGCATAGAAATGGTCGCATGAATGCCCCGTGACGGAAAGGTGTTTTCGAAGAAATGCTAAACGTTGAGTTGATCGATAGAGGTGGCGAAAAAGAAAGCCCCGCCAAATCTGGCGGGGCTTTAGAAGTTTACCAATGCGTCGCGCTTAGTTGACGATGGTCGCCTCGGTGGCGGCGCGCAGTTCGTCCTCTGACACACCGTCAGCGCATTCGACGATTCTTAGGCCGCCCTCAACCACGTCAAGCACACCCAGATTGGTGATGATGCGGTCAACCACGCCTTTGCCGGTCAGGGGCAGGGTGCATTCCTTCAGAACTTTGGAGACGCCGTGTTTGTTGGCGTGATCCATCACAACCACCACGCGGCCGACGCCGGCCACCAGATCCATCGCGCCGCCCATGCCTTTGACCAGTTTGCCGGGGATCATCCAGTTGGCCAGATCGCCATTTTCGGCCACTTCCATTGCGCCGAGGATGGCCATGGCGATTTTGCCGCCA
>Ga0189275_100556_pt1 | contig 11891 bp, 11 predicted proteins | sample N19A6minimetaG_FD_130329 | JGI IMG/M metagenome (GOLD analysis project Ga0189275, IMG submission 130329) | Marine microbial communities from the Costa Rica Dome - N19 A6 mini metaG | ecosystem: Environmental > Aquatic > Marine > Oceanic > Photic zone | place: Costa Rica: the Eastern Pacific...
TCGCGATCATCCGCACAGGGCCGTTCGACTGCACCTGAAGCGAAAGCTTCCACCGCAGCTTAACAGTCTGGCCGATCAGCGCGGTCAGCAGGGCCATTTCCGCTACCAGGGCTTCGACCTGCGGCGGGTAATCGTGCTGTTTCAGGATACCGCCCAAGACACCATCCAGCCGCGCCACCCGGCCACGGATGTCGGAAGCATCAAGTTGAAACGGCAGGACTGTATCGTCCCAGGCGATGGAGTTCACGGATGTCATGGGATTTCCCTGTTGCCCGGTCCCGGCATATCGCCTCTATATAGGCCCGACAAGACGGGGGCCAAGAGGCAGACCATGATCCGCCGCGTCGGAAATACGCCCGAACCGGGGCGGAGCTATCAGTTGCGCGCCGGCGCTTATGCGATCCTGCCGCTCGGCGACAAGGTCCTGCTGACCCGGCAAAGCGGGTCGGATGAACCGCTGCAATTGCCCGGTGGCGGGATCGATCCGGGCGAATCGCCGTTGCAGGCGCTGCATCGCGAAGTCTTCGAGGAAACCGGCTGGCGGATTGCCGATCCCCGGCGCATCGGCGCGGCGCGGCGGTTCGTCTACATGCCGGAATACCGGATTTGGGCGGAAAAGCTCTGCACCGTCTACCTAGCCCACCCGGTGCGGCCTCATGAAGCGCCGCTTGAACCCGGACACCAGGTTGAATTCGTGCCGACAGACGACGTCGGACAAAGGCTCGACAATCCGGTCGACCGGTTCCTGTTTCGCCGCGCGGTTCGCCTTGGCCTGATCAGGTGAATTCCAGCAGAGCCGCGGAAATGTCGTCGGGGAATTCTTCTTGCCCGGAGGATTCCGAGAGGGTCCAGACCATCGTTTCGAGAAATTCGCGCCCGGCCAGATGACGCAGATCGTCGGTCATCTGCATGAGACCGTCATCGTCAATGAACCCGCCCTCGGCCTTCGGGCATTCGGTAATGCCGTCGGAATAAAGCAAAAGCCGGTCGCCGGGGGAGAGCGTGATTTCGAATTGGTCGAACTTCGCGCCCTCGAACAGCCCCACCGGCAGGCCGCCCTTGCCGATCAGTTCGACCCTGCCGTCGGCCCGCAGAACCAGCGGAAAGGGATGCCCGGCCTGCGCAATCTCGACCCGGCCGGTGGCAAGATCGACATCGGCGAGCACCATGGTAAAGTAATGCTCGGTCTCCATTTCCTCGAGCACCAGCGCGTTCAGACGGGCGACAACCTCGGCCGGGGGCAGCATCATGTAGGTGCCTTCGCCGGTTTCCCGCAGGGCGACGTTCTGGTCCGGCGTGCTGGTGGAAAGATAGCCCGCCAGCCGCGCCGTCATCAGCGCCGAGCTGATGCCATGGCCAGACACATCGATGGCGTAGACGCCCAACCGGGTCTTGCTGACCGGAAAAAATCCGACCAGATCACCGCCGACATGGCCAGACGGGCGCAGCAACAACGACAGATCGGCGTTTTCGAATCGGCGAAACCGCTCGCGCACCAGCGATTGCTGCAGCTTCTTGGCTTCGATCAGGTCGTTGTCGAGCGCGTCATAAAGCCCCTGCAATTCGTTCAGGGTTTTTGAGATGACCCGGTTTTGATCGCTCAACTGCCGCTGCATCCGGATGATGCGTTCTCCGGCGGTGATACGGGCGCGCAATTCATCCGCGTGGACAGGTTTTGACAGGAAATCGTCGGCGCCGTTGTCCAGGCCGCGGGCCACCGCACCCTTTTCACTCTTCGAAGTCAGCAGGATGAAATAGCCATAGGATTCGCGCTCCATCGCTCTGAATTTCTTGCAGAATTCCAGCCCGTCCATGCCCGGCATCATCCAGTCGCTGAGCACCAAATCGGGCGGGTCGATTTCGCAATACGCCAGCGCATCCTGACCGCTTTCGGCCTCGGCCACCGCATAGCCCTGTTTGCGCAGGGAGGCCGACAGGATCTTGCGCTGCAACTTGCTGTCGTCGACGATCAGGATTCGCAACTGCCCGGCTGCGCCGAAAACCTCCGACCGCGCCTGTTTCTGTGCCGCCAAATCCATTGCCTGATCGTCCGTCCTGATTCCTCAACGCTTCCGATATCGGCTGCCGATCTTAATTGCAGGTGAAGGCGGGGATTTTCGGAAAAGTTTAGGTAATCCCGAAAGCATTTCTTGACCTCGATCCGCTAGGACGGAGCGGGTAGCAAAGGAAGGGCGGTCAAATGATCGACTGGGCGCGCGTGACCGAATTGCGCGAAGAAATAGGCGAAGAGGATTTCGCCGAGGTTGTGGATTTGTTCCTCGAAGAGGTCGATGCGGTGATCCAGACTCTGACACCGGGGATGGACGATCTTGAGGCGCAGTTGCATTTCCTCAAGGGAAGCGCGCTCAACCTCGGCTTCGATGCCTTTTCGGCGTTGTGTCAGGCAGGTGAAACCGCCGCCGGTGCGGGCGCCGGTGGCAACGTCGACATCGCAAGCATCCGGTCGGTCTATACCGCGTCACGCGCGGAATTTGCCACCGGGTTGGAGACCCGGCTAGCCGGCTAGGAAAAGCTGGACGTCGGCCACGTTGGTGCCGGTTGCCGCAGTGATCAAAAGCGCGTCGGCCCGCCGCAGGGCTTCGTAACTGTCGTTGTTTTCGAGCAGGGCCAGGGCATCCGTACCTATGGCCGCGGCGGTGCCGGCATCGACGATGCCGCCCGCCGCATCCGTCGGACCATCGCGCCCGTCGGTTCCGGCAGACATGAACAGCCACTTGCCGGGCAGGTCGTGGTCGGCCGCGCCCAGCGCGACTCGCAACGCCAGTTCCTGATTGCGCCCGCCGCGCCCGTCACCGCGCAGGGTGACAGTGGTTTCGCCCCCGAAGATCAGCGCAACGGGCCGATCCTTCGGCGCCTTGGCCGCCTCAGCCAGAACGAAACGCGCCGCGTCGGCCACGTCCCCCACCAATGCGTCCGAGACGATCCGCGCCTCGACCCCCTCTGCCGCCGCCAGCATGGCCTCAAGGCTCTTGCGGTTGGACCCGATCAGGTGGTTTTCGCAAGGAGGTGTCTCGGGCGCGGTCGCGGGATGCGACAGGTGCGCCCGCACGCTCTCGGGACAGGCCTCCCAGACGCCAGCGTCCTTCAGCAGCTTCGCCGCCTCTTCGCGGGTGCCGATCGGCCCGACCGTCGGACCCGAGGCAATGGCGCGCAGATCGTCACCGATCACGTCGGACAGGATATAGGCCGTTACCGGCGCCGGCGCGGCACAGCGCAGAAGGCCACCGCCTTTGAGTTGCGACAATTGCTGGCGCACCAGATTCATCTGCACGATGTCCAGCCCGGCGCCCAGAAGCAGCTTGCTGACCGCGGCCTTGTCGGCCAGCGACACGCCCTCGACCGGCGCCGGGACCAGCGCCGATCCGCCGCCGGACACCAGCACCACCACCGCGTCCTTGGGACCAAGGTCGCGCAACCGCGACATGATCTCCTGCCCCGCGCGCAGCCCGGCTTCATCCGGCACCGGATGCGCGGACCGCAGGACCTCGGCCCCCGACACCTTCATCTGGTTCTCGTAATGGGTGACCGCCAGCGCCTTGCAGGGTCGTTTCACATGGGTCAACGCCTCTTTCAGCATCGCCGGGGCCGCCTTGCCGATGGAGATCACGTGCAAGGCCCCCGCCGGATTTGGCATCGGATGCCGGGCCAGCGCCTTGCGCAGGGCAATTGCCGGATCGGCGGCTTCCACGGCGGCATTGAAAAGCGCGCGGGCGGTGCGATAGAGGGTCTCGGTCATGGGGCAAACTCACAGCGGCTGATGACCCTGCCTGCCTGCCATTGCTGGGCAATGTCAATCGTAAGTCCCGCGGGAATCCCGTTGGCAAGTGATTGCGCAAGGCAAAGGGTCACTCCCTCCGCGCCGGTTGCCACGACATTGGCGTGATCGAACCCGAAGAATTGTTGGACCCTGGGATAGAGCGCTTTATAGAGCGCCTCCTTGGCGGAAAAGATCGCAGTGCAGGTCATAGCATCGGGATCGGGGCCGAGCCGGGCCAGGTCTTCCGTGGTCAAGACAGAGTGACGGATCGCCCGCGCGGCGCGGGTATCGGCCAAGGCCTCGATGTCCAGACCCAGCAGCGCGCCGTCGATCCCGACCCAGGCACCGACCGTTCCGTGCGAGTGCGACAGGGACCCTTGCACCCCGGCGGGCCAGAGCGGTTCGCCCTTGTCGCCACGCCCGACCTCCGCGTCAGAGTGCCCGAAAAACTCCAGAGCCTGCCGCGCCAGAACCCGGCCTGCCAGGTACTCGGCCCGCCGCTTGGCCACCGCACGGTCGAGAAAACCGGGCAGGTCGATTCCGAAGCGGGCAAAATCCGCGTCACGATAGGCCGTCACGTCATAGCTGGCGGTCAAGAAGCAGCGCGTGTCGCTACTCTCGCAGAGATCTGGCGTGGAGAGAAAGGGATCGGTCGACGGCAAAACCTCAGCCAGCGAAGGTGCCGAAATGCCCGCCGTGAAAAATCAGCGGATCGCCGTCGCGATAGCGCAGCTGCTCGACCCGGCCGATGATGATCTTGTGATCGCCGGCATCCACGGTCTGCTCAAGGCTGCATTCAAACGCTGCCAGCGTATTGCGCAACAAGGGCACGCCATGTTCGCCCTCAAGGGAATTGGCCTCGGTGAAATGTCCGCCGTCCTTGGCAAAGGCCATGGCCAGATCGTATTGCCCGGAGTGCAGCACGTTCAACGCATAGCGCTTTGCGCCGCTGAACAGGTCATACCGCAGCGACCCCTGGGCCAGGCACCACAGCACCAGCGGCGGGTTGAGCGAGACCGAGGTAAAGGAATTCGCCGTCATGCCGGTCGGCCCTTCGTCGGTGAGGGTCGTCACCACCGTCACCCCGGTCGCGAACTGGCCCAGCGCATTGCGGTACAGCCGCAAATGCTTGGTATCGGGCCGGAACGGGACGGGTGTCATCATGGTGTCGGTCCAACGGGGCGTATTCATAGGCACATCGCATTCACTGGCCGCGGGGTAAAGCGCAAACCGGACCCCCGGGTCAAGCCTTCCCCAAGGCAATCCACACTGTATGGCCCGGGACTATAGCGCCACGATCCGGCAAAACTTGGGCAAAACCACCCAAACCGACATCAGTCGATCCCGCGCCCTTCGACGCAATGGCCATAGACCGTGGTCAGCAGCGAAATCCCGATCATCGTGGCGAACCAGTTGACCACGATGGTGTAGACCAGGGACACCAGCGAATTGGGGTCTCCACTGACAAACGTCGGGATCTGCATGATCAGCGACGCGATGATCATGAGCCCTGCCAAGCCGACCAGGGCGCCGGTTTCTCCGGCGGTCTTGCCCCAGGCCTCGCGGAACGAAATCTCCTGGCCGACGGAAATCGCGGGCAGGATCGGTGACAGGCGAAAGAACACAAAGGCCCCGACGCCGACGGCCAAAGCCACCATGACGAGCGGGCCAAGGAAGAGGCCAAGTGTGATGACGGGGATCAACACCAGCCCCACTGTCAGTCCCAGAAGCACCGACCGCCAGAGATACCCGAGGACGGTGCCGCCCGGCCATCGCGGCACCCAGCCCCGCGGCTCTTCGCCCAACAGCACGAAGCGGTGCCAGGCGACGGCGATCCACAGGCTGGCGCAGAGCGAGGCAATCCCGAGGATCGAGATCATGAAAGTCTCGCCCGTGGTATACGCCGGGTAGAGGTTGCCATCAGGTCCGAGCACCGTTTCACCGTCCGCGACCGCGAACCCGTAAACCTGTGATGCCACCTGAACCGCGTAGAGCACCAACGATATCCGCAGCGCGATATCCAGATTGTTGAGGACCAATCGCACCGAATGGGCGAACATCGACCAGGCTTTCATAGAAATCTCCAGGACCAGGGTTGCCGTGCATGGTGCGGTCTCAACCCGGCAAGGTCAACGGCGCTGGCTTGCTCCTGCCGGGAAAACCGGCTATCGCGCGGGCGTCACGCAGAAAGGAAACCGTCCCATGTCCGCGCCCAAGAAAGTCGTCCTGGCCTATTCCGGCGGCCTCGACACCTCGATCATCCTGAAATGGCTTGAAACGGAATATGGCTGCGAGGTGGTGACCTTCACCGCCGATCTCGGCCAAGGGGAAGAGCTGGACCCGGCGCGCAAGAAGGCCGAGATGATGGGCGTGAAGGAGATCCATATCGAGGATCTCCGCGAGGAATTCGTCTCGGATTTCGTTTTCCCGATGTTCCGCGCCAACGCGGTCTACGAAGGGCTGTACCTCCTGGGCACCTCCATCGCCCGCCCGCTGATTTCCAAGCGTCTGGTCGAGATTGCCGAACAGACCGGCGCCGATGCCGTGGCCCATGGCGCCACCGGCAAGGGCAACGATCAGGTGCGGTTCGAGCTGGCCTGCTATGCGCTCAACCCCGATATCAAGGTGATCGCCCCCTGGCGGGAATGGGATCTGACCTCGCGCACCAAGCTGCTGGAGTTTGCCGAGCAGCATCAAATCCCGGTGGCCAAGGACAAGCGCGGTGAAGCGCCGTTCTCGGTCGACGCGAACCTGCTGCACACCTCGTCCGAGGGCAAGGTGCTGGAAGATCCGGCGGAAATGGCGCCCGACTATGTCTATCAGCGCACCGATGATCCGGTCGGCGGCCCTGATCAGCCGGAATATATCGAGATCACCTTTGAAAAAGGTGACGCTGTGGCGATCAATGGCGAGGCCAAGAGCCCGGCAACGATCCTCACCGAGTTGAACGAATACGGCCGCCGTCATGGCATCGGCCGGTTGGACTTTGTGGAAAACCGTTTTGTCGGCATGAAATCGCGCGGCATTTACGAGACCCCCGGTGGCACCATCCTGCTCGAAGCACACCGCGGGATCGAACAGATCACGCTGGACAGCGGTGCGGGGCATCTCAAGGATTCGATCATGCCGCGGTATGCGGAGCTGATTTACAACGGCTTCTGGTTCTCGCCCGAGCGCGAGATGCTTCAAGCGCTGATCGACAAGAGCCAGGAGCATGTCACTGGCACCGTGAAGCTGATGCTGTTCAAAGGCATGGCGCGCACCGTTGGCCGCTGGTCGGATCATTCGCTCTATTCAGAGGCGCATGTGACCTTCGAAGACGACGCGGGCGCCTACGACCAGAAAGACGCGGCAGGCTTCATCCAGTTGAATGCGCTGCGCCTGAAACTTCTGGCGGCGCGGAACCGGCGGCTGAAAGGCTAGGTTCGGCCCCTCGTCCAACGTCATCCCGGGCTTGACCCGGGATCTCCTGATCATCGGAAACGGGGAGATCCCGGATCAAGCCCGGGATGACGTTTCGATTGCTGATCCGCGTCCAACCCAGAACAAAAAACAGGGGCCGCCAGGATATTCCTGACGGCCCCGTTACTTTTTACCACAAACATCGGCAAATCAGCGCCGGACTGACCCGGCGTCTTCGCCAATCACCCCGCTTAATTCGCGGTGATCGTCGCCATCACCAGATTGCCGTCCGGCTTGATCGGGCCGTCTTCGGTGGCGCCGAGGGTGTATTCAAAGACGCCAGCCTTCATCCCGCCGGTTTCGGCGTGGACCATCAGCATCAGCATGTCACCCGAGGCGACGTCTTCCTGAAGGATCGCGGCGACGTCCATGTTCTCGCCCATCTTCAGCGGCGCATAGCCAACGACCGGACCCGGCTTCATCTCGCCGTCGGTGCGGTGCACCACCAGCCAGCCATTTTCACCGGCGACAACCTTGGACGCGGTGACGGTGCCGCCCGAAACATCCTGATCAGCGGCTTCCACCGCGGGGGCCATGCCGTGTCCGGCGGCAAAGGCTGTGGTGGCGGCAAAGGCCGTGGCGGCGAAGGTCAAAGCAAAACGTGTCATTCGAAAATCTCCCTTAGCATAGGTTCCTGCGGGCTCGTTCGATCCCGCCATGTCCAGAGTTACGGAGGTGCTTTGAATTAAGTTTCGCCCGGTTCGAAAAATTTTTGCCGCAGGCCCGGTAAACTCGGCTCACCTCTATGTGACACCGTCACGTGACCACTTGCCCGATGAGGAAACTTGCTCAAGGCTTCGACGAAGGAGGACTTCCAATGTCGCAATTTTCCAATGTGAAACCGATTCTGCTGGCGGCGCTGATCGTCATCGGCCTTGTCGCCGAGACCAAACGCGCGTCGGCGGCCGAGACGCAGGTGCTGACCGTGGCGGGTGGCTGCTTCTGGTGCGTCGAGGCGGATTTCGAAAAGGTCCGCGGCGTGAGCGAGGCGGTCAGCGGTTATACCGGCGGGAATGTCGCCAATCCGACCTACAAACAGGTGACCCGGGGCGGAACCGGGCACTACGAAGCGGTGCAGATCCGGTTCGATCCGGATGTCGTCGGGCGAGACCAGTTGTTGGCGCTGTTCTTCCGGTCCATCGATCCCACCGACGCCGGGGGTCAATTCTGTGACCGGGGCGAAAGCTATCGCACCGCGATCTTCACCAAGGGCGCCAGCGAAAAGGCCACCGCCCAGAAGGCCCTGTCCGAGGCGCAGGCGGCCTTGGGACAGAAGATCGTGACACCGATCCTGAACGCCGGACAGTTCTATACGGCAGAAGACTATCACCAGAACTACTACAAGTCCGGCGAGCGGGCCCTTACCCGTTTCGGCGTGATTACCCGGGCCGACGCCTACAAGCGATATCGCGACGCCTGTGGCCGCGATGCCCGGGTGCGCCAGCTTTGGGGAAGTGCCGCGCCTTTTGCGGGCGGATGATCAGGCGTCGAAACCTTCCAGATCCTTCAGATCGGGAATGACGTCCGCCGTGCCCTGCCGCGTGACCATGAGCGCGGCGGCGCGCTGGGCGCGCTGGATTGCCTGTTCCATCGGCATGCCCCGGTCGAGACCGGCGGCGAGATAACCGGTAAAGGTGTCCCCTGCCCCGGTGGTATCGACCACCTCGACCTCGATCCCCGGATAATGCCGGTCGGTCCCGGCGGCGGTGTCGTAATGGCGGCAACCGTCGCCGCCCAGGGTCACCACGATATCCGCGACCTCAAGCGCGGCAATCTCGGTCTCCAGCGCGTCGCTCAACTGCTGCGCCTCGATCTCGTTCAGGACCAGAAGATCGACCCTGTCCATCACCGCTTCCACCGCTTCGGCGGAGAACGGCGCCGCGGCATAGAGCACGCGCATGCCCTTTTGTCGGGCGAGGCCAGCGGCAAAGCTTTGCAGATTGGTCTCGTTCTGGATCATCAGCGTGTCGCGCCGGGTGCCATCGGCCAGCGCCGCCGTCACCTGACCCTGACCAAGGGCGTGATTGGCGCCGGGGTAGAGCACGATCTGGTTTTCGCCCGTCCTGTCGACATAGATGATTGCATGGCCGGTGGCTTTGCCTAGCTCGGCGATATGGCGGGTGTCGACGCCATATTCCAGCAGACGCTCGACCGCCCAATGGCCATCCGGCCCCACCGCGCCGATATGCACCACATGTGCCGCCGCCCGGGCCGCGGCAACGGACATATTTGCGCCTTTGCCCCCGAGGCCTCGATGAAACGACGTCGAGGCCAGGGTTTCCCCCGGCCCCGGCAAATGCGGCAAGTGATAGAACAGATCGGCGTTGATAGACCCCAGGTTGAATATGGTCACGACACTATCCCTTCATCTTGCCAGAAAAACTCCCGCCGGAGGCACCCGCACTCTCCAAGGGCGCCCCGGCAGAAGTGGCGTGCGGCTTAGCCGACCTTGCAGGCGGCCAGAACCGCCATGTTGAGGATATCATTCGCCGTCGAGACGGACGAGCAAATCTGGATCGAGTGATCCACCCCGGTCAGGATCGGCCCGATCACCGTGGCGCCCGCCAGTTCCTGCATCAGCTTGGTCGAGATCGAGGCCGAGTGCCGGGCCGGAACCACAAGGATGTTCGCCGGGCCGGTCAACCGCGAGAAGGGATAGGCCTTCTGCGCCTGCACGTTCAACGCCACGTCCACGGTCATTTCGCCTTCGTATTCGAAATCCACGCCGCGTTTGTCCAGCACCTGCGATGCCACGTGCATCTTGGTCGCGCGTTCCGACACCGGATAGCCAAAGGTCGAAAAGCTGACAAAGGCCACGCGCGGCTCAAGTCCCAGGTGCCGGGCGACATCGGCGCTGCGCTCGGCAATGGTGGCGAGGTCCTCTTCGTCGGGCCATTCCTGCACCAGCGTGTCGCTGATCAGAACGATCCGGCCCTTGTGGATCAGCGCGGTGACACCCACGGCGCCATGCTCTGCATCGGCGTCAAAGACATAGTTCATCCGCTCCAGCACATGCGCCGATTTTCGCGTCGCGCCGGTGATCAGCCCGTCGCCATGGCCATGCGCCAGCATCAGCGCGGCAAAGACATGCCGGTCACGCGCGGCGAGCCGGTGGATGTCTTTCATGTCATGGCCTTTGCGCTGCAACCGCTCGTAAAGGTACTCCTTGTAGACCTCCAGGTGCCGGGTGTTCGCGGCATTGACGATTTCCAGCTCGCGGGCGGCCTCGGCCATGCCGGCAGCGGCAAGCTTGGCCTTCACATCGTCTTCGCGCCCGACGACCAGCGCCTTGCCCAGACCATTGCGCTGATACATCACCGCGGCGCGCAGCACCCGGGGGTCGTCGCCCTCGGCAAAGATCATCCGTGCCTGATTGGCCCGCGCGCGCGAATTGATGCCGCGCAGGATCGAGGCGGTCGGATCAAGCCGCGACTTCAGGCTGAGTTCATAGGCGTCCATGTCGACGATCGGACGCCGGGCGGCCCCGGTGTCCATGCCGGCCTTGGCGACCGCAGGCGGAATCCGGTGGATCAGCCGCGGGTCGAAGGGCGTCGGAATGATGTAGTCGCGTCCGAAGGTCAGGTTCTTGCCATAGGCCAGCGCCACCTCGTCCGGCACATCCTCGCGCGCAAGCTCGGCCAGGGCCTCGGCACAGGCGATCTTCATCTCGTCGTTGATGGCGCGTGCGTGGATATCGAGCGCGCCGCGGAACAGGTACGGAAAGCCCAGAACATTGTTGACCTGGTTCGGGTAATCGCTGCGCCCGGTGGCGACGATGGCGTCGGCGCGAACCTCATGCGCCTCTTCCGGGGTAATTTCCGGGTCGGGGTTGGCCATGGCAAAGATCACCGGGTTCTCGGCCATCGACGACACCATGTCCTGGGTCACCGCGCCCTTGGCCGACACGCCAAGAAAGACGTCGGCCCCGTTCATCGCCTCTTCCAGCGTGCGCAGGTCGGTCTGCGCGGCATGGGCCGATTTCCACTGGTTCATGCCCTCGGTGCGACCCTTGTAGATCACGCCCTTGGTGTCACACATGATGCAGTTGTCGTGCAGCGCGCCCATGCGCTTGACCAGTTCGAGACAGGCAATGCCCGCCGCGCCCGCACCGTTCAGCACGATCCTGCAATCCTCGATCTTCTTGCCCGAAATGTGCAGCGCGTTGATCAGCCCGGCGGCGCAGATCACGGCGGTGCCGTGCTGGTCGTCGTGGAAGACGGGAATATCCATCTCCTCTTTCAGGCGCTGTTCGATAATGAAACATTCCGGCGCCTTGATGTCTTCAAGGTTGATGCCGCCGAAAGTCGGCCCCATCAGCCGCACGGCGTTGCAGAAGGCGTCCGGGTCCTCGGTGTCCAGCTCGATGTCGATCGAGTTCACGTCGGCAAAGCGCTTGAAGAGCACCGCCTTGCCCTCCATCACCGGCTTGGAGCCCAGCGCGCCCAGATTGCCAAGGCCCAGAACCGCCGTACCGTTGGAGATGACGGCCACGAGATTGCCCTTGTTGGTATAGTCGTAGGCCAGTTCGGGATTTGCGGCGATTTCCTCGCACGGGACGGCAACGCCGGGGGAATAGGCCAGCGACAGGTCGCGTTGCGTGGTCATCGGCACGGTGGCCGTGATCTCGAACTTGCCGGGGGTGGGCTCGAGA
>Ga0189275_100557_pt1 | contig 11834 bp, 12 predicted proteins | sample N19A6minimetaG_FD_130329 | JGI IMG/M metagenome (GOLD analysis project Ga0189275, IMG submission 130329) | Marine microbial communities from the Costa Rica Dome - N19 A6 mini metaG | ecosystem: Environmental > Aquatic > Marine > Oceanic > Photic zone | place: Costa Rica: the Eastern Pacific...
CATCGGTTGGTCTAAAACAGCAAAGCGCCCCAGTGGGGCGCGTCACATGTGGTTTCTTTACTTGGGGATCAATGAGGCATCAAGGCTGCGGCAGCGGCTTGAGCGGCAGAGTCCACGCCAAAGAAGTTGGCTATCCCAAGCAACATGATCGCGGCGCTTGCCATAAGCATCACCTGCTGCACTGGCGAGCGAGGTGCGTCCAGCTTGTCGCCCTCTTCTCCGAAGTACATGAAGTACACAATACGGAGGTAATAGAACGCACCAATGACAGACGCCACCACACCGGCGATCGCAAGCCAGGCAAGTCCCGCATCCACGGCCGCGAGCAGGACACTCAACTTACCAAAGAAGCCAAGGAATGGTGGCACGCCTGCCAGTGAGAACAGCAGAACCAAGAGCGCCAACGCACGTCCAGAGGACTGTTTGCTATACTGGTTCAGAGACGCGATATCGGTAACCGGCTGACCGTCTTTTTCCATCGACAGAATGAAAGCAAAGGTCCCAACGTTCATCGTTACGTAGATCGCCATGTAGATCAGCATGGCCTCGACACCCAGCGCCGTACCCGCGGCGAGGCCCATCAGGGCATAGCCCATATGGGCGATGGAGGAATAGGCCATCAGACGCTTGATGTTGGTCTGACCGATGGCCGCCACAGCTCCGAGGAACATCGACAGCACAGACAGAAGCGCAATGATTTGTTGCCAATCGCCAATGACACCACCAAAGGCGTCAAACAGCACGCGGGCAAACAGGCCCATGGCCGCCAACTTTGGCGCGGTTGCAAAGAACGCGGTGATAGGGGTCGGAGCGCCCTCGTAAACATCTGGTGTCCACATGTGGAATGGCACTGCGGAGACTTTGAAAGCCAGACCGGAGATCACGAAGGTCAGACCAAACAGCAGACCCAGTGGCGTGTGCCCGTGGCCAATCGCTTCGATGATGCCTGCAAATGTCGTGGTGCCAGCAAAGCCGTAGACCAGCGAAGAGCCGTAGAGCAGCAGACCGGAGGACAGCGCACCAAGCAGGAAATACTTCATCCCAGCTTCGGTGGATTTCGCGCCATCACGGCGCAGGGTGGCAACGACGTAGAGCGACAGGGACTGCAGCTCAAGGCCCATGTAAAGCGCCATCAGGTCGCCCGCCGAGACCATCACCATCATGCCAACCATCGCCAGAACGACCAGGATTGGATACTCAAAGCGCAGCATGTTGCGGCGTTTCATATAGTCCGCGCCCATAACCAGCACCGCGGCACCGGCCAGCAGCATCGCGACTTTGGCGAAACGAGAGAAAGCGTCGTCGTGGAACATGCCGTTGAAGGCGATGTTATCACCGTCGCCTGACATGCCAATCCACACGGCGAGGATGGCAAACACACCGGCGGTCAGCCAAGTCAGCATCGACGCCATTTTGTCCTTGCCAGTGTAAACCACCGTCACCAACGCCAGCATGGCGAAGAGCGCCAGCAGGATTTCCGGCAAGATGATATTCAGGTCAGCCTGGATCATATCTCAAGCGCTCCTTAGTGCAATGCTGTCTGGTTGGCGGACACGCCATGAGCCAGTGCGGTGTCATAGTTGGAAATCAGGTTCTCGACGGAGGGACCGATGATGTCGGTGACCAGGGATGGGTAGACACCCAAGATCAGCGTCATGGCGACCAGCGGTGCAAAGATCATCTTTTCGCGGCTGGTCATGTCGGAGATGGTCTTCAGGCTTTCCTTGATCAGGTCGCCCATGACCACGCGGCGATAGAGCCACAGCGCATAGGCTGCGGACAAGATCACACCGGAGGTAGTAATCAGTGCGACCCAAGTGTTGACCTGGAACACGCCCATCAGGGTCAAGAATTCGCCGACAAAGCCAGAAGTGCCCGGAAGGCCAACGTTGGCCATGGTGAAGAACATGAAGATCAGCGCATAAGCGGGCATGCGGTTCACAAGACCACCATAGGCGTCGATGTCACGGGTGTGCATCCGGTCATAGATCACGCCCACACACAGGAAGAGCGCGCCGGAGATGAAGCCGTGGCTGATCATCTGGAAAATCGCACCGTCGATGCCCTGTTGGTTGGCTGCAAAGATGCCCATGGTCACATAGCCCATGTGGGCCACCGAGGAATAGGCGATCAGCTTTTTCATGTCTTCCTGCACCAGCGCCACAAGCGAGGTGTAGACAATTGCGATGGCCGACATCCAAAGAACCAGCGGGGTCAGAACTTCTGCACCGATTGGGAACATCGGCAGGCTGAATCGCAGGAAGCCGTAGCCGCCCATTTTCAAGAGGATTGCAGCCAGAACCACGGAGCCAGCTGTTGGCGCCTGAACGTGTGCGTCTGGCAACCAGGTGTGCACCGGCCACATTGGCATTTTCACAGCGAAGGACGCGAAGAACGCCAGGAACATCAGGGTCTGCATACCGCCGATGACGGTGATACCCATGATGTTCATGGTGCCAGAGGCAAAGCTGTGGCTCATCAATGTTGGAATATCGGTTGTGCCCGCATCCACATACATAGCGATCATGGCCACCAGCATCAGCACCGAGCCAAGGAAGGTGTAGAGGAAGAACTTGAAAGAGGCGTAGATGCGGTTCGCACCGCCCCAAATCCCAATGATCAAGAACATCGGGATCAGGCCGGCCTCAAAGAACAGATAGAAGAGTACCAGATCCAGCGCCATGAACACGCCGAGCATCAGCGTTTCCAAGAGCAGGAAGGCGACCATATATTCTTTGACCCGCACTTTCACGTCCCAAGACGCCCAGATCACGAGCGGCATGATGAAGGTGGTGAGCATCACAAACAGGATCGAAATACCATCGACGCCCATTTTGTACTTCAGGCCCATCAGCCAATCGCGTTCTTCCACAAATTGGAAGCCTGTGTCACTTGGATCAAAGCCAGCGAGCACAAAGAGTGAGGTCAAGAAGGTTATGCTGGTCGCGGTGAGCGCCACGCGCTTGGCGTTACGCTGAGCCATTTCGTCCTCGCCCCGCAGAAAGACCACAAGGATCAACGCTGCGAAGGTCGGGATAAACGTGACCAGAGAGAGCAACATGTCGTTCATTAGTGCGCTCCTCCGGTGAGCGTCATCAGGGTGACCAGGGCAACAATGCCGATCACCATGGCAAGGGCGTAGGTAAAGACGTAACCGGTCTGTGCACGGCCTGCGAGGCGGGTGACCCAAGGCACAAAGCCCATGGCCACACCGTTGATGGACCCGTCGATCACATCACCATCACCGCGTTTCCACAGGAAGCGTCCGATGGCTTTAGCGGGGCGCACAAACAAGAAGTCGTAGAGTTCATCAAAGTACCACTTGTTCAGCAGGAACAGGTAGAGCGGACGCTGTGCCTCGGCGAGCTTTTTCGGCATTGCAGGGTTCCAGATGTAGAACCAGAGCGCGAACACCAGACCGATGACCATGGCGATGAAGGGGCTCACCTTGACCCATTTCGGGGCGTGGTGCGCCTCATCCATCACGTGGTTGTCCGGGTGAGTGAAGATCGCGCCTTTAGGGGCTTCGCCGTGATGCGCGGCTTCTACCGCTGAATGGCTCTCATCACCGTGGGATTCGGCATGATCATCGCCATGCGAGTCGTCTTTCGCATGGTCGTCAGCGTGGCTTGCCTCTTCGCCGTGACCTTCGCTGCTTTCCGCATGATGCGATGGCACGCCGTAGAATTTGTTCACAGTGTCGTGGTCGCCAAAGAACGAACCAAACCAGATCATCCCGGCAAAGATGGCACCCAAGGACAGAACGCCCAGCGGGATCAGCATGACCATCGGGCTTTCATGCGCGTGGTCGTGGGTGTGCTTGTTGCCGCGAGGCTCGCCGTAGAAGGTCAGGAAGATCAGACGCCAGCTGTAGAAGCTGGTGAGCATGGCTGCGACAACCAGCATCCAGAAGCCATAGCCTCCTGCGGTGCCAGCCCAAGCGCTTTCGATGATGGCGTCTTTGGACAGGAAGCCTGCAAAACCGATGTGCGTGAATGGGATGCCAACGCCGGTGATGGCCAGTGTACCGATCATCATTGCCCAGTAGGTGTATGGGATCTTTTTGCGGAGACCGCCGTAGTTGCGCATGTCCTGCTCGTGATGCATCGCGTGGATCACCGAGCCCGCACCCAAGAAGAGCATCGCCTTGAAGAAGGCGTGGGTGAAGAGGTGGAACATGGCCGCCGAGTAGACGCCAACACCTGCTGCCACAAACATGTAGCCCAGCTGAGACATGGTCGAGTAGGCAATGACCCGTTTGATGTCGTTCTGCACGAGACCGATGGTAGCCGCGACAAAGGCGGTTGAGGCGCCAAGGAAGACGATAAATGCCTTGGTATCTCCGGCATATTCGATCAACGGCGACATACGGGACACCAGGAAGACACCGGCGGTCACCATGGTGGCGGCGTGGATCAGAGCAGACACAGGGGTCGGGCCTTCCATCGCATCCGGCAACCAAGTGTGCAGGAAGAGTTGCGCCGATTTACCCATCGCGCCGATGAACAGCAGGAAGGCCAGCAGATTCGCGGAGTTCCAGTCGCGCCACAGGAAGTGCAGTTCCATCTCGGCCAACGCTGGCGCGGCAGCAAAGATGTCGTCAAACTTGATGCTGTCGGTCAGCATGTAGATGCCGAAGATGCCGAGCAGGAAGCCGAAGTCACCAACGCGGTTGACCACAAACGCTTTGATCGCGGCTGCGTTGGCAGATGGTTTTTTGTAGTAGAAACCGATCAGCAAGTAGGATGCGACGCCCACGCCTTCCCAGCCAAAGAACATCTGCAGCAGGTTGTCGGCGGTCACCAGCATTAGCATGGTGAAGGTAAAAAAGGATAGGTAGGCGAAGAAACGCGCCTTGTAGTGCTCGCCTTCGCCCCAGTTCTCGTCATGCGCCATATAGCCCATAGAGTAGAGGTGCACGAGAGCGGAGACCGACGTCACCACAATCAGCATGATCGCAGTAAGGCGATCCACGCGGATGGACCAGGAGGTGTCGAGGTGACCGGATTGGATGAAGTCCAGAACATGTATCTGTTTGACTTGCTCGGCGTCAAGGCCAAGGAAGACAATCCAGCTTAGGAAGCAGGCCCAGAACAGGATCGCGGTGGTGACGTATTGCGCGGCCTTTTCGCCAATCACGCGCCATCCGAAGCCAGCGATCAGGGCACCAACAAGCGGCCCGAAGAGAATGAACGTTTCCATGATCGGTTAGCCTTTCATCACGTTGACGTCTTCGACCGCGATGGTGCCACGGTTCCGGAAGAAAGAGACCAGGATCGCCAGGCCGATAGCAGCTTCTGCGGCGGCCACGGTCATCACAAAGAGCGCAAAAACCTGACCGGTGAGATCTCCCAAGAAGAACGAAAACGCCACGAGGTTGATGTTCACAGACAGGAGGATGAGTTCGATCGACATCAACAGGATGATGATGTTCTTCCGGTTCAGGAAGAGGCCGAAAATGCCGATGACGAAAAGCGTTGCCGCCACGCCTAGGTAGTGTTCCAAACCAATCATATTTGGTCCCTCGGTTCTTTTTATCTCTTCCGGCGGGCTTAGAGCCCCTGCCCCGGTTTTACGTCTTTCAATTCCATCGCATCGGCTGGGTCACGCCACATCTGCTCCAGCACGTTCTGGCGCTTCACGTCCTTGCGGTGGCGCAGGGTCAGTACAATTGCACCGATCATTGCGACCAGTAGGATCAGGCCGGACAGTTGGAACAGCAGGAGGTACTGATCGTACAGGATCAGACCCAGCGCTGCGGTGTTGTGGGTGTCGGTTGGTGTCGGGGCTGCGCGCAGGCTTTGCGCCGTGTCGGAGAACTCCCAAGGGCCAAACACCATGCCAAGTTGCATCAAGAGGATTGCACCAATCAGCAAGGACAGCGGCAGGTATTGCGCCATGCCTGCCTTAAGTTCGGCAAAGTCCACATCCAACATCATCACAACAAAGAGGAAGAGCACGGCAACCGCACCCACGTAGACGATGATCAAAAGCATCGCCACGAACTCGGCGCCCAGCAGCACAAAGAGTCCGGCGGAGCTCAAAAACGCAAGGATGAGCCAGAGCACGGAGTGCACCGGGTTGCGGCTGATCACGGTGAAGAACCCACCGGTAATCACGCAGATCGAAAACAGCCAAAACGCATATGCCGCGATGGTCATGTGTCACTTCCCTCTTGTTCCGCCAGAACCTCTTGCACCAGTTCCATGGCGCGCGTGGTGGCGGGAATACCGGCGAACATCGACATCTGGCCGATGGTCTCCACGATTTCCTGTTTTGTGGCCCCAACTTCCACCAGATGGCGGAGGGTGAGCCGGATTTGTGCATCGCCTTGTGCACCCAGCATGGTGAGTGCGCCCAGTGTCAGCAGCAGGCGGGTCTTGGCATCCAAGCCGCCCTTGTTCATCGTATTGCCAAAGAACATCTCCATGACGTCTTTGGGCATGGTAGGCCAGAGCGCCTCAAACCCTTTGGGCGTGAAGCTTTCCAGCGCAGGATTGAAGGCTTTCGCCATCTCCTGATACTGGGCAAACATCGCCTCATATGGGTTTTTGTTGTCGCTCATGGTCCCGGGTTCCTAACTCAGCGATACGGCGCGTCGATTTCGAGATTGCGCGCGATCTCGGCTTCCCAGCGGGCGCCGTTCTCAAGCAGTTTCTCTTTGTCGTAGAACAGCTCTTCGCGGGTCTCGGTGGCAAACTCGAAATTTGGCCCTTCGACAATCGCGTCCACCGGGCAGGCTTCCTGACAGAAGCCGCAGTAGATGCATTTGGTCATGTCGATGTCGTAGCGCGTGGTGCGGCGGGAGCCGTCTTCGCGCGGTTCGGCGTCAATCGTGATCGCCTGGGCCGGGCAGATTGCTTCACACAGCTTACAGGCAATGCAGCGCTCTTCGCCGTTTGGATAGCGGCGCAGGGCGTGTTCGCCACGGAAGCGTGGGGACAGCGGGCCCTTTTCATGTGGGTAGTTCACGGTGGCCTTGGGTTTGAAGAAATACTTCATGCCCAGTTTGAAGCCGCCCAAGAAGTCCTTCAGCAGGAAGTAGCCGGCGGCGCGTTTATAGTCGATTGCCGTCATATCAGCCTCCGATTGCCCAGCGGGCATAGGCACCGCCGAAAAGTTCAAATTTCGCAAGGAATGACACCAGCACAACCCAAACGAGGGACATTGGCAGGAAGACTTTCCAACCAATGCGCATCAGCTGGTCGTAGCGGTAGCGCGGGGAGATGGCTTTCACCATCGAGAAGATGAAGAACACGAAACAGATCTTCAGCAGCATCCACAGGATACCGTCTGGCAGACCCGGGATCGGGGAGAGCCAGCCGCCGAGGAACAGCAGCGACACCAGCGCGCACATTAGAACGATGGCCACGTATTCACCGATCATGAACAGCAGGAACGGGGTGGAGGAATATTCCACCTGATAGCCCGCAACGAGTTCTGATTCCGCTTCTGGAAGGTCGAACGGTGGGCGGTTGGTTTCCGCCATGGCCGAGATCAGGAAGAGGAACATCATTGGGAAGTGTGGCAACCAGTACCAGCTGAAGATGCCGTAGCTTCCGTCTTGCGCGGCAACAATGTCGCCAAAATTCATCGAGCCGGTGGTGATGATCACGCCGATGATGATCAGACCCAAAGACACTTCGTAAGAGATCATCTGCGCCGCAGAACGCAGAGAGCCGAGGAACGGATATTTGGAGTTAGACGCCCAGCCGCCCATGATCACGCCATAGACTTCCAGGGAGCTCACCGCCATCACGTAGAGGATCGCAACGTTGATGTCGGAAACCACCCAACCATCGTTGAACGGGATCACGGCCCAAGCGATCAGCGCCATGACCAAGCTGATCATCGGGGCCAGCAGGAAGACCACTTTGTCCGAGCCCGCCGGATAGACAATCTCTTTCACCGCATATTTGATGAAGTCTGCAAAACTTTGAAGCAAACCAAAGGCGCCTACAACGTTGGGACCACGACGCAGCTGCACCGCCGCCCAGACCTTACGGTCGGCGTAAAGCAGGAATGCCAGTGCCACCAAGAGGGGCACGACAACCGCCAGCACCTGTCCCAATGTCAGGAGAGTAATGCCGAGGTATGTGGTGGTAAAGAATTCAGTCATGGGTCCTCACACCGTAGGTATTCCGTTGTCTTCGCAGTTCGCGACAATGACTTCGGCGTCGATTGTCTTGAGACCACGGGGCAGCGCGGCGGAGATGGTGTAAACCGCATCTCCGGACCACAGGTCGCCCTGATTGTCTGTTGTTGTTCGCACATGCCGAGTAAATCCAAAGCCACGAATGAGCGCGTATTGTGCTGCAGCGCATTCCGCATAGGCATGTACATCTCGTTCGTCCCGCGCGCCGGTCATGGCGACATGGAAATTCACCAGATCGCCTTCCAGAAGACGTGTATCTACGCCCGCGTACTTTGGTTCAAACCCGCCTCCCTCACGCGTCACATCCGCGCCAGTCTGCGGAGAGCAGGCCGACAGCCCGGCCAAAGTGACCGAGGCAAGCAGGATATGAGGGCGGGAAACGATCATTTGGTGACTTATTCTGCCGCGATCTGAGCGTTCGTGCGTGCCTTCGCAGCGGCAGAAAGCTCTGCCATCAGTGTGCTGGCGCGTGCGATTGGGTTGGTTAGATAGAAGTCAGAAATCGGCGCGGAGAAGCCGCCTTTCTTGAGTTCGATGGGCGCGATTGGCTGCCAATCATTTTCCACAACCTGATCGATCTGTTTCAAATGCGGCACCGCGGCCACAAGCGCCTGACGCAACTGAGCGAGGCTGTCATAGGCCAATGGCGCACCAAGTTCGGCGCTCAAGGCCCGCAGAATCGCCCAGTTCTCTTTGGCTTGGCCCGGTGCGAAACCGGCGCGCATGGAAAGTTGAGGGCGGCCTTCGGTGTTCACAAACAAGCCGTTTTCTTCGGTGTAAGCCGCTGCGGGCAGGATAATGTCCGCACGGTGCGCACCGCGATCTCCATGGCTGCCTTGATAGATCACTGTTGGGCCGTCGGCGATTTCGACCTCGTCCGCTCCCAAATTGAAGACGACTTCCGCGCCTTCAAGCGCTTTGGTCATGCCACCTTCAGTCACAGCGCCCACATCCAGCGCGCCCACGCGGGACGCTGTGGTATGCAGAACCAGCATTTTGCCGCCCATCTTCTCGGTGGCTGCCATACATTGGCTCAGAACTGCCACAGCGTCACCTTCGCCAAGTGCGCCTTGGCCAACGATCACCACCACACCGTCTTTTGGTTTTGCGGCAGTTGCCAGTTTCGCCAGTGGCCCACGGCCCGGGCCAGCAACTTCGAAGTCATAGGTCAGGTCCATGTCGGCTTGACCAATCACGGTCACATTGGCGCCCTTGGTCCACGCTTTGCGGATGCGCGCGTTCAGCACAGGCGCCTCGTCACGCGGGTTGGTTCCGATCAGAAAGATTTCTTTGGCGCTATCGATGTCTTCGATGGAGGCATTACCCACATAAGCCGAACGGTTGTCCGCTGGTAGTGGGGCACCGTTGGTGCGGCATTCGATAGAACCTTCCAGCCCTTCAACCAGCTGTTTGAGGGCAAAGGCAGCCTCCGTTGGTGCCAGATCGCCGACCAGCGCAGCAACTTTTTTGCCTTTCATCGCTTCGGCAGCGGCGGACAGAGCCTCGCCCCATGTCGCTGGCTTCAACTTGCCATCCACGCGCACATAGGGCTGGTCCAGACGCTGACGACGCAGGCCATCCCAGACAAAACGGGTTTTGTCGGAGATCCATTCTTCGTTCACACCGTCGTGGTTACGCGGCAGGATACGCATCACTTCGCGGCCCTTGGTGTCCACGCGGATGTTGGAGCCAAGCGCATCCATCACATCGATGGTTTCGGTCTTGGTCAGTTCCCACGGGCGAGCGGTAAAGCTGTAAGGCTTGGACGTCAGCGCGCCAACCGGGCACAGGTCAATGATGTTGCCCTGTAGATTGCTGTCCAGAGTCTGGTTCAGATAGCTGGTGATTTCCGCGTCTTCACCACGGCCGGTCTGGCCCATCTGTGTGATGCCGGCCACCTCTGTGGTGAAGCGCACACAGCGGGTGCAGGAAATACAGCGGGTCATGGTGGTGGACACCAGTGGTCCGAGATCCAGATCGTCCACCGCCCGCTTACCTTCCTTGAAGCGGTTTTCGCTGATGCCATAGGCCATCGCCTGATCTTGCAGATCACACTCACCACCCTGGTCGCAGATCGGGCAATCCAGCGGGTGATTGATCAGCATGAATTCCATCACGCCTTCACGCGCCTTTTTCACCATGGGTGAGTTGGTTTTCACAACCGGTGGCTGGCCTTCCGGACCAGGGCGCAGGTCGCGTACCTGCATCGCGCAGGACGCGGCAGGCTTGGGCGGACCGCCGACAACTTCGACAAGACACATGCGGCAGTTGCCGGCAATCGAGAGACGCTCGTGGTAGCAGAACCGCGGAATTTCCACGCCTGCCTCTTCGCAGGCCTGGATCAGGGTCATTGCGCCCTCTACCTCGACTTCTGTCTCGTCGATGATGATCTTGCGGAGGTCAGACATCGCTTATTTAGCCCTCAAATACACGCCGATCGCGCTGTTTCGTTCAATTTCCGCACGTCCAAGCGCGCAGACAGATTCCTGGTTGTCCAAAGACACACCTTTGTGCTTGAGATAGGCCTCGCCACGCTTTCGCATGCGCTCTTTCTCTTCATCGGATTTGATGAAAGCCTTGATCTCTTCATCGCTGTAGCCAAGCTTGCGGGCTTTGCGGATCAAACCCCAACCGTCCGCCACGCCTTTGAGTTTGCGCGGCTCCAATGTGTCGCAGTTTTCGCTGAGTTCATAAGCCACCAACGCCCAATACAGGGGGTCGTTGATCTCCTTCACCTCTCGCAGAGGCGGCTTAGCAACAGCGACGCTGCTCAACACAAGAGTTATGGCCACAAAAACAGATGTCAGACGGATCATTTGCTCACTCCTTTAGCGACGGCAAAGACACCCTTTGCCAAGGAGGACAGAGGCAACCCCCCCTGTGATAGGCAATAACAGCCAAGATATGTCGGATAACCGATCACGGACGGCAGTATCCTTCGAGCCTGATTTTGTCATCTACTGGGATGATGGTTTCCGTTTCAGGACCAATCACCCAGTCCATTTTGGAAGTCCCGTATTCCTTGATGCAGTATTTGACCGCTTCATAGCCACCAGCCTGGCGCGCGCCATTCAAACTTTGAGTGGCGCGAGAGACGACGACCTCAAAATGATCCCGTTCATCTTTGGAGACCTGTTTGACTTTCGCCTTAAACTGGTGGCCTTCAAATAGTACCCGTTCACGCTTGCTCTTAAAGCTTGCACGCCAGTTGTTGCCACAGGCCGAAAGCGCCGTGGTCGCAATAAGCAACACGGTGATTATGGCTGGCGTCTTACGCTGGCGTGAGATCTCCAAGTCAAGCATTCTTCGCAATTACTCCGCTGCAAAGGCGCCCATGCGCCCTGTTTGGTTAGCTTTGATACGGTCTTCGATTTCCTCACGGAAGTTGCGAATGAGACCCTGTATCGGCCATGCCGCCGCATCACCCAGCGCACAGATGGTGTGGCCTTCGACCTGTTTGGTCACGTCCCAAAGCATATCGATCTCTTCGATCTCAGCTTCGCCACGTACCAACCGGTCCATAACGCGCATCATCCAGCCGGTGCCTTCGCGACACGGCGTACATTGGCCACAGCTTTCATGTTTGTAGAATTTGGACAGGCGCCAAATCGCTTTGATGATATCGGTCTGCTTGTCCATCACAATCACAGCGGCGGTGCCAAGACCGGAGCCCAGATCG
>Ga0189275_100558_pt1 | contig 11822 bp, 10 predicted proteins | sample N19A6minimetaG_FD_130329 | JGI IMG/M metagenome (GOLD analysis project Ga0189275, IMG submission 130329) | Marine microbial communities from the Costa Rica Dome - N19 A6 mini metaG | ecosystem: Environmental > Aquatic > Marine > Oceanic > Photic zone | place: Costa Rica: the Eastern Pacific...
AGACAATTTCTTTAAAATTCAGAATTTGAATCAATCAGCTAACGAAGGTGCTTTTGCTATTACGCTCGAACCAGAAGGTGGTTCTCCGCAGCCAACCGGAGATATGTATATGCTCGGTGCCATGTAAAGCGTAACCAAGGAAATTTTCTAAGCTCTTTCATCCAATCGAAAGAGCTTTTTTTTTGAAATTGAATTCTATTTTTGTTTAAAGCTTAACTATAATTCCAAAAGTTGACTGTGCGACTCAGTTTTAAAAAGTTCTAGTAGAAATCAAGATAGAATTTTAAAATTTATTTGTTCCTCTTTAAAGATCGTAGGAACTTTGTGAAAACATCAATAACGCTCATATCCATTATTTAATGAACTTAAGTAGAATTATCTAGTGCTTCTATTAATCGAACTTGGATTATGAAAAAAATCTTGGAAATTACAATCCGAGTATTAAAAACCTTCGTATTTATGTATGAATTTAGCGATAGAGATAAGGAGTTGCAGCTTGATAGCGCAACTCCTTTTTTTTACAGTATCAGCTTACCTGTATCTATCTAACAATCTGAACGCTAACTCTTTACGTACTGTTACTTAAGTATAATAATAACTTAATCTAACAAAAATGAACAAACTAACGATACCAACTTTGGTAACTGTTTTTTGCATGTTTGTATTTGGCTCAGTTCAGTCTTTACAAGCTCAATCAACAGTGTTTGAAACTACACTAAGTGGGAGTAATGAAGTGCCCACCGTAACAACAGCAGCTAACGGATCAATTACTGCTACACTAACGGGAAATGAGTTAACTGTTGAAGGGACCTTCGAAGGTCTTAGCAGTTCATATCTTTTTTCTCACCTTCATGCAGGAATGGCGGGTGAAGCCGGTCCGGTTCTTTTTACTTTAAATGCAACAGTAGATGCAGATAGTAAAGGAGGAAGCTACGCAACTGTCAATAATACTTTTACTTTAACATCAGGTCAGGTTGATACTCTTAAAGCAAGAGGAATCTACGTAAATGTACATTCTGAAACATATGGAGCAGGAGAATTGAGGGGACAATTATCGCCTCAAGCCGACATAGTTTTCAGAACAAATGTATCTGGTGCACAAGAAGTACCGGTTGCTAAAACTCGCGCCAGTGGTGCCCTAATCCTTGAGTTAAACGGAGATTCATTATTTGTATCCGGCTCGTTCCATGGGTTATCTAGCGCTTACGCTGCGTCCCATTTACATACTGCAATGGCAGGTAGTGCCGGTGGCGTTGCAACTGCTTTAAACGCAGATGTTTCTGCTGATGGTAAATCTGCTACTTATTTTGCATCTGATAATAGATTCGAGTTAACTGCATCCCAGAAATCAGCTTTAATGAACCGAGGTATTTATGTAAATATCCATTCAGCTAATTTTGGCAGTGGGGAACTTAGAGGACAAGTTACACCTCCGGTTACGGCGTCTTTCTTCGCATCGCTTTCCGGTAGCGCTGAAGTTCCATCAATCGAAACTGGTGCTTCAGGTGCCGTTGTTGTTGAATTGACTACTGATGACTCACTTGTTGTAACAGGTACTTTTGCTAATTTAGAAGGTGATTTTGACGCAACTGTTGCAGGAGGTTCTCATTTACATACGGGGCATGCTGGGACAGGTGGAATGGTAGATATTCTTATAAATGCTGATGTAGATGCTAACCTAAAAGGTGGTGCTTATTTGGCTTCAGATAATAAATTTGGTCTAGATGCAACTCAAATTCAAACTTTATTAGACAGAGGGTATTATGTTAACATTCATACCACTGCATTTGGCGCAGGCGAGCTAAGAGGTCAAGTTTTAGGTGATGCTTCTGCCTATTTCAAAACAACCCTAAGTGGTATACATGAACAACCAAAGCCTGTAATCACTGATGCCTTTGGTAAAGTTAATGTTGAAGTAACTGGTAGTAGAGCAATTGTATCCGGCGGGTTTGATGCGCTTTTCAGTGCATATTTGTTTTCTCACTTGCATTCCGCTGACGTTACAGCAAGCGGTGCAGTTGAAGTTACTTTAAATGCTACTGTTACAAATGATACAACTGGTGTTTACGAAATCGGAAATAACACGTATGAGTTAACTGAATCACAGCTTAACGCAATCTATGATCAGGGTATCTATGTGAATGTACACTCAGAAACAGAAGGAAGTGGAGAATTGAGAGGTCAGCTTTTATTTGGTGACAACCTATTTGCGTCAGCAAGTGCTCTTATAACTCCCGCTGATGATGCCATGATAAGTATATCAGGTGATATTACAACAAACTTTGAAGCAACATGGGTTGCAAGTTCAGACGCTAACGGCGATGATTTAACTTACACTTGGCAAGCAGCTACAGATTCTGCATTTACGAATTTAGTTGTTAATGCAAATGTTGGATCTAATCTAAATTACCAAATTACATATGGTGACCTTGACAGTATACTAGTAGACTTGGGCATTGAATCTGGTGTTTCAACTAAGATATATCACAGAGTAGTAACTTCTGATGGTAGTAATGAGTCAAATAGCGAATCCAGAACCGCAATGCTGGAACGCGGAACGCTTACTTCAAATGAAGATGGAACTATAGAAACCCCGGAAAAATTTGGATTATCTCAAAATTATCCAAATCCATTCAATCCGAGTACTAAAATCAGTTTTTCATTGGATGAAGCAGCTCCAACACAGTTGGTAGTATATAACATGCTTGGCCAAAAAGTGGCGACTTTAGTAAATCAAAGATTAAATGCGGGAGAACACACCATTAACTTTGAGGCAAGCAATATGTCATCCGGTATTTATATTTACCGACTTGAATCAGCAAACCAAAGTATTACTAAGAGAATGACACTTATTAAATAAGTATTACTTAGTACAAACAAAAAAGGGAATCCTGTTATCGGGATTCCCTTTTTTTATTTCAAAAGTCTTTAAACTAATTTCCTGACATCATTTTGAACATAAGTTCGGTAACTCCTATCAAGTTAACACCTGTTGGAATTTGAACCATTGCTTTAGAGATACTTGACTTGTTTATATTTGTTACTTCCATCACTTTCTCAACTCCTTTTTTACCTTCTACTTCAACTAACATTGGAAAGTTTTTACCAGTAAAAATGGCGTCCCTTGAAATTCTTGCAGCCTTGTCAGCATCCGTCGGAATATTCTTCCAAGGTTCAGCTAACATTCCCCAATTGATGTCAATGTTTGGAGTTAGCCATACAGAAACCTTAACATCGTTCTTTGAATCCATAATTAAAAGCTCATGAGTTTCATAACCTTTTATTTGCTTAACTTTGCCTGTGTATTCATAGTCTAATTCATCTTTGTTTGATGAACTACTGTTTGAACTTCCACTCCAAGATCCAAACATCTTGAACAACCCCTCTACTTCCGACTTTTTAACCTGAAGAGCATCATTTCCTTCCATAAGTATCAGAAAATCTTTTTTGTCATTTCGGATCAACATTCCTCCGGAGTTAAATGAATTCCCGAAATTAATTTCTTCCTCTCCTTTCATAAATATACGATCAGAAGTGACATACATGTTTACTTCACTTGTCTCTGTAGCTCCTTTTTCTTGGCTGTAAAGATTCATCGTAATATGCCCTTCAAATTGAGCTTGAAGACCGAAATTTAGCGCACTCAAAAAAAGAATTACGCAAGCGATAAATAGTTTTTTCATTGTTATATTTTTTCTGAATAGTTAATTATTTGAAAAGGTAAACGAACTGCATTACCAGATGTTACGCAGAAATTAAATCTTCCATTCCCACATTTACTTTTTTAATCCAACCACCTGCAACAACATCATCCCCTTCGTAACACACAATAGCCTGACCCGGAGTAATAGCCTCTCTTCCTGTTGGAAAATGAACTTTAATTTCATCATCGCCAAGTTGGGTCAAATATCCCATTGCGCCATCATCGTTATATCTGATAGCTCCGGTTATCTCCATCTCGGAAGTTGGAATCTTATCGTATTTTACTAAATTAATCTCTTTGGCTGTAAGTGTAGAACTAATTAAATCTTCCTTCTCACCAATAGTAATTGTATTAGTAGCTGCATTAATGTTAGTAACATACACGGGTCTCCCCATTGGCAAATTTAATCCCCTTCTTTGACCAATAGTATAAAACGGGTATCCCTCATGTTCACCAAGAATCTTTCCGTTTTTATCTACAAACTTTCCGCCTTCCATCTTTTGTTCGAGACCTGGTACTTTGTCCTTTAAAAATCGTCTATAATCATCATCAGGAACAAAACAAATTTCATACGAATCAGGTTTATTTGCTACGTTAAGTAATCCATGATCCTCTGCTATTTGCCGAATTTCTGGTTTAGAAAATCCTCCTAATGGAAAAATTGTTCTTTCTAAATGCTTCTGAGCAACTCCCCAAAGCGCATAAGATTGATCTTTTTTAGGATCTAAACCCCGGGAAAGTATATGACGTCCGTTTTCTTCCCGAACTTTTGCATAATGTCCGGTAGCGATAAAATCACATCCTAAATTATCCGCTCTTTTAAGTAATGCCGCCCACTTAATGTGAGTATTACAAAGTACACATGGATTCGGAGTTCGTCCGTCCATGTAATCACCCACAAAACGGTCAATTACCCAATCACCGAACTCTTCTCTAATATCTACGATAAAGTGTTTAAAACCATGGTTTACAGCGATATGGCGAGCATCGTTCATAGACTCTACCGTGCAACAACCTGTCTCTTTGCCGTTATCACCACCACTGCGGTGATAATCCCATGTTTTCATCGTAATTCCGATGACTTCATAACCTTGTTCTCTCAGCATTACAGCAGCTACAGACGAATCTACACCACCACTCATTGCCACAAGAACTCTTCCTTTCTTACTCATTACTTTTTGTTTTCTTCTCTCTTGTCATTTCGAAACGACTCTAACGAACCGATATGACAAAGTTTTGATAATTTAATCTTCTTAAGATAAGATTTTTAAATACTGATTGCGATGTTTGCTTTAAGTTAGCTAATAGTGTTTCTCAATGGATTAGATAAGCTCAGTTAATTCCATCTAAGCTATGTCTGTGGTTCGAAATTTAATATCGAATTTCAGCACAAAAAATTCTTTAAGTCATATACAAATACGGTTTCCAAGGCTCCTGAACTCCGCCGTTTATATCTCTAAAAAATGTTATAGGAATAGGACGGTAAGGTTCGCTAAGTAAAGGCATTTGTGCCTCTTTTGGGGTTCGATTTCCTTTTTTAACATTACACTTATCACAGGCGGTGGTAAGATTTTCCCATGTATCTTTTCCTCCTCTGCTCTTAGGAAATACATGGTCGATTGTTAACTTGGATTTTTTTGCACAATACTGACATTTAAAATTATCCCGTCTCATCACGTTTCTTCTGGTTAGCACTACTTTTGTATAAGGTAAACTAATATAACGCCGAAGTCTTATTACCGATGGAAAATCATACTGTTCTTTCGTTGTTCTTAATTTTTTTGCAGGATCGTCGTGCAAGAGCTCTGCCTTTTCTAAAAAAATAAGCTTCATTGATCTTTGCAATGAGCAAACGCTCAAGGGTTGATAATCTTGATTTAGAACTAATACGTTAGCGTTCATTTGCATTCAGTTAAGTTAATTATTAAGTGTATTTTTTTTTATGGAGAATGCATTGATGAATCCATATTCCTCCGGTTAACGTCAGGAAGGTTCAGTATGATATATTTATTCCATAATTACAAATAAGCTTATATCAATTTTTTTATGAATTTGAGTGATTCTATTACCTAATAACGGATCTAATTTTTATATTTGTAAGCGCTTTTTTAATGCATTGAACCACAAAATAACTTTATGTCTGAAATTAAAGACGCTCTTACAAAAGAATATTACAAAGAACCGGCTCCCCTTCCCCAAAACGACTCTCCATTTGCTTCCATGATGGAAAGATTCCGATATGCTTCGGAGATTCTTGATTTGGATGAAGGTATGTTCAAATATTTATCCACACCGGAAAAAGTAGTTATAGTCGCCATTCCGGTTACAATGGATGATGGGAGAATTGAAGTATTTGACGGATACCGAGTTATTCATAATAGCATTCTGGGACCTTCTAAAGGAGGAATTCGCTATGCCGAAGATGTACATCTAGATGAAGTTAAAGCACTTGCTGCTTGGATGACCTGGAAATGCGCTTGTGTGAATGTTCCTTTTGGTGGAGCTAAAGGAGGCGTTAGAGTAAATCCTAAGGAACTTTCAAAAAATGAACTTGAAAGATTAACTCGCCGTTACACCTCAAACATGATCGATGTTTTTGGCCCCGACAGAGATATCCCTGCTCCTGATATGAATACTAACGAGCAAACCATGGCTTGGATCATGGACACTTACAGTATGAAAAGCAAGAAAAACGAAACTGCTGTAGTAACAGGAAAACCTATCATTTTAGGAGGTTCAAGAGGCAGAAGAGAAGCTACAGGGCGCGGAGTAATTACAACTGCACTTGCAGCTATGAATAAGCTTAGAATTTCCCCAAGTGATGCTACTGTAGTAGTTCAAGGATTTGGAAATGTAGGTTCTGTTTCTGCTCAGTTAATTTATGAGCAAGGTGCTCAGGTAATTGCAATTAGTGATGTAAGCGGAGGATATTTTAATAAAAATGGCATCGACATTCCTGCAGCTATTCATTATTCAGAAAAAAATGGCTATTCTCTTGAAGGATTTGACGGAGCTGAACCTATCAGTAATAAAGAATTGTTGGAATTAGAGTGTGATGTTTTAATTCCTGCAGCAAAAGAAGATCAAATTAACAACAAAAATGCTCCGAATATTAAAGCAAAAATTATCGCTGAAGGCGCAAACGGACCTGTTACCGCTAATGCTGACGCTATTCTGGATGATAAAGGCATTATGGTAGTTCCGGATATTCTGGCAAATGCCGGTGGCGTTACCGTATCTTATTTTGAATGGGTACAAGACAGACATGGATATTTTTGGACTGAAGAGCGGGTAAATCGTCGACTTAACAGAATGATGAGAGAAGCATTTGACAACTTGTTTATGGTGAGCGAAAAGTATAGTATTACCTTAAGACAGGCGGCGTATGTGTATGCGATTGATCGTGTAGCAACTACGCTAAAATTACGTGGTATTTATGCATAATTTTGATGAGCTATAATAAAAAACTTGTTCTAAAATCTACCTACGACGATCTGAATAAACTGGAAGGTTTTCTAAATGATCTGCAATCTGATTTAAAATTCAATGATGAATTCTATGCTCGGTTGATGCTTACTGTTAGTGAAGCTGCAACTAATGGTGTTGTTCATGGAAATGAATTAGATGAATCAAAAAAAGTTACTGTTGTTGCTAACTATGATGGCAAAAAACTTGTGATAACAACACAGGATGAAGGGGCCGGATTCGAACCTGAAGAAGTTCCCGATCCTTTATCACAAGAAAATCTTTTAAAAACAAGTGGGCGTGGAGTATTTCTTATGGGCGAATACGCCGATGATGTTGAATATCAGGATGAAGGTAGGAGATTGGTGTTGGGATTTAATCTCGAATCTTGATCTAGCATACTTTACTTCGATCAGGTAGATGTTTGAGAATTAGAAATAATTATTCCCCTATTCCTAATTCTCATATTCGTAATTAATTTTCCTAATTCTCCAACGTATACAAATACAATCCTTTATTAGTCCCAAAGTACAGTACTTCTTTACCATTTTGTAGTACAGAGATCATATCATTAACTCGAATTTGGGTTGGACCGTCTTCAAATTCTACCGTTTGCCAACTATCCCCAAAATTGTTGGTAGCAGTAAAAAACAAGGTGCCGTTTTGATTGATGCCAGAGGCGTAAATGATATTCTCATCCCGTGTGCTACGGGTGAAAGAATGTACACCTATATCTGATAAAACTGTTTCCCAGTTTTCACCTCCGTTTGTTGATTTCTTAATTTTAAATGCTTTTTGAATGGCTCCGCTCAAACCTACTAATACCATTTCTTTATTAGTTGAATGGGTTATTACATCATATGCAACCGCTTCTATGTTATCACTTAATCCAGAGGTTTTACTTGACCAGTTTTTCCCATTATCTGTTGTCTTGTAAAGATTTGCCTGAGATAGAGCACTAACTCCTCCAACCCATATATTATCTTCACGATATGGATCAAAATAAAAAAGCACAGCTGCTCCTCCCCAATTATTCCAACTTCCAGACACCAACTCCCAACTATTTCCTTTGTCTTTTGAGCGAGCTACTGCATTACCAACTCGTACCCAAATTGTATCTGATGCCCCAGTCCTTTTAAAAGGACCTTTACTTATATAAGTATACTCTCCATTTTCGCCACCGAAGTTATTCATAAAAGGCTCCCACTTTTCCATTCCTGGTTTCAATAGGTACAGTGTAGTATCCCCCGAAGAAAAATCAAATGCTTTTGTACCAGCAAGAAGTTCTCCATCACTAAATCGTACTACACCTCGAATTTCTTTTTCTTTAAGTCCCAAATTTATATATTCTTCCGTATAGTTTATACAATAATAAAGACCTGTGTTAGATCCAACAAATAATCCCTCTTCATCTTTTTCCATAAACTTTATTACTGTGTGCTGAAGTGCAGCCTCATTCCATTCTCCAAAAAAATCGATGTTTCTTTTATCTGAATTAGTGGAGCAAGATATACAAAATAAAAGCACAAAAAGGAAAGATCTTAATAGGTTTAAACGATTGTTTTTATTTTTTTTTAGCATCATTTGTAACATTTTAAGTTTAAACTTCTCTTAAAGGTAATAATCATAATAATTAAAGAGGAGATAGAGATGCGTATATATAATATAAAACATCTATTTATTGGTATTACTGCCATGCTGGCACTAACAAATTGTAACGATCAAAACATGATCCAAAATACCCCCCCCCCTTCTAATAATCAAGAAAACCTCAGTAAGGCAAAGGGAGCGCAGCAAAAATTAATTCCCGGTGAATATATAGTATTGCTACAAAATCAATTTGATAATCGTATTAGTGAATCTGTAGCTCAGCAAACAAACGTCTTGATTAATCAAGTACGTGAATCATATGATATTCGTAATGACTCTATCACACAAAGATATCAATATGCATTAAAGGGCTTTTCTGCAAAACTTTCCCAAAATCAAGTTGAAACTCTAAAAAAAGATCCCCGAATTTTAAAAGTTAAACCAAACAAGCTATACAGCTTAGGAATAGTAAATAAGGAAAAATTAGATGATTATACTCCAAAAAATGTTTCAATTATGAGTCAAACCACTCCTTGGGGAATTACCAGAGTTGGAGGAGCCCAAAACGGAGTGGGTAAGAAAGCTTGGATACTAGACACTGGTATTGACTTAGATCATCCTGATTTAAATGTGGACATTGCTAATAGTGCTTCATTTATTGCCACAGAATCTGCCGATGATGGAAATGGTCATGGAACGCATGTTGCAGGTACGATTGCTGCGCTCAACAACTCAAGAGATGTAGTTGGATTAGCTGCCGGTGCCACTGTTGTAGCTGTACGAGTTTGCTTTGATGAAGCACCAGGGCCGGGGCAAGATCAATGTCCAGAAAGTAGCTTATTAAATGGAATAGATTATGTTGCCAATAATGCACAATCAGAAGATATTGTCAATATTAGTATCTGGGTCCAGTAGATACAGACTTAGATAATGCGATCATAAATGCAGCAAGTGCTGGCGTTAGATTTTCTTTGATTTCAGGAAATGCAGGAAGTAACGCCAATAATTATTCACCTGGAAGAGCTAATCATCCAAACATTTGGACTGTTTCTGCATATGATGATCAAGATGTGTTCGCTTCTTTTTCTAATTTCGGAAATCCGCCTATAGAATATAGTGGTCCTGGAGTAGATATTCCTTCTCTTTGGAAAAATGGTGGTACAAATACGATTAGTGGAACTTCGATGGCCGCTCCTCATATCGCAGGACTACTTCTTATTGAGGGCAATAATTTATATGTAGATGGTACGGTAACAGGAGACGCAGATAGCAACCCCGATGAAATAGCCACCTTCGCCCCACCCTTTTCTACTACAATCAGCGGTTCTGTATTTTTAAGTTCAGGGCAACAAGGTAGTTGGTCTACTCAAAACAGTTTCGCTCCCGGTGCACCATATACGTACACTTGGTACTACAGAAATGCTAATAATGCACCATGGATTCAAGGTTCATCTTATACTTCTTCCTTTAATCATACATTTTATAATTCTACAGGATCATTGATGAAAGCTGGTGTTAAAGTGGTTGTGAATTCACAAAGTGAAACAACGGAAGATTATTTTAATGTTTCTGTGTTTTCCAGTGGCGGTGGTGGGTTTTAGAAACTCATTCTTTTAACAATAGTAAATCATAATTTTAAAAAACGTCTGCTTTTAATTCAGCAGGCGCTTTTTATTTATAAAATTATCTACTTTAAATTTTGTTTTCTCAGTAAGCTACCACTTAGCCTAAGCAATTCTGTCTCTGCTGTTTTTGCATCGATCTGAGCAACTATTAAACGATTTTCTGCATTCAGCAGACTCAACTGTGTTTCTCTTAATTCAACAGAACTGATTGTTCCCAGCCTGAACCTTTCTAATGCAATTTCCTGAGTTTGTTTGATGTACTCTAGATTTTCCTTTTCTAACTCAATCAGAGATAAAGCATCCTCATACTGCTCATATAATTGCTGAACCTGTGAACTGACACTCAACTTTAACTCTTCTAGCTGAAGTTGCTGATTCTTAAGTCTAAGTTTTGCGTTTTGAATAGTCCGAGATTTGTTGAATCCATCAAATAGATTGATTCTTGCTGTAATGCCGTAATTAAAACCTGTAGTTTTAGAAAAATCTGCAAATCCTGTAGAGCTTTCCGTTTTATTATATCCATAGCCGCCGTTTACTGAAATCTGCGGGAACCAATTACCCCTGAGTTCTTTAATTTCCTGATCAGCAACCTGTTCGTTCAGTCGGGCAATAGTTAACGATCTATTCTCTTCCAGAGCTGAATCTAAGAGCTTCTCAACATTCATTATCCCTCTCATTTCAATGGTTGATTCCACATTAAAATCAGTAAAAGAAGAATCTGATAAGATTTGATTCACCACAATCTTTGCTTGTTTCAAGACCGTCCCTGATCTGATCAAAGCAGCACGATCCTCATTAAAATCTGCCCTTGCTTGCAAAAGATCGTACTCAGAGCCGGAACCAAGATCCTTCTTAGTTTCAGCAATTCGAATTCTTTCCTGTGATACTTCTACTGTATTCTGTAGAACTTTATTGGCTTTCTGCTGCCCCACAATTTGATAATACGAATTCACCAAATCAGCCAACAAATTTTCAATCTGAAATCTTGCTTCTTCATTCCCAATGTTTTCTTCCAGGGAAAGCCTTTCCTGCGTCGCAAACATGGTCAAACCGTCAAAAACTGTCCACGTCGCATCTACTCCATAATTATAAATGGTTGTTTCAGCACCTTTATCGTTTCGATCGGGAATAGTATTTGTTGAATACTGTGTTTCGCTGTCTTCAATCCTTTTTGTTAATGAACCATCAGCTGAGACTACCGGAAGAAAGCCTGCATTCCCAAGTGTATTATTATTCTCTGCGATTCTAGCATCATTTTTTGCAATTCGAATTGCAAAATTCTTCTCCAGCCCTTTTTGAATTGCGTCTTCTATTCGAAGGGTGTCCTGAGCAGAAGCTGTTCCTATTAATAGTAACATCCCAAGCAGAACTGCAAATGATTTTTTATTCATCAAATTCATTATGCTACTTCCGTTTCAAGTTTCTTTTCCGCTTTCTTA
>Ga0189275_100559_pt1 | contig 11760 bp, 9 predicted proteins | sample N19A6minimetaG_FD_130329 | JGI IMG/M metagenome (GOLD analysis project Ga0189275, IMG submission 130329) | Marine microbial communities from the Costa Rica Dome - N19 A6 mini metaG | ecosystem: Environmental > Aquatic > Marine > Oceanic > Photic zone | place: Costa Rica: the Eastern Pacific...
ACCGGTTTCCTCATACGCGTCAACCATTTGCTTCAAACAGGATGTCTCACCCGCAATCACATCGTCCGGCAAAATGACGGCAAATGGCTCATCCGCAACCAAACGACTGGCACAAGCCACCGCGTGGCCAAGCCCCATCGCTTTGTGCTGGCGAATGTAGGCAATCGCACCGCTTTCCATATTGGTGGCCTCAACCGCCTCAAGCAGCTCCGTCTTGCCCTTTTCGCGCAGTGTCTGCTCTAGCTGAGGCGCGCAGTCAAAGTAATCCTCAAGCGCGCCCTTACCCCGCGAGGTTACAAAAATGAACTCCGTAATGCCTGCTTCACGCGCCTCATCGATTGCGTATTGAATCAATGGACGGTCCACCAGGGTCATGATTTCCTTTGGGACCGATTTAGTTGCCGGCAAGAAACGGGTACCCATGCCCGCAACTGGAAAAATGGCCTTGGTAACTTTACGCTGCATGCTCTGCTTTCTCTGTTCACTGCATTTTATGTTCAGCACGCCGAACACCGCGACACAAAACTAATAAATTGATGATGAAAATTCCGTTACAAAACGTACATCGGCGATAGCACGATTCACCACTCGTTTCCACACAAACAAAACGGTTGTCACGCGCCTGTCTTCGCTGCCGTCAAAATAATAATCCCTTTGGATGCATCAATTAAATACATTGGCGATCGCAAACATTGACCCCACCAAGGCAATCACAGCCTGCGCCGGCTTCACCGCAGATTCACTGGCGATCACGATATCCCCAGGGAACACTTGGAACTTCCTTGCGCCAAACAAATCGTCCGCCTTGGTCATGTCAAACTGAAAAATCACATGGGAAGAATTTGGCCCGGTTCCATCAGCCCGCACATGGTCCTGCGCATATTGCCTCAGAATGAACACAGCCTGCGGGTTCGCCCGCGCATCGTTCAAACCACCCAGAAGTGACACAGCTTCCACGGCTGTGATCTTTTCCTGATGGAAATATACCAGCTCTTCATTTTGCGTGGACCCAACGCCAATGAAATAACGCTCATCCTCTTCAACGATGATGTTATCACCGCCGCGAATAATGACATTTTTGGCCGGATCTTTCAGCAAGCTATCCAAAGGGATCTCATACGACTTTCCTTGACGCTGCAATCGAACAAGAGGGTTTTTTATCGTCTCATTCACGCCGCCAGTTTGCGCCAGTACAGACAAGATCGACACATTGCGATCTGTCAGGGGCAATTGCTTGGGTGTGGCAACCCCCGTGACCACATTGACCGAATTTGCCGGTCCCGAAACCACGTCGATCTGCACCTGGGCTGACGGGGCAATGGGAGTCAACTGCTGCTGAATCTTCTCGCGCGCCTGATACGGGGTCAGCCCCTTGACCATGATGTCGTTCACGTAAGGAACAAAAACCGTGCCTGCCTCAGTAACTTCGACCGGTCGCAATGGAACAGATCGATCAGTCGGCCCCAACAACAAGGAGTTTTCCTGATTATCCCAGACAGTGAGAGTTACCAGATCGCCCGTTCGAATGACCCGGCTAATTGGTCCCTGCGACCGGGAAAACCAATGGTAATGGCCATGCCAGCCTGTCTTCGGCCAAGCCTCAATCTGCGCAATGTTCTGGCGTGTTACTTCCATGACCTGAATGTCTTCAGGCACCACATTTTCACCAACAAACTCAGAGGCAATAGGTCCACCTCGCGGCAATGAGCACGCTGCAACGAAAACCAAGGCAAACAATAAAGCTGCTCGTTGAACCAAAGACCACATATCCTGCCTCAAATTTTTTTTCCTTTTGAACCACCGAATTTAGCAAAGCAAGCGTCACGTCTTAACTTTTATAACTATGTGCCACTTCGGCCCCGCAGGGTACGGACCATCCGGTCAGCCCCGTTTAACTAGAACACTCTGATTTTTGCCTGGTGACTTTTGCCAAACGAGCCAACACAGTCATAATCAGATTTCAAATTGAGCCTTTGCAATTTATAGTGATCGCATTGAAGAATAGGTCACATTGTGCCCTTGCCGTCGATTAGAATACCTCGGGAAAGAAATCCAATATTTTAAATGAAGACGCCACGTATTATTTGACACCAGAATTTGAACCGGGAATGTGAACGAACATCATGATTTTTAACATCTTAACCACTCTCTCCCATCTTCACAAAGCTTGTATTTTGATTCTTGTGGATTTGACGATGATCGCCTCATCACTTGCTCTCGCCACGCTGCTCCACGGCGAATCGCCCTCCGGCCTATCAGACCTCTGGTATGTTCCGGCAGTGTTGTTGACGGCGGGGCTTGCACTTCACTTTCTTGGCCTTAACCGTATAAAACTCAACACCTTTGGAATTGAAGAGGTTTCCAAGCTTACCATCGTGGCCTCGGTTACCTCTCTTGCTGGTTTCTCTTTGACCCACGCGTTCAACTCCGCCACCTTCGAAGAAGCGATGTGGCTAGGATTTGCAAGCCTATTTGTGGTACTCTCGGTGGTCAGTCGATACGGCATGCTCAAATTAGCGGAACATGTTTATGCGCTCCAACTCCCCCGAAAACAAGTGTTGATATACGGCGCTGGGCAGACCGGCCAACAATTGGCGGCGGCGCTTCAAACAGACAATGAATTCAAAGCGTTCGGATTTGTTGATGACAACCCGAAAACCCAAAAGCAGACCATTCTCGGGCTAAAAGTGCACTCCCCCAAACGGGTTGCGGCAATTGTTCGTCAAAACCACATTGATCGAATAGTATTGGCGATGCCCTCTGCCAGCCAATCCGTTCGCCTGCAAATCGGCAAACGCCTGACGGCGCTTGGATGCGAAGTTCTGGCGCTGCCTTCTTTCGCAGACATCGTGTTGCGTGGCGAAAAGGCTACTGCAGGTGCCCCAATTCAGCTTGACACTTTGCTCGGACGCGACGTGGTGGAATTGCTGCCCCAAACCGAAAGCACCTATCACGACCGACGCATCCTCGTGACCGGGGCTGGCGGCTCCATCGGTGGGGAACTCTGTCGCCAGATTGCGCGGTGCCGGCCACAAAAACTGGTACTGGTCGATCACAGCGAATATGCGCTCTATAAAATCGCCAACGAACTAAAAGCCCAAAACCCCGGGCTGCGTATGACAGCGGTCCTTGGCAGCATCGAACATCCTGAACTGATGCGCGAAACCCTGATGCAACATCAGATCGAAGTGGTTCTTCATGCCGCCGCGTACAAACATGTGAACTTGGTGGAATCCAACGCATTCGAAGGCGTGCGCAACAACGTTATTGGCACGCGCGTCTTGGCTGAAGAAGCGCGCTTGGCACGCGTCGATAAGTTCATCCTGATCTCCACCGACAAAGCCGTGCGCCCATCTTCCATGATGGGTTGTACGAAGCGCATGGCCGAATTGGTCATTCAGGATCTCGCCAAACGATCCGAACACACCAAGTTCTCAATGGTGCGATTTGGCAACGTTTTGGGGTCGTCCGGCTCTGTCATACCGTTGTTTCAACAACAAATTCGCGACCATGGACCCGTAACTGTGACCCATCCGGACGTCACCCGTTACTTCATGACAATCGACGAAGCTGTGCGGTTGGTTCTGCTTGCGGGAAGTTTCTCCCGCGGCGGCGACGTGTTTGTGCTTGATATGGGAGAACCCGTTTCAATTCACGACATGGCTCGCAAAATGATCGAGGCAGCCGGCCACACCATTTGTGACGAGGATAATCCCTCTGGCGACATCGCGATCACCTTCATCGGCCTGCAAGAAGGCGAAAAGATGCACGAAGAGTTGCTGATCGGCAGCGACATGCTGACAACACCGCATCCGAAAATCATGCGAGCGCAGGAAAAAATGCTCTCAGAGTTGCAAATCGCCAGCGCGCTTCAGGATCTCAGGCGCGCCATTGAAGCCCGCGACGAGCGTTTTCTGATGTCGACTCTCAGACGCTATGTCGAAACTGAGGACGTGGAAGTTGCGGCTTTGCCAGCACCTAAAACCCCATCACTCTCAGTGGTTGGCAAGTCTTAAAAACAATAGTCACCGCACCCGCGCCGCCACTTATCAGGCGCGGAGTGGGGATTCACTTTTGTGCTTTTTTCTTCGATCGCAGTCGCTCTGGCAATAGAATCTCAGACAGCAGACGCTGTGCTGCAACTCGTTGAAATTCCTGACGCAACCTCGCGCCAAAACTGCGAATGCGGAGCAACGACTGACGCCGGTCAGAGCGCCCAAACAATCCACCGCGTTGCAGCCAGAAACCAGCAGGATCAAACCGCACCGAATGAAACAATCCTGTGTGGGAAAAGATAAACACTGAAGGAAGCTTACCTTCCTTTGCGGCCTGCTTGGCCTCACGAAGCATCGCCTTACGCCGCCAATAACGCCCATAAATCATCACCTGCGGGCCTGCTGGAATGTCCAGCGGTGCAAATACTTCTGAAGCGCGTGTCAGCTCCGGCATTTGCCCAAATGGCCGCGTGAGACCATCCACATACCCCTGCTGCAGACCCCGCATCAACCGCCTCACATCGCCCGGCATGATGTGCCCCGACACCATGTGGCGCAATAACCGCCGCCGTTGCTCCAAGCAGAAAGCTTTCCAAACAGCCTCGCGCTGCTCTTCTGCGCAATGCTTGCGCAAAAACACCGCTTTGCTGGCACCAATCTCACTCAGATCCCGTGGCACGCGTTCAGCTGTGCGCTGACGGTTCTCCGCATAGCCATGATGCACCTCGGCCTGTGGGACAATGGCCGTCTTATGCCCTGCCGCCGCAAGTCGAATATTCAGGTCGGTCTCATCCAAATAGTATTGAAACGCGGGATCAAACCCACCCATCTCAGCCAGCACCTCACGCCGAAACGCCATATTGGTGCCTTCGGTCTTGATCGCCCGCCCATTGCTTGGCGTCAAAACAACCGGTTCCTCACCGCTTAGCCCCAAAGGCAGACCGTCACCGGCGCCATCCACGCTCTGTGCCTGCCACTGAAAGCTGATACCGTTGCGCCCACGCACATATCCACCAGCCGCCGCCACCTCTGGTTTGGCAAAAGGCGCTGCCAGATGATGCAACCAACCGGTTTCCGGCACTGCATCATCATCCACAAACGCCACAACTTCTCCTGCCGCATGCGCAATGCCGCGATTGCGTGCCGCAGAGATATTGGGCGTCTCGAACTCGACGGTTTTTAATTGATCGCCAAACGGTAGATTTTTTGCCGCCGAGACCCCCGCGGCGTCCGCGACGACGACAACTTCAAATGCCGGGTAACGCAGCTGCGAGATGCCCACCAAAGCGCGCTTTAACGCCTCCGGGCGCCGCCGGCTCACCACCACCACACTGATGGTTGGCTGTCCAGCGGACTGGCTCATGCGGTGCCCATATGCGCCATCATCGCCTCAATACGCGGCACGTCTTCCGGATTGTTCAACTCCCAAAACTGCCGCCCGCGCGCCTCTACTTCGACGCAGAGAACCTGCCGCCCATGCTCCATGAACCGCAACTGTTCCAAGCCTTCAAGCTGCTCAAGCGGTCCTGACTCCCACCTGGGATACGCACCCAGCGCTGAGGGTCGGTAAGCGTAAACCCCAACGTGGTGAAACACCGGCGTCTCGTCTTCATCAGCAAAAGTCGCATCCGTAAACGGCACCACTTCCTTGGAGAAATAGAGCGCATGACGATCTTTGGTGAACACCGCCGTCGTACCGCCAACGCGCCCAGCCTTGCGATCTTCCAAAAAGCCGTTAAGCGCCCGCCCATCGCAGCGCAACACAGGCGTCGCCACCTCCGCCATCGGATCACGGCGCAGACCGTCTACAAGATCCTCAACAAACCAGGCCGGCGTCAGCGGCGCATCGCCTTGCAGGTTCACCACAATCTCATAACCGCCACCCAAAACGTCAAACGCTTCGGCGCAACGCTCGGTGCCATTGGCGCAGTCTGGCGACGTCATCACCACCTCCGCGCCAAAGGCCTCGCTTGCCACCTTGATGCGGTCGTCATCCGTCGCAACAACCACGCGGTCCACACCTTTCACCTCGCAGGCAGCTTCCCAGCTGCGCCGGATCAGGCTTTTCACCTCCCCCGTTGCACCTTTGAGCTCCGCCAAGGGTTTGCCAGGATAACGCGTGGACGCATAGCGCGCAGGGATAACGATCAGAACAGACATCAGGCTTCTTTCAGCTCCACTTTAGGGGCGTATGCGATGAAAAACGGATTGGCGAAGTCCTCTTTGCCATACTTAAGCGGCGTGTGGTCATCAAAACGCACAACATCACCGCCAGCGCCCAGCAACACCGCGTGCCCAGCAGCGGTGTCCCACTCCATAGTGCGGCCCACACGCGGGTAGATGTCCGCTTCGCCTGTGGCCACCAAACAGAACTTCAACGAAGAGCCCGCGCTCTTCATGTCTTTGACGTTGTATTTATTGATGTAATCATCCGTTGCCTGATCGCGGTGCGACTTGGACGCCACCACATAAAGCGCCGTATTGTCGCTGTCCGCCACATTGATCGCCTTTACGTCGCCTACAGTCTCCGGATCAAAGGCGCCGGTCTCTTCCACCGCTTGCCCGTCCGCTTGCGTAAAGAACATCCGCGCGCGCGCCGGCGCATAGACCACCCCGCGCTGTGGCACTCCATTTTCAACATAGGCAATGTTCACCGTGAAATCGCCACGGCGATGGATGAACTCCTTGGTGCCGTCCAGCGGATCAACAATCAGGAATGTATCCCCTTTTGCCTTGTGGCTCTCCGCCTGCTCTTCGGTCACCAGCATCACATCTGGAAATGCCGCCCGCAAACCTGCCGAAATCAGCGCATCTGCCGCTTCATCTGCGGCTGTGACCGGGCTGTCGTCGCTTTTGACCTTCACGTCAAAATCATCTGCCTGATAAATTTCCATAATCTTGGCACCCGCCTGGATCGCCAACTTGCGCATCACCGGGATCAACGTCTCGTAATTCAATGGACCACTCCTAAAAGGCATTTGTTGTTTATTTTCCTCGCGCCCCTTATGCTCGCTGCGCAACAGAACGGCAAGATTTCCCTGCCATCATGGGGATACTCCGCAACCGGACAGGCAATGTTTCAGCAAACCGCACCCAAAACGACGCTCGCATCCGCGCTTAATATCGCAGAGCTGATTTATCACTCGATTGTGCGCAGCATTCGCAAGACCCACGGCAATGCGCTCATGTCCATTTTTTTGAACATGATGCAGACCGTGATTTTTGTGTTGGCGTTTTATGTCATGTTCTCCGTGCTTGGCCTGCGCGGTGCCGCGATGCGGGGCGACTTTTTGGTCTACATCATGTCCGGCGTGTTTTTGTTCATGACCCACACCAAAGCCATGGGTGCTGTGGTCGGCGCAGAGGGACCCTCCTCGCCGATGATGAAACACGCGCCGATGAACACCATCATCGCCATTCTATCCGCCGCGCTTGGCACGCTATACATTCAGGTTCTATCTCTGGCCGCAATTCTGTTCGTATATCACGTGGCCTTCACACCATTTGACATCGACCAGCCCATCCCGACCTTTGGCATGTTGATGGTTGCTTGGTTCACCGGCCTGGCAATCGGCACCGTCTTACTCGCATTAAAACCTTGGTTCCCAACCTTCGTGAGTATCGCCAACACCATCTACGCCCGCGCCAATATGATCGCCTCGGGCAAGATGTTTGTCGCCAACACCCTGCCACCCTTCATGCTAAAGATGTTTGATTGGAACCCACTGTTTCACTGCATCGACCAGGCGCGTGGCTTTGCGTTTATCAATTATTTTCCGCGCAACTCCTCCATCGAATACCCTATCATAGTTGGTATCGTGCTTTTGATGATTGGGTTGATGGGCGAATTTTACACCCGCAAACACGCCTCTCTGTCCTGGAGTGCACGTCAGTGATCCGCTGGTTGGCCATCGTCCTTATGTGGCCCATGTCCCTTTGGGCTGATCCTTTTCCCGCGCTCTATGACGTCACGGGCGTTGCCCATGACGATGTGCTCAACATCCGCGAAGAACCCAGCGCCAACACACCTGTGATTGCGGAATTGGCCTTCAACGCCCGCGACATCGAAGTCGTAGATGTCACCGAAGACGCCCGGTGGAGTTTGGTCAACGCAATGGAAACCAGCGGCTGGGTCGCGATGCGCTACCTGATGCCCGCGCCTGGCGATCATTGGTCGCACCCCGGTGCCAAGCTTAGCTGCGGCGGCACAGAACCCTTCTGGGATCTTGCCATCAACAACGTCACCGAAGGCCAAGCAATCTTTAGCGCACTGGCTTTGGACGAAACGCACGCCTATTCCATCGACTGGCAGTCAGGCCAAACTGCGCGTCCTGATCTTGCCATTGGCCTTGGCGGCTCCGGCGCAAACGGACGCTTTTCCGCTGTCATCCGCCGCGAAGCTTGTCACGACGGCATGTCAGACCGCAACTTTGGCTTGGACATCGATCTGTTCTTTCACGATGGAAACGAGGCGTCTGGTTTCGAAGGGTGCTGTTCTGTCAAGCCTTAGTCCTGCACCACCCGCAATGTGATGTTGATCCGTCCCCCGTCCGGCAAAAGCGATGAACTGCCAAACCGAATACGATCCACGCCGTGATATGCCAGCCGCGCATCTCCCCCCATCACCACCATATCACCGGAACTAAGCCAGACCGACTGCGTCTTTCCGCCACGTTCCGTGCCGCCCATCCGAAACAGACCGTCGTCGCCTAGGCTCACGGACACAACCGGATAGGAGAAATCCCCTTCGTCATTGTCCTGATGCAGGCCCATCCGTGCGCCTTCGCCATAATAATTGATCAGACAGCAATCAGGCTCACGGTCCAAATTGGTTATGTTTTGCCAAAGATCGAGGATGCGCCGTGGGATCGGCGGCCAGTTCATGCCATCAGGATGGAGCGCTTCATAGCGATATCCGCGTCGATCACTGATCCAGCCAACCCGCCCGGCACTGGTCATTTTTACGCTCATCTGTTTGCCCCAGCGAGTCACCGGATGCCGCATCGGTGCAACCTGCGCCACCGCGCGCAAATCGGCGACCATCTCAGCCTGTTCAACGGGGGTCAGACAGTCTTTGACAATCTCAAAACCAGCAATTTTTAAGGGTTCGCTCACTGTTTCCCAGCCTCATATTTAAAATGCAGCATAATTTGTAGCGTTTGGGCCACAATCCCCCCTTCGAGATGCTTGCAGCAGTAATTCTTGCTCCCTATATACGCTGCGAAGCGCATTTCGGCTTACCCGCCGTGGTGCTAAATGGATCAGGCTTGGATGCCATAACGGGTCCGACCTGAAATATCGCCTCAAGTAGAAGGGATCAAAAATGAGCAAAGTGATTGGTATCGATCTCGGTACAACAAACTCCTGCGTAGCCATCATGGATGGTTCCCAGCCAAAAGTGATCGAAAACGCCGAAGGCGCGCGCACCACGCCGTCCATCGTTGCGTTCACTGATGACGAGCGCCTCGTAGGCCAGCCGGCAAAGCGCCAGGCCGTCACCAACCCAGAAAACACCGTATTTGGCGTGAAGCGCCTGATCGGTCGCCGTCGTGACGACGCGGCTCTGGCCAAAGACCTGAAGAACATGCCGTTCTCCGTGATCAACGGCGGCAATGGCGACGCATGGGTCGAAGCCAAGGGCGACAAGTATTCCCCGTCCCAAATCTCCGCTTTCATCCTCGGTAAGATGAAAGAAACCGCAGAGTCCTACCTCGGCGAAGACGTGACCCAGGCGGTTATCACCGTACCTGCGTACTTCAACGACGCCCAGCGTCAGGCCACCAAAGACGCCGGCAAGATCGCTGGCCTCGAAGTGCTGCGCATCATCAACGAACCAACCGCAGCCGCACTGGCTTACGGTCTGGACAAAGAAGACACCCAAACCATCGCGGTCTATGACCTCGGCGGCGGTACCTTCGACGTGACCATCCTGGAAATCGACGACGGCCTGTTCGAAGTGAAATCCACCAACGGCGACACCTTCCTGGGTGGTGAAGACTTCGACATGCGCATCGTGAACTACCTCGCGGATGAGTTCAAAAAAGAGCACAACGTCGACCTGACCAAAGACAAAATGGCGCTGCAGCGTCTGAAAGAAGCGGCCGAGAAAGCCAAGATCGAGCTGTCCTCCTCTTCCCAGACCGAGATCAACCAGCCGTTTATCTCCATGGACCCAGCCACCGGCACCCCGCTACACATGGTCATCAAACTGACCCGTGCGAAGCTGGAAAGCCTGGTGAACGACCTGATCAAAGCCTCGCTGAAGCCTTGCGCCGCCGCTCTGAAAGATGCCGGCCTGTCCGCAAACGAGATCGACGAAGTGGTTCTCGTAGGTGGTATGACCCGCATGCCAAAAGTGATCTCCGAAGTGACCAAATTCTTCGGCAAGGAGCCACACAAAGGTGTGAACCCTGACGAAGTTGTGGCCATGGGCGCCGCCATTCAGGCCGGTGTTCTGCAGGGTGACGTGAAAGACGTTGTTCTGCTGGACGTGACCCCACTGTCCCTGGGTATTGAAACCCTCGGCGGCGTGTTCACCCGTCTGATCGACCGCAACACCACGATCCCAACCAAAAAGTCTCAGGTGTTCTCGACCGCCGAAGACAACCAGAACGCCGTAACCATCCGCGTGTTCCAGGGTGAGCGTGAAATGGCAGCGGACAACAAGATCCTCGGCCAGTTCAACCTCGAAGACATTCCGCCTGCCCCACGCGGCATGCCTCAGATCGAAGTGACCTTCGACATCGACGCCAACGGCATCGTGTCTGTGGGCGCGGCTGACAAAGGCACCGGCAAAGAGCAGAAGATCACCATCCAAGCGTCTGGCGGTCTGTCTGACGAGGACATCGAAAAGATGGTGCAGGATGCCGAGGACAACGCCGAGGCAGACAAAGAGCGTCGCGAGCTGATCGAAGCCCGCAACCAGGCCGAAAGCCTCGTGCACGACACCGAGAAACAGGTGGCAGAGCACGGCGATAAGGTGGACCCATCCACCGTTGAAGCCATCGAGCTGGCGGTGGCCGCACTGAAAGACGAACTGGAAAAAGACGACGTCACAGCTGAGAAGCTGAAGTCCGGCATCCAGAACGTCATGGAAGTGGCGATGCGTCTGGGTGAAGCCATCTACAAAGCGTCCCAAGAGGATGCTGGCGGCGACATGCCTGACATGGACGAAGGTCCGGCTGCAGACGATGACATCGTCGACGCCGACTTCGAGGACCTGGACGACAGCAAGCGCTAAGTCGCTCTCTCGAACTGACATTCGGGCCGGTCCGATTTCCCGGATCGGCCCGTTTCAGTTCAGCCAAAGGAGTTCCCCATGGCAAAACGTGACTTCTACGAGGTGCTTGGCGTCAGCAAAGGGGCATCGGCAGCCGAAATCAAAAAAGGCTATCGCAAGAAAGCCAAAGAGCTGCACCCGGACCGCAACGCGGACAATCCGGACGCCGAAGCGCAGTTCAAAGAGGCCAATGAGGCCTACGAAGTCCTTAAGGACGCAGAGAAGAAAGCGGCTTATGACCGCTACGGCCACGCCGCCTTTGAAGGTGGTATGGGCGGTGGTGGTCCGCGTGGCGGCCATCCTGGTGGTGATTTCTCCTCCGCCTTCTCAGACGTGTTTGACGACCTGTTCGGCGACTTCATGGGCGGCGGCGGTCAACGCGGCGGTGGACGTCAGCGAGCCTCTCGCGGTGCCGACCTGCGCTACAACCTGCGTGTGACGCTCGAAGAAGCCTACTCTGGCCTGCAAAAGACCATCAACGTACCG
>Ga0189275_100562_pt1 | contig 11702 bp, 10 predicted proteins | sample N19A6minimetaG_FD_130329 | JGI IMG/M metagenome (GOLD analysis project Ga0189275, IMG submission 130329) | Marine microbial communities from the Costa Rica Dome - N19 A6 mini metaG | ecosystem: Environmental > Aquatic > Marine > Oceanic > Photic zone | place: Costa Rica: the Eastern Pacific...
AGCGCGCGCACTTCGCCCGACACGCTCTCATGGCTTTCCTCGGCCAGATAGCGCCGGTCGATCACCATGCGGCAGCTGTCGGGCACGCAATAGGCGGGCAGGCCGGTGTAGTCGCTGGCCTGTTCCCCCTCGCCGCCGTGGATCGAGTTGATGTTCATCGTCGACGACCGCGCGCCTTCCGGCACCACCGGCATGTCGGTGCGCCGTGCCGCCATGGCGGGATAGAGCCGGGCCTCGAAGGTGTCGATCACCGCGCCCATGTGCCGGACCGCGCAATCGCCGAGGAAGGGCATGGCGCCATGGGCAATCTCGCCCAGGGTCTCGATTTCCGCCCACCAGGCGCCGCGATGGCCAAGGCAGATCCTGTCCTTGTTCAGCGGTTCGGGAATGATCACGTGTTGCACCCGCTCAGGCGCAAAGAATCCTTGCTCGGCCAGATAGGCCACCCCGCCGTAGCCGCCCGATTCCTCGTCCGCCGTGCCTGAAATCTCGATGGCTCCCGCGAAGTCCGGGAAAAGGTCGACAAAGACTTCCGCCGCGATGATCGAGGCCGCCAGCCCGCCTTTCATGTCACAGGCGCCACGGCCATAGACGCGGCCCTCCTTCACCTCGCCGCCAAAGGGATCGACGGTCCAGCCGTGACCCACCTCGACCACATCGGTATGCGAGTTGAAATGCACGCAGTCACCAGAGCGCGCGCCGTCGCGGCGCGCCAGCAGGTTCCAGCGCGGATAGCGGTCACTGTCGCCCGGCGCGCCTTCGGCGCGGATCATCCGGCAATCGAAGCCGCGCTTGCCGAGCCGGGTGGCGAGGTACTCACAGATCTCGCGGTAGTTGCCGCCCGGCGGATTCAGCGTCGGAATGCGGATCAGGTCCTGCGTCAGCGCGACCAAATCGTCGCGGCGCGCGGTGATTTCAGCCTTCAGGCGGGCTTTGGGATCGGTCATGGGCGCAGTCTTGCGCGCGCGCAGGTCCGGCGCAAGAGCCCGTGGGCCGGGTTACCGAAACACCAGGCGCGGTGCCTCGCCAATAGGCAGGGGCCCAAGCCGCATCTTCCCCTCGTCGAGCGTCACGGTCACATCCAGCGACGTCCGGCTGCCGGAGATCTGCGCCATGAACCCGAGGGTTGCTTCCAGCCCGTCAAGCACAAGGTCGGGCACCCGGCCCGAGGCCCGCGCGACCGACAGCATCTCCTGCCAATTCTTGGCCTGCAGGTTCACGTCGCCCGTGGCGCGGCCTTTCGTGTCGATGTCCAGATCACCCGCCACGCGCAGCGCCATCGGTCCCCATTCCAGCTCGGCCAGCGTCAGGTCGATACGGCGCGGCTGGGGTCGGCTCTCGGCCGAACCAAGCGCCCAAGGTGCGTCGAAGGCGACCTGCGCCTGCAGGCGGGCCTTCTGGAAGGTCTCGGGCAAGGCGCCGCCGGTAGCGCGGACGATGCCGGAGGGCAGGGCAAGTCCTTCGGCGGCAAGCGCAAGGTCGTAGGTAGACGCGGCGGAGCGCTGCACGCCCGCGCGCAGCTGCGCCAGCGCGGTGGTGCTGTCGCCCCGGGTCAGGTTCAGCACATCGGCGGCAAGGTTGGCGCGCTCAAGGTCATGCGCGGTGCCTGAGGTGACGACGCTGGCCTGCAGGCTGTCGCTTGTCACCTCGATCTCGCCTTCGGGGGTGACGATCACCTGTCGGTCGGGCCAGATGGCGATGGCGTGATGCCGGTTGTAACTGAGCAGGAAGAGCTGAAAGAACGGCGCGCGCCAGCCTACACCGCTGTCGGGATCGGTGATCGCCAGATCGGTCCAGGTGGTATCGTGCCGGTTGGGAAAGCCGCGGATCGTCATATCCGCGTACTCTGCCTGCCAGCCGTCTTCGCGGCGCTCGGAGAACCAGCCGTCATAGGCCGTGGTCAGGCTGTACCAGCCCCAGAGCCAATAGCCGGACCATGCCAGACCAGCGGCGACAATGACAAAGGCAAGGCGTTTCAACATGTCCAGCGCTCCCGCGGGCTTTCCCCCGTTGCCGCAATGCATTACATCGCAAGGTCTGGAAGGAAAAGCACGATGGCACTCTGGGTCTTCGGTTATGGATCGCTCTTGTGGAATCCCGGCTTCGCGGTGGCCGAGACGCGACTTGCCTCGCTTGAGGATTATCACCGCAGCTTCTGCATGCATTCGATCCACCATCGCGGCACCGAAGAGGAGCCGGGTCTCGTGCTGGCTCTGGACGAGGCGCCGGGCGCGGTCTGTGACGGGGTGGCGCTGCGCGCCGAGCCGGGCACCGAAGACGCAACGCTGGCCTATCTGCGCGAACGTGAGCTTGTCTCCTCGGCCTATGTCGAGCGGCACGTCATGCTGGGGCTGGAAGATGGCCGCAAGGTCGAGGCGCTGGCCTATGTGATCAACAGCGATCATTGGCAATATTGCCGCGGAATGCCGCTGGAAGAACAGGCCCGGATCATTGCCCGCGCGGTCGGCGGGCGGGGGCCGAATACCGAATACCTGTGGAACACTGCCGCGCATCTGAGCGAATTGGGAATCGAGGATGCGGATTTGCAATGGTTGGCCGACAGGGTTCGTGACATCTGCCGATAAGTCCTTGGCTTGACCGGCATTCCTCCCTACAGTCTTGACGTATTTTGCTAATGTCAGGAATGGTCCCTTATGGTGGACAAGCCGGACCGCGAGGCCGCGCCGAAATTCTCGCAACCCGTGCGGCAGGTGCTGTTCATGGTCACCGTGCTGGGGCTGGTGAGCGCAGGCCTGTTTCTGGCCCTGCCACGCGTGCTGCCGGTGTTTGCCTCCAACCCCTATCTCAACGGGTTCATCCTTCTGGTCTTCGTGATCGGCGTCCTGGCGACGTTTTTCCAGGTGGTGCAACTGATCGGCTCGGTGCGCTGGATCGAAAGCTTCGTCGCCGACCGCGATGCCGGGCACAAGGCGCCCCGGCTTCTGGCCCCCTTGGCCACGCTGATGCGGGCACGCGGCAAACGGATGCAGATCTCGGCCACCTCGTCACGGTCGATCCTCGACTCGGTCGGCCAGCGGATCGACGAGGCGCGCGAGATCACCCGCTATATCGTCTCGCTGCTGATCTTTCTCGGACTTCTGGGCACCTTCTACGGGCTGGCTACCACGGTTCCGGCGCTGGTCGAGACGATCCGGTCGCTCACCCCGCAGCCGGGCGAAACCGCCGGACAGGTCTTCGAACGCCTGCAACTGGGTCTGCAAGCCCAACTGGGCGGCATGGGCACGGCCTTTGCCTCGTCGCTGCTGGGTCTGGCGGGATCGCTGGTGGTGGGGCTGCTGGAGCTTTTCGCCGGTCACGGACAGAACCGGTTCTACCGCGAGCTTGAGGAATGGCTCTCTTCGATCACCCGGCTGGGCTATGCCGGGTCGGGCGAGGGCGAGGGCAATTCGGACCAGCAGCTTCTGGTCGCGGTGGTCGATCACATGTCCGAGCAGATGGAACAGCTGCAAATGATGTTCAGCCAGTCGGACGTCAGCCGGGCGCAGGTCGATGACAAGCTCTCGGTGCTGGCCGACAGCGTCGAACGTATGACCGAGCGGCTTGAGGCGCAGGCGGCGCCGACCAAGGCACTGACCCGCCTTGCCGAAGGGCAGGAACGGCTGATCGACGCGCTGGAAAACCACGCCTCGCACGATGCAGAGGGGGCGATCGACGCCGAGAGCCGGATGCGATTGCGCTCGATTGACGTGCAGATGTTGCGTATTCTGGAGGAAATGTCGGCTGGCCGTCAGGAAACCATGGCCGAATTGCGCACCGATCTGGCGCAACTGACCCGCGCGCTCAACACCGCCGCGCGCCAACTGACCATCGCCTCGGCGCCCTCGGCCCGCGGCAAAAGGAACTTGCGACCGCCCAGTCTGGAAACCCCCGAACAGGAGGGATAAGCCATGGCGCTCTCTCGCCGTACCGGTCAACGGCTCCAGACCAGTATCTGGCCTGGTTTCGTCGATGCGATGACCGGTCTGTTGCTGGTGCTGATGTTCGTGCTGACCATCTTCATGGTGGTACAGTTCACCCTGCGCGAAACGATCACCGGGCAGGAAAGCCAGCTGGATGAATTGGGCTCGGAAATCGCCGCACTGGCCGAGGCGCTGGGGCTGGAACGGGAAAAGAGCGCAGCGCTGGAAAGCGAGGTCGGCAACCTGATCACCACGCTGGGCGATGCCCGCGAGCAGGCCGAGCAACAGGCCGCCCAGATCGCCGCGTTGGAGCAGGGGGTGGCGTCGCGCGATGCCGCGCTGGGGGCCGCCAATGCCCAGATCGCCGCCCTGGAGACCGATATCGCCGCGCGCGACGCCGCGCTGGGCGAGGCAACATCACGGATCGCCAGTTTCGAGGATCAGGTCGCAGCGCTTCTGGCCGATCAGGCCACCGCCGCCGCCCGGATCGGCGACCTTGAGGACCGCGAGACCGCGCTGTTGTCGGAACAGGAGATGCTGCAACTGGCGCTGGCCCAGGCCCGCGACGAGATTGATGCCGAGACCGAGGCCGCCCGTCTGGCCGCTGCCCAGGCCGAGGCGCTGGAAGCGCTGATTGCCGAGATCCAGGCCGAACAGGCCGAAGCCGCGCGCCTTGCCGCCGCGCAGAACGAGGATCTTTCGGCCACCGTGGCCGCCCTGCAGGCCGAGCAACTTGAATCCGAGGCTGCTTTTGCCGGGCAACTGACGGCGCTGGAAAACCGCCTGTCCGAGGAAGAGGCCAAGCGCCTGGCCGAATCCGCCGCCGCCGCCGCCCTGCGCGAACGGCTCAAGACCGCGGATGCGGAACTGACGGCGATGACCATGGCGCTGGAGGAACAGCGCCGAGAGGCCGAGGAAACGCTGGAAATTCTCGCCGCTGTGCAGGCGGCGGAACAGGATCTCGACCAGCGGCTCTCGGTCGCTTTGCTGGCGCAACAGGCGGCAGAGGCCCGGCTGGGCGAGATGGACCTGCGGCTTTCGGAGACCGCCGACGAATCCGAGACGCTCAAGGCGCAATTGGCGGCGGCGCTTCTGGCGCAGGAAGCCGCGGAGCAACGCAATGCGGCGCTGCGCGAGGATTTGCAGACCGCGCTTTCCGACGATCAGCAAACCTCGACCCAGCTTTCTGCGCTTGAAGCGCGGCTGGCGGCGGCCTTGCTGGACAGTCAGGACCAATCGGCCCGCATTGGCGAGTTGCAGCAGGCGCTGACCGCGCTGCAGGACAGTTCCGAGGCCGAGAAGGGCGCGCTTGAGGCGCAATTGGCGCAGGCGCTGGCGGACAAGCTCTCGGCAGAGCGAACAGCCCGCAATGCCGATCAGGCGATGATCGCGGCGCGGGACCGGCAGGCGACATTGGAAGAAGAATTGACCCGGGCGCTCGCCGCGCAATCCGACCTGCGCGGGGTCGAGGATGATCTGGCCGAAGCCTTGGCCGCCAAGGTCGCCGCCGAACAGGCGCGCGACGCCGTCATGGCCGATCTGGAAAGCACCCAGGCCAGCCTGAGCGACGCGCGCACCGATACCAGAACGCTGGAAGAGAAGCTCTCCGAGGCGCTTGCCGCGCAACTTGCCGCCGAGGAAAACGCCAAGGCACTGGGCGGGCAACTGGCCGAGGCGCAGGAGACATCGGTTTCGCTGGAACAGCAGCTGGCCAATCTGCGCGCGACGCTGGACGAGACCGAGACCGGCGAGACAAGCCTGCGCGATCAGCTGTCCGCGGCGCTGGCCGCCTCGGTGAAGGCCGAGGCCGAAGCCAAAGACATCCGCCGGGAGTTGGCCGAAGCGCTGACCCTGAAACGAGCCGCCGAGGAGGCCGCCGAAGCGACGCGGGCCGAGGCGGCGGCCAGCCGGGCGGAAACCGCCAACCGCGAGGCGCTTCTTGCGGCGGCGCGTCAGGAGTTGTCGGAACAGACCGAGGTCTCCACCGCTGCGCAGCGCCGGGCGCAGGTGCTCAACCAGCAGGTCGGCGCCTTGCGCACGCAATTGGGCGAATTGCAGGCGCTGCTTGACGACCTGAAGGAACGCGACGCGGCGAAATCGATCCAGATCGAGAACCTCGGCGCCGATTTGAACACCGCGCTGGCGCAGAAGGCGCTGGAAGAAAAGCGCCGCGCCGAGACCGAGGCGCGCAATGCCGCGCTTCTGGCCGAACGGGCGGCGCGGCTTGAGGAAGAGAAGAAGAACCTCGAGAATTACCGGTCGGAGTTCTTTGGCCGGATGCGCGAGTTGATCGGCGACCAGGAAGGCGTGCGGATCGAGGGCGACCGCTTTGTCTTTGCCTCGTCGGTCCTGTTCGAATCGGGGCAGGCCGAGCTGTCGCAGGATGGACGGACCGAGATTGCCAAGGTCGCCAGCATCCTGCGCACCGTGGCGGACGACATCCCGGCAGAGATCGACTGGGTGATCCGCGTCGATGGCCATACCGACAACGTGCCGATGGTCGGATCGGAGCAGTTTGCCGATAACTGGGAGTTGAGCCAGGCGCGGGCGCTCTCGGTCGTGCGCTACATGATCAATTTCCTCGGCATCGATCCCGAGCGGCTGGCGGCCAATGGCTTTGGTCAATACACGCCCATCGACCCGGCCAACACCGCCGAGGCGCGGGCGCGCAACCGACGGATCGAGCTGAAACTGACGGAGAAATAAGCGGGCCGATCCATAGATGGCTCCCGGCGCGAGGGGCTGGAGCGGGAAGCTATTGCGGGGGGGCAGCCATAATGTGCGTTAGCCCAAGAGTTGATCGCAGCACCGCGGCCCGAAGATGCGCGGCCCGATGAAGAGCTGAGGCAACGGCCCGCTCCATGCCTTTGCGTCCCGGCGATTCAGCGGGAATGCATCCCGCTCTAGCCTCGATTCAGTATTCTGAAGGCCGCAGACGCGCCCCAACCGGCGGCAATGGCGATGGCCAGCGACAGCAGGCCGTAAATCAGCGATTGCTCGCGCGAGAGGTTGAACAGGAACCGCTCCAACCCGACCTTTTGCACGTCGATCACGGTTTCGAAGTCCGACACCACCTGCTGGTTGCGCAACAGGAAGACTCGGGTGCGATAGGCGCCTTCGGTCAGGTTCGCGGGCATCGAGACCGAGGTGCGGAACAGTGTCTGTTCGGCCACCTCGACGCTGGATTCGTTGCGCGTATAGAGCCCCTGATCCCGCCGGATGCGCAGGACCGCCTCGGCGAATTCCTTCTCCGAGCCAAGGGTCCAGACCGCGCGCGGAGCGGTGATGCGATAGATCGTGTCGGTCTGTTCCGACAGGATCTCGGACAGGGGTTTCGAGCTGGCCACCGCATAGAGACTAGGCGCAGAGCGGATCTCGGCGGCTTCGGTGTTGATCCAGATGCCCCAGCGCCGCGCTTTCTTGCGCACCACCACCGGGGTCGAGGGGCCGGCCACGGCAATGATCACGTCCAGTTCGCTGTCAGGGGTCGGCGCTTCGCGCCGGATCGCGCCAAAGATCAGGATCTCGGACCCGTCGAAATTCGTCGTGATCCGCACCCGGCTCTGGGACAGCCCCAGGACCACGTCCTCTTCGACGACCGAAGGTTGCGCTTCGACCGGGATCGGCAGCCAGAGTAGGGCCAGAAGTGCCAGCAGACGGCGCATCAATTGCCCCCCGGATTGGCGATGGAATAAAGCTCGGAGGGTTGCAGCAGCAGTTCCAGCGCCAGCTTGCCGCAGACCGCGAGCACCAGGATCGCCAGCAGGATGCGCAATTGCTCGGCCTTCATCTTGACGCCGATGCGGGTGCCGAACTGGGCGCCGATCACGCCGCCGACCAGCAGGAACAGCGCCAGCGCCATGTCCACGGTCTGGTTCGTGGTGGCATGCAGCAAGGTGGTGAAGGCCGCCACGAAGATGATCTGGAACAGCGAGGTGCCGATCACCACCTTGGTGGGCATGTGCAGGATATAGATCATGGCGGGCACCATGATGAAGCCGCCGCCCACACCCATGATTGCCGCCAGAAGACCCACCGCGAAGCCGACAAGACCCGGCGGGATCACCGAAATGTAAAGCCCGGAGGTCCGGAAGCGCATCTTCAGCGGCAGAGCGGTGACCCATCCACGGTGCTTGCGCTTGGCCGGAATGACACCGCCTGCGCGGCGGGCACGTTGCAGGGCGCGCAGGCTCTCGACGAACATCAGCGCGCCGATGATGCCGAGGAAGACCACGTAGCACAGCCGCACCAGCAGATCGACCTGGCCCAGGGATCGCAGGTAGTTGAACACGATGACGCCCAGCCCCGCGCCGACCAGCCCGCCGACCAGCAGGACGAGCCCCATCCTCAGATCGACGGTCTTTCGCTTGAGATGCGCCAGCAGGCCCGAGAAGGAGGAGGCCACGATCTGGTTGGCCGAGGTCGCCACCGCGACGGCGGGCGGAATGCCGATGAAGAACAGCAGCGGGGTGATCAGGAAGCCGCCGCCGACACCGAACATGCCGGACAGGATTCCGACGATCCCGCCCAGGCCGAGAAGCAGGAAGGCATTCACCGATACCTCGGCTATGGGCAGATAGATTTGCATGGTCCTTCCTAGTCCCGACTGCGACCGGGTTGCAAGTGCAGCATCGGCTCATCAAGCCCTTTCGGGCATTCTTCGCCTTGCGCCGCTAGTCCGGCGGCGGGCGCAGCTGCCGATCGGTCAGAACCTCCGCCAGACGGTCGAGCGCGGCGCGGATCGGCGGGTCGTGACGGGCCTCATGATGGCAGACCAGCCATTCGCCCGTGGTCAGATCTTCGATCACCGGCCCGATCTGTTTCAGGCCGGCCCCATCGGCGGCGAAGGTCGGCAGGATGATGCGCCCGGCCCCCGCCTGTGCGAGGCGCAACCCGAGGGTCATGTCGTTGACGGTGGTGGCGATCTCATCGGCTTTTTCCCGTCGGACCCAGAGGGCGCTGGGCGTGGTGGCGAGAGATTCGGGCAGGGCGATGAAGCCCTCGACCGCGGCATCGCGCGCGAAGATGGCCATATGGACCTGACCGGTCTGCCGGGCGCTGAGCCAGGGTTGATCGGGGCGGCGGTTGCGAATGCCGATGTCGGCCTCGCGCCGGGCAATGTCGAGCCGCTGGTTGGCCGCCACGAAGTCCAGCGTCCAGCTGCGGCCCGGCGGGCAAAGGCGCGGGAAATGGCGCGCGAGGAAGTGCGCGGTCCAGGGCCCGGTGGTCAGGCGCACCCGGGTCTGCCGTTCAGAGGTGGCGAAGGCACGCAGGCGGTGCGGGAAGGCAGAGAGCCCCTGCACCTCGTCCTGAAGCTGGCGGCCCCGGGCGGTCAGCGCATAGCCCCGCGGCCCGCGTTGGAACAGGTGCGCGCCCAGCCGGGCCTCCAGCTCGGTCATCCGTCGGCTGAGCGTCGGCGGGCTGGTGCCGGTGGCGCGGGCTGCACCGGCCAGGCCGCCGTGATCGGCGATGGCGAGGAACAGGAGGATGTCGTCGAGCGACGGGGATCGTTCCATTTTCGGAAGTCCGATTGTGGAAAATGGGTCTGAAGTTGCGCGTAATACAAGGCTACTCTGACGTCATCATTGCGAGAATGAAAGGTGCTTCAGATGCAGGTTGTCCTGTTTCCGCCCAGAACCCAAGACCCCGAGTTGCGCAGCGCGCTGCCGCGCGAACGCGATGTCATTGCCGAACGGATCGTCTCGGCCCTGCGCGTCCGGCGCAAGAGGCGCCTGCTGCGTTATGGTCTGGGGGCCCTTCGCCGGTTCCTTCGGGCGCGCCGGACGACAAGGGCGATGAGCGCCCGGCAACGGGCCGAAGAGCCGCTGGCTCAGCGCTCCTTGACGTAAGGCTCGCCCCCCGCACGCGGCGGGATCGCCCGGCCAACGAAACCGGCCAGGATCACCACGGTCAGGATATAAGGCAGCGCGTCCATGAACTGCACCGGCAGCACAAAGGCTCCGAGGTCGATGTTCTGATAACGCAGGGCCACCGCCTGCAGGAGCCCGAAGAGCAGGCAGGCATAAAGCGCATACCACGGCCGCCACTTGGCAAAGATCAGCGCCGCCAGCGCGATGAAGCCGCGTCCCGCCGTCATTTCCCGCACGAACCCCGCCTGCAACCCGGTCGCCAGATAGGCCCCGGCAATACCGCAAAGAACGCCGCAGATCGCCACGGCCGCAAAGCGCAACCCGATGACCGAGACCCCGGCGGTATCCACCGCTGCGGGGTTTTCCCCCACCGCGCGCAGCCGCAGCCCGAAGCGGGTGCGAAACAGCACCCACCAGGAGATCGGCACCATCAGGAACGCCACATATACCAGCGCCGAATGCCCCGAGATCAGGTCGTGATAGATCGGCCCCAGCACCGGCACGCCTTGCAGGCTTTCCGCGAAGGGCAGGGTGATTGGCTCGAACCGGCCGCCTTGCATGAGCGATGGCGTGCGGCCGCCCTGGCTGAACATGTCCTGGGCGATCAGCACCGTCATCCCCGAGGCGAGAAAATTGATCGCCACGCCCGAGATCAGCTGGTTGCCGCGAAAGGTGATCGAGGCCAGCCCGTGGATGCCCGACAGCACCAGCGACGCCCCGATGCCCGCCAGAAGCCCGATCCAGACCGAGCCGGTGACCGAGGCAAAGGCGGCGGCAAAGAAGGCCGAGGCCAGCATCTTGCCTTCCAGCCCGATGTCGAAGATGCCCGCGCGTTCGGAAAACAGCCCGGCGAGGCAGGCCAGCAGCAACGGCGTTGCAAGCCGCACGGTGGAATCGAGGATCTGCAGGATGGTGTTCAGGTCCATGTCTCAGCTCTCCGATGTGGCCAGTTTGAAGGCGGCGAAAGTGAAGAACCCGCCAAGAGCGGCCTCGATCCAGCGGCGTGCGGCCTGATAGCCTTGGCGGAAGGGACGCGACGACAACAGCACGGCCCAGGCGCCGTGGCAGGCAAAGGAAATCGCAAAGGCGCCTGCGACAAAGGCGGCGATGACAATCGGCGTGCCGCCCTCGGTTGCGCCGACTGCGGCAATGGCCAGCCAGAAGACAATCGCCTTGGGGTTGGTGACCTGCAGCAGATAACCGGCGGTGAAATGCTTTGCCGCGCCGCGGGGCGTGACGGTCACGGCGGCCAAGTGCGGCGGGTGAACCGCCTTGCGGAAGGCGTTATAGGCGAGCCAGAGCAGGTATGCGGCGCCGATCAGGCGCAGCACCTGCATCGCCCAGGCGGCATTGGCAATCAGAAGACCGACCCCCGCCAGCGTCAGCAGGTTGAGCGTGACGGAGCCGAAGGCAATGCCGGTGGTGGCGACCAGCGCCGGACCGCGTCCCTGCGACGTGGCCACGCCCAGCAGGAAGGCGACCGCAGGGCCGGGGGATGAGGCCGCGACGACCAGGATCGCATAGGCGGCAAGGAACAAGGGCAAGTGGGCGATCAGGTCATTCATCGATCAGCCCTCTTTCCGGCGGAAGTACATGAAGACCTTTTCCAGCGGAATGCGCACCATGTTGTCGAGCGCGCCGGTGAAGAGGATCACCAGCGCCTGGATCACCACGATCAACTCGCGCGGGATATTGGTCCAGAGCGCGAGTTCCGCGCCGCCCTGGTAGAGAAAGCCGAAGAGAATAGCGGCAAGAAAGACCCCGAAGGGATGCGACCGGCCCATAAGCGCCACGGCGATGCCGATGAAACCCGCGCCTTCGGTGGCGTTCATCACCAGCCGTTCGGCCTCACCCTGCGTGGTGTTGAGCGCCATCGGACCTGCCAGTCCGCCCGAGATCAGCATGGCAATCA
>Ga0189275_100563_pt1 | contig 11669 bp, 12 predicted proteins | sample N19A6minimetaG_FD_130329 | JGI IMG/M metagenome (GOLD analysis project Ga0189275, IMG submission 130329) | Marine microbial communities from the Costa Rica Dome - N19 A6 mini metaG | ecosystem: Environmental > Aquatic > Marine > Oceanic > Photic zone | place: Costa Rica: the Eastern Pacific...
AGACCTTTCATTGTTGATTGACCATATAAAACATTAGATGAAATTAGAAGCAAGAGACTAAGAGTTACAATTCTCATATGGGTTATTCTGTGTTGTATCTAATTAGGTTTAAGTACTACTAACGACCCGGCGTGTAAGCGGCGAGCCCGTTTGTTTAAATTAAAGTCCCGAACCCTAAACGAGTCCGCTTAACACGCCTTGTTATGCGTTTGATGCTGTTTGATTGCAAATTTTCTATATAACAAAGTCAAGGTTAGTAGTTGATAAAGCAAAAGACCTGCAATATGTAAATAGTATTCATTTGCAGTACCCTTTGCGGCATAGTTCAATTCTGCCCAATCATACACATCATAGAAATATAATCTCTCAGAATGTAAGTAGAAGAATAGTGTTGAATAGAAAATCAGCACTATTAAAAAGCTAACCAAGACAAGAAGTTTGATTCGATTTTCTTCGTTTACAAAAAATGCTATTACTATGATCAGAATAGCAGATACTAACGGAATAAATAATTCGATGAATTCAAACATTAGTTACTATTCTGATTCTATGATTTAAAACGCATAACGACCCAGCGTTTAAACGGCGCGGGGATTATAATTTCTTTTGAAATAGCGAAATTAATCCCTTGCAATCAAGTTCCATCGAAGCTCGTCCGCGTCCGCTTTAAAACGCTTTGTTATACTACCGGATTAGTCGTAGTGAGTCCACATTCTAATTACTTTAACAATTTTCTTCTCTTCGTAGACTTGATACACTAAACGATGCTGGATATTAATTCTCCGCGAATAAGCTCCTTCTAAATTACCCATTAATTTTTCATAGGGTGGATATTCTTCAAAAGGATTTTCCTCAATGATCTCCAACAAACCTTCTATTTTGATTTTAAACCTAGCGAAACTGCTTATCCGGTAAAATAAAATCTTATTCACGCTTAATAAGTTATAGATATATCATTAGACGAATTTACGAAGTTAGGTGTACTTAATTGGGTTTTGTATATTCGAAAATATGCAACGCAAGCTCACAATTTTTTCCATTCATACATTCATCTGGGTGCTCATCATCGGTGTTCCGATATTGATTAACACCTTATTTTTAGAGACTCAGAGATCCGGAATAAATGTGCCTCCACCGTTTTGGTTTTCGGTGGGCTTACTCATGGTCATTTACTACCTCAATTATTATGTGTTTATCCCTCAATTTTTATTCAACAAAAAATATGTAGTCTATGCACTCGTCCTTATTGGTTTGTTCATTCTTATGATGAAATCAATTGGGATTTTTATTGATGTTTTCGGGGGAGGGCCGCCGGATCGGGTAGATGAGCGGGAAGCTCAAAGGATGCTGGCGATGCTCATCACCAACGTATTTTTAATGTACGTTACTGTTTTCTTTGCGTCCATCGCCTTACGCCTGGCAAACCGATGGCAACAAACCGAGAAAGAGCGCTTTAATGCCCAGCTGTCGTATCTCTCCAGTCAGATTAATCCGCACTTCTTGTTTAATACGCTAAACAGCATTTACGGAATGACTATTGTAGCGGCGCCCAAAGCGGCAGACATGGTAAGCAAGCTATCGGAAATGATGCGTTACACCCTCGATTCCAGCCGCAATAATTTGGTGGCACTCAACGAGGAATTGAATTATTTACGGGGATACGTTGAATTGCAGAAAGTCCGTTTAGATGACAACATTTCGCTGGATGTTTCTATTGATGACGGCGATGCTGGGCTGTCGATTGCCCCGCTGATCTTGCTTCCCTTTATCGAAAATGCGTTTAAATATGGAGTAAATGCGGAGCAAAACAGCAATATTAAGATTCATATTAAAACCGAAGGCTCAACGCTAACGCTCGTAGTTTTTAATAATAAAGTGGATGTGGATGAGCAGCATTTGAAGAAATCGGGCTTTGGCATCGAAAACACCAAAAACCGACTTGAGTTGATCTATCCCGAAAAGCATGAGTTGGAGCTTATCGAAAACGACTACGATTACACGGTTAAATTACAACTGCGGTTGGATTGATGATTAAAGCAGTGGCCATCGACGACGAACCTCTTGCCCTTCAAGTGATCGAAGTGTTATGTGGAACAGTGGATTATATTTCGCTGGAAAAAACCTTCACCAAACCAAACGAAGCACTGAAATATCTGCGGAAATTTCCGGTAGATTTACTTTTTCTAGATATCCAAATGCCAAGCATAACGGGCATTAATTTATATCAATCGGTGCCGCAAGATACCATGGTGATTTTCACCACCGCTTTTAGCGAATATGCCGTTCAAAGCTATGAACTAAGTGCCATCGACTACTTACTAAAACCAATCAGTAAAGATCGGTTCATCAAAGCGGCAGAAAAAGCGAAAGAGTATTTCGAGTACAAAACAGGGGGGGGTTCGAAGGATGAAACATCATTTTATCTTCGAGTAAACTACGAGCTGGTTAAAGTGGATTTCGATGATATTCTGTATGTGGAAGGGCTCAGCGATTATTTAAAAATCCATCTTAAAGAGGATAAGACGTTGGTACCACGCATGACTATGAAAGAGATTTTGGAAAAGTTACCCACCTCCGACTTCATCCGGGTTCACCGTTCATTTATTGTGCCGAAACATCGAATTCAACAGCTTAAAAGCAGAAGCCTCAACATCCCAGAAAGAGAGATTCCCGTTGGAGTTACCTATGCCGAAGGCTTAAAGAAGTTGATTGGATAATCACATTCAATCGCTATGTGATTTCGTGAGATTTATGTAACCAATTGTAATAGAATTGAGTGCTTTTTGAAGTTTATCGCAACAATTCTGCAGTTCATCGCAAGAATTTTAGCAGCTAAGAATAAAGGGCGACTTTTGTTTCAGAAATTAAAATTTGAACAAAAGTTAAACCAATGCGAGCCTTATTTGTCACTTTGTTTTTCGTATCGATACCGATGAGCGCCCTTGCTCAATTGGATGGATCAAACACAGAGAATGCCACCTCAAAATATGTATGGACGCTTGAAGAGAGTATCAATTATGCGCTGGAGCATAACATTACCATTCAACAAGCCGACCTAGATCTTGAAAGCGCCAATCTGAACTACGAGCAATCGAAAATGAACCGTTTGCCGAATCTATCGGCCAATGTAAGCCAGCGTTTGGCAAGCGGAAATTCAATCGATCCCATCACCTATGATTTCATTAACCAAAAAAGCAGCGCCACCAGTGTAAACCTTAACAGTTCGCTAACGCTGTTTAACGGTTTTAAAAACACGAACAGCATCAAACAAAATGAACTGGTTTCACAGTACACCGAATTGTTGCTTGAAGAAACCAAAAACAGCATTCAGGTTAGTGTGATGGAAGCCTACATACAGGCATTCTTTTCGAAAGAAGCGGTGGTGATTGCGCAAAATCAATTGGAGGCATCTACCAAAGAACTTGAACAAGCCGAAGGATTGTATAACGGTCGATCACTCACTCTAAAAGATCTGAATGACGTGCAGGCACAACATGCGCAGAACCAATACAACCTGTTAAACGCGCAAGTAGATTACGAGCAACGCGTACTTTCATTAAAGCAATTATTGGAATTAGATGCCACCGTTGACTTAGAACTCGTGGCTCCCGAAAAGGACTTTTCAACTACTTGGTTAGAAGATCAGCAACACATCTATCAGGCAGCACTCGAGTTTCTGCCCGAAGTTCAGGCTTCTTTATCCAACATCGAAATTAATGAAACGAACTTGGATATCGCCAAAGGCGACTTGTACCCAAGCTTGTCGCTCACTGCCGGACTTTCAAGTGGCTACACTAATTCACAGGCATTGAATTTTAGCGATCAATTGGAGGGAAATTTCAGTAAATCGCTGGGGCTCTCTTTATCGATTCCAATTTTCAATCGCTTTTCAACCAGTACTAACATTCAACAAGCTAAGATCAACATCAAGCAAGCGGAATTGAATTATGAAGCAACGCAGAAGGAGTTGTATCGCAATATTGAATCTGCCCGCGATGCTGCCCGTTCATCCTACGATTTAGCCCAGGCTCAGTTCAATGTAGGAGAATTAACTGCAACCAATTTAATAGTTGCGCAAACGGCCTTTAACACCGCCGAGCTCAACTATCTGCAAGCAAAATACCTCACCATTTTGTACACCCAATTAATCGAATTTTATCAAGGTAACCCAATAACACTATAGTCATGATTAACAAGAAATCAACCATCACCATCACTACGCTGATTACATTATCAGCAGCCATTTATGGGGTGATTACATTCAACTCAGATCAGGGAACCGAATTTCAGGTTCAAACCGTAACCGCTTCGTTGGGCAACGTTGTGTCAACCGTTACAGCAACCGGAACGCTGGAGCCCACCACTCAGGTGGATGTTGGGACCCAAGTATCCGGCGAAGTTGAAAAAATCTATGTGGATTTTAACAGCGAAGTAAAAGCCGGACAATTAATCGCCGAGTTGGATAAAACCAATTTAAAAGCTGCAGTTTCGCAAGCTAAGGCTTCTTATCAAAATGCAGAAAACGAAGTTAACTATCGCGAAGGGATTTATAATCGTAAGAAAGCTTTGTTCGATAAGAACCTGATCACCGAAGAGGAATTTGAATTGGCTCAATACAACTATAAATCGGCTGTATTCAGTTTGAGTCAGCGCCAGTCTGATCTTGAAGAAGCAGAAACCAACCTTGGTTACGCCGATATCTTTTCGCCAATTAACGGTGTAATACTGTCGCGGGAAGTTGACGAAGGCCAAACCGTTGCCGCCAGTGTGAGCACTCCAACGCTATTTGTTATTGCCAAAGATTTGAAGGAAATGCAGGTGGAAGCAGATGTAGATGAAGCGGATATCGGACAGGTATCTGATGGTCAGCGAGTAAGTTTTACAGTGGATGCCTATCAAGGTGAAACCTTCGACGGCGTAGTTACTCAGGTTCGATTGAACCCCACTACCACCTCAAATGTGGTAACCTACACCGTTGTTGTGAATGCTTCCAACGAAGATCAAAAACTGAAGCCGGGCATGACTGCAACCATTGAGATATTTACCAAAGAATTAACCGATGTACTCACCATTCAAGCCAAGGCGTTGAATTTTACCCCGGATGAAACGGTATTTGCCGCATACTACGCTCAGGAAGGAATCGAAGCACCGGAAATGCCGGGAAGCAGAGAACCGGGTGAAGATGGAGAAATGGCGCAACGACCACCAAGAGGATCAGGTGAACGTCCGGAAGGCGGCCGACCACCAATGAGTGAAGATGGCACCGAAATGCAACGAGGATTTAGTCCACCTGAAGGTGCTTCACAATCCGAAAGAGGAATGCGAGGCACTCGTGGAGAAAATCAAAACGAAGAGGTGTCCATCGTATTTGTGAAAACAAACGAAGGCTTGATTGTGCCGCGCCCTGTTGAATTGGGAGATAACGATGGCATCAATGTAGAAGTGCTAAACGGATTAAGCGAAGGTGACGAAATCGTTTACCGAATTGTTGAAAGCCAAATTGAAACAGTGGCCGCAAACGAAACCGAAGAAAATACGCGCAGCCCATTCATCTCTACACCCCGAGGCAGGTAATCACCATGGAAGCAAAAAGTATCATCCATTTACAAGATTTACGTAAAGAGTTTATGATGGCCGACAATCCGCTGCATGTATTGAAAGGAATTTCCCTTAACATTGAAGAAGGCGAGTTTGTAACCATCATGGGACCAAGTGGCTCGGGTAAAAGTACGCTGCTAAACATTCTCGGATGTTTAGATCAAGCGAGCTCGGGAATGTACGAGTTGGATGGAGAAATCATCCGCAATAGAACTAAAAACGAGTTGGCTGACATCAGAAATCGAAAAATTGGTTTCGTGTTTCAGTCGTACAACTTGTTGCCAAGAACTACCGCCGTGGAAAATGTTGAGCTGCCATTATTGTACAACAATACGCTTAGCAACAAAGAAATCCGCGAACGAGCGCTCGAAGCACTGGAAATGGTTGGGCTTTCTGATCGCCTTGATCACACTCCGGCTCAACTTTCGGGTGGACAGCAACAGCGTGTGGCTATTGCCCGCTCGTTGGTTAACGATCCGCGCGTGATTCTTGCCGATGAAGCCACCGGAAATTTGGATATGAAAACTTCCTACGAAGTGATGTCCATTTTTCAGGAATTGAATCAACGTGGCAAAACCATCGTGTTTGTAACCCACGAGCAGGATATCGCAGAGTTTAGTTCCCGCACTATCACCTTCCGTGATGGTTTACTGATTAAAGACAACAAAAACGAAAACATCCAGGATGCTGCCGTAACACTGGGAAATTATGTTGATGTAGAGGAGGTATGGGCATGAGAGTTTCAAACCTATATAAAATTGCATGGCGCGCCATTTTATTAAACAAGACCAGAAGTTTGTTAACCATGCTCGGCATTATTATTGGCGTAGGATCGGTGATTGCCATGCTTGCCATTGGCGAAGGCTCGAAAGCAAGTATTCGTGAAGAGATTTCGGCAATGGGTTCGAATATGCTGAATATCCGTCCCGGTTCCGGCGTTCGTGGTGGCGTTAGAATGGACGCGAGTTCGATGCGATCGCTTACCCTCGAAGATTATGAAGCCCTGCAAGATGCAGAATACCTGAGTGCGGTTTCGCCACAGGTTAATTCTAGCGGACAAGCCATTTACGGCGCCAACAACTGGCCTACATCGGTGTATGGTGTTTCTGCCGAGTACATCGACATTCGAAACATCAGCGTGCTTGAAGGCAGCATGTTTACACAGCACCATATCGATACTTATGCTAAAGTGTTGGTTATCGGTCAGACCGTAGTTGATAATTTATTTCCGGATGGTGAAGACCCTATTGGTAAAACCATACGATTTGGAAAAACGCCGTTTAAAGTGATCGGAGTGCTTTCGGAAAAAGGCGAAAGTAACTTTGGACAGGATCAGGACGACGTGATGCTTTCGCCTTACACCACCGTGATGAAACGGGTGTTGGCTCAGGATTACATTCAGTCGATTACGGCTTCGGCGGTTTCCGAAGAATTAGCAGAAGAAGCCGTTGCCGAAGTGCAAACGATTCTCCGAAATCAGCACAACATTTCTGCGGGCATGGACGACGACTTCAATGTGTTTTCAATGGATGAACTCATCGACACCTTCAGCTCAACCAGCGAGATGCTTACTTATTTATTAGTAGCCATTGCCAGTATTTCGCTCCTCATTGGTGGGATAGGAATCATGAATATCATGTATGTATCGGTGAAAGAACGAACCCGCGAAATTGGCTTACGATTAGCCGTTGGGGCAAAAGGAGCCATCATTCTGCTACAATTTTTAATCGAATCTGTATTGCTGAGTTTTACCGGCGGGATCATTGGCGTTGGATTGGGTTACGCCGCTGCTTATGGGATCGAAGCCTTTTTATACTGGCCAACTGTTATTACCTCATCCTCTATCATCCTCTCTTTTGCGGTATGTGCATTTACAGGAATATTTTTCGGGTGGTATCCGGCACGCAAAGCTTCAGAGCTTGATCCTCTTGCTGCTCTCAGATATGAATAATTAAATGACCAAATAGTACCCCGGTTGATAAAGAGCCCGGTTAGTGTCTGGGCTTTTTTAGAGGGGATACTTAAATACATCTTAATTCAGGTTTAAAACGCTCTTTTTATACTATCAGATTAATCGTAAAAAGTCCATATTCTAACTACGTTAACGATTTTCTAATTCTTGTAGACTTGATACACTATACGATGTTGGATATTGATTCGACGGGAATAAGATCTTTCTAAATTACCAATTTTTCATAGGGAGGATATTCTTTAAAAGGATTTTCCTCAATGGTCTCCAATAAGTCTTCGATCTTTGATTTTAGACCAGAAGAAGCTGCATTCTAGGCGTCTTTTTTTTGCTTGTTTGGTATAAACGAGTTTGTAGTTACTCACCAGTCAGGATCTTCTTCTGTTTCTTCCAGAGGGGGTATTCAATCCTTCGGCAATAGACTCTTGCATTCTAGGAATAGAAGTCAGATAAAGAGTTTCTTGAATAGACCGCCAATCTTCTTCACTGATTAAAACAGCATTCGAACACTTTCCGGTAATTAGGATAGGCTTGTGAGTCTCAGAAGTCTCATCGAGCAAACGATAAATATCTTTACGAGCTTGAGTACCTGTAAGTGTTTTCATGGTTTTTAGAACTTGAGTTGATTTACAAAATTACGTACGCTATTTCGTACATAGTGTCAAGTTATGAAATGAGGTAGTATAACGACCCCGCGTTTAAGCGGCGAGCCGAGTTAAAATTAATAAGGTTCCGAACCGTGTCCGAGTCCGTTTGAAACGCTTGTTATGTTGTTACTAAATTTAACTTTAGCCAAGTGATTATATGTAAAAAAGAGAGCATTATTTGGAATTTTATTAGAACAGTTTTATAGTAATCAAAATGGGATTAGATTGAATATTTTATAGCATTAGTTTGTAGATTCTATCTAATTCATTTTCATTTGCAGTATCATCAACTGGTACAAATCCTGCTTTCTTAGCCAATTTTAATCCTACTTCTGTTACGGGTCTTGTATAAACAGCTTCAAGCCCATTTCTTTTTTCTGTTAAAATTACCCCTTTTAAGCAGTTAATTATTGAAAATCCAAATCCTTTTGTTGCAACACCACCTAAATAAAGACTTATTGTTCTTTGATTTCTAGATGCAATATGATCATTCGTGAATTGACGCACACTTATTTGTTCTTTATCTAATAGAGAAGGAACTTCTGCCTTTAAAGGAAAAATAGAATAGAATCCGGTTACTCTTTTCTTTTTAAAACCAAAAAACTTATACACTCTTTTTTGCGTAACAATAATGTCGTTTCGGATATCAAGAATTGATTTAATTTCATTTCTTGAAGGGGATTGTTTCAACTCTTTTTTTGCAATCTTAATCACCTTATTTATATCTCCCCTATCTATCATATTAAATTCTGTTCCTATGTAGAATTCAAAATTGTCAACAATAATTTTTGTCAACCATAATAGAAACCCGACTGCTAATAAAATAAGCCCAAGAATTCTTAATTGATTCCCAATGTCTGAATTAATCCAACCTATTAATTCTAAAGCAAGGGCTATTGAAATTAATATTGGACCAAACCAAAACCCAAATTTCATGAAATTTTTCATATCACTTCATAACAATTAATTAAAAAATTTAAGCATCAACATAACGACCCCGCGTTTAAGCGGCGAGTCTGGGGTTTAAAATTAAAGACACGAACCGCGTTCGAGTCCGACTTAAAACGCTTGTTAGTGTGCTCTGGTAAGTAGTTTTTAAAATAGTTGTAGAATGAGATCAATTAAGAAATAAATAGCTCCTCCCGATAAAACTACCTGTGATAGGTAAAATATAAATGGCTTTTCTTTTCTAGATGAAAGAGTGAAAAACATATATGACTTACCAACATTGTGTTGTATCCAAACAATAATACCGAATAAGAAAATGGCAAGTAAATTAATGATCATTTTTCTAAAACAACTTACTCCCAATTATTGAAAGCACACTAACGACCCGGCGTTTAAGCGGCGAGCCAAGTTAAAATTATTAAAGTTCCGAACCCTAAACGAGTCCGCTTGAAACGCTTGTTATACCAAGTTAATCTCTTGGAAAGCCCATTTCTCCTTTCTCAAAGTATTCAATCATCCTATATACTGTATTTAGAACTTCTTCTCGTGAATTTAGTTCTTTTGACAAGCAATAATCTAAAGTTCCAGCGAAAGCAAAAATGGAAACTGCAACATAATGTCCTCGTGCCCATTGACCTCCGCCATTCGACATAAAAACACGGTAGATGTTAAAAAGATCTTCTCTTGTTGCATTATGCTTTTTTAAAATAACTGATAATTGTTTGTCATTTTCGCACAATTCATACAGTTCTTGTAGTATTTCTTTTTTCTCACTTGATTGGGTCATCATGCGTTTGATATCAAGAGTGGGACTACTAGCTTGAGCAAGTCGTTTACTTATATCTTTCAGTCTTTTTGATTTGCTAAAAGAACTTTTGAGATTTGAGAAAAAACCCATTTGCTTGTTTTTTTAATTATGGTCTTAACTTGGTATAACGACCCCGCGTTTAAGGTGCGCAGAGTTTTTGTTTTTCTTGAAGTAACGAAATTTTGAGATTAGAACAAACTTGGCAAAATCGAATCTGCGTCAGCCTTGAAACGCTTGTTATGTGAAAACTGAGGATGCTGGAACTACCAAAAGAAGCACTTAAAACTAAGAAAAAGTGAGTAACCCGACATTGTGTACGTTGGCTGGGCAGGCAAACCGGAAGTGTGGATTAGACTTTTTGAACAACGGCTGTGGCGCGGATGATAGGTAGAAAAAAAATGGAACCCACTTAACAGCTAAATTTTTGGAAAAGCCACACGCAGATTACCAACCTAATAGTGGCAACCCACAACCAACGACCGGAGCTTTTTTTAACAGAATAGAAACCCAAAAAGGGCAACGCAAAAACCACCACGAAATGAACTCGCATGACCAGACACATAACGGCCCAGCGTTTAATGGGCGCAGAGTCTTTAGTTTTATTTGAAGTAACTGATTTATTCTATTGCATACAAGTTATTGATCGCACTCCGTCTGCGTCCCATTGAAACGCTTGTTAGGTAACCGATTACATTGAGTTTAAAGTTTTAGAAAAACTACCATAGAAACCAAGATGCATTAATTGATCATCAGAAGTATACATGCCCAAACCAAATCCTTTGTCTTCAGGGTCATAAAATATCGTATAACCACTTCTTTCATTTGGGGTTTCTTGAAGAACAGTCCAAACTTCAAAAATATCAGTTCGATTTGACGAGCCAATATATTTTTCAATCTTTGGCTCAATTAGAAACTCTTCAATATTCTCAGAATTAATGCCATGAGCTCCTTTCAACGGATTTTTCTGAAGCTCTTCTTTGATCAATCTTTTTAAGAATTCTTGCATGACAGGTTACCTAACGACCTGCGGTTTAACCGGCTTGGCCTTATTGATTGATAATGTAATTAAAACTTGGAATTTCTTATTGGTCAGCAAGCTTTGAAAGGGCAAACAGCGGCCAAGTCCGCGTTGAAACCGTTGTTAGTTGCACGGCCAACGCTTACTTAATTTCTTCTTTTGAATCCTTGTCCAATAACTCTTGAGAAAAATAATTTTCATATTTGTCTGGAATCGTTGACAGGTAATTTATGTGTCTTTCTAAACTAAACTCGGGAAACTTTCCAGTGAAGTAATCCTTTTTGGCTTCTAATTTTTCCGCCGTTGTTCTTAACCTTTCCAATTCTATATACAAGGCATCGAAATCTTGGTTAACTGCACCACAAATAGCAAAGTCTAATGCAAAGCAGTAATCAATCAGTTTCATTTCATCTTCGAATCTTGTGATTTCCTTAAACAAGTTCTCATCAGTATTTTTGTCAATGCTGAAAAGTTTTTGAAAAAAAGATCTTGATTTAGGGTTTTTTATGTTATCCAAATGATGTTCAAGTTCATTTCTCCACGTGATTCTTATAAGCCGAATCTGATCATGAATTTTTAATATTTTTTGTCTTCTATCTGCCACATTTGGTCTTGATATTAATTCCTTCAGCTCATAGTAAAGTGATTCAAGTTTGCTAAGTTTATCAATTTTCCGAGCCT
>Ga0189275_100564_pt1 | contig 11663 bp, 9 predicted proteins | sample N19A6minimetaG_FD_130329 | JGI IMG/M metagenome (GOLD analysis project Ga0189275, IMG submission 130329) | Marine microbial communities from the Costa Rica Dome - N19 A6 mini metaG | ecosystem: Environmental > Aquatic > Marine > Oceanic > Photic zone | place: Costa Rica: the Eastern Pacific...
CAGCGCGGAGCGCATCGTTCGGGCCCCGGAACCTGACGGGTTTGCCGTTGATCTCCATCTGGCCCTCGTCGGGCCGCTCGATCCCGGCGAGGATCTTCAGCAGCGTGGACTTGCCGGCGCCGTTTTCACCTGTCAGCCCGATCACCTCGCCGCGGCGGATTTCCAGCGAGATGGACTGCACCGCCTTGATCGGACCGAAGGACCGCGAGATGTTGGTCAGCTTGAGAACGGGAGGGATATGATCGGTCATTTTGCCACCTTCAGACGTCCGCGCTGCGGCCATGCGACAGCGATGATTGCAATCAGGAGAAGGGTTCCGAAGACACCGGACTGGTAATCGGGATCGACGCCCGCCAGCACCAGGCCGTTGTTGAGAATGATCAGCAGGAAGACACCCAAGGTCGAGCGCAGCACGCCGCCTTCGCCACCGCTGAGGGCAGTGCCGCCGATGACGGCCGCCGGGATAACGGTGAAGAGCTGGCCATAACCGATGTCGGGCGAACCAGAGCCGAGCTGCATCGTGGCCAGCACACCGGCCAGAGCGCTGAGCACACCGGCAATTGTGAAGGCCGCGATCTTGATCATGTCGACCCGCATGCCGCTCGACCGGGCGATATTTTCGTGATTGCCGATGGCCATCAACCCGCGCCCGAGCTGGGTATATTGTGACAGGAGCACCCCACCGGCCAACACGAAGGCGGCCAGCCAGAACGAATTGGGCAGGCCCAGCGTCAGCTGCGTCGGCCAGCGGGCCAGGCCTTCGCTGGTCAGGCTGGGCAGAAGATCGTTGCCGTAGAGCAGGATGGCGATGCCGAGGCCCACGTACCAGGTGCCCAGCGTCACAACGAAGGACGGCACCTTGAGCTTGGCATAGATCACCCCGGTCAGCAGCCCCAAGCCGAGGCCGACACCCAGCGCCACGGGCCAGGCCCAGACCCCGATATCGCCTTCCAAACGGCTGTTAGGCGACAGCAGGATCCAGGCCATGCCGGCCGCGCCCATGATCCCTTCGGGCGACAGGTCGATCGAGCCCATCTGGATCACCAGCGTCGTGCCGACGACGATGATCAGCGGCACCGAGACCTGGAACAGCACGTTCTGCAGGTTTTCGATGCTGGCGAATCGCGGGTTGAGGATCGAGAACACGATGATCAGCACGACCAGCGCCGCGATCAACCCGACCGGTCCATGCCAGGTTCTCGACAGAAGCTGTCGAATGCTAGGGGTTTGGCGGGTCGCGGTCGACGACGTCATCGTGGTTCCCTTCCGGTACCGCCCGTCTGAATGGTGAAGTGCGTGGGTCATGGCGATGTCTGACTGATACTGGTGCCGATTACGGCGGTTGCGGGGTCCGGCCGGGCCTTTCGGTCCGGCCGGGATGTGGCGCGGTTCAGGATTCCGGCAGCACCTCGACGCCGCCGCCGACCAGCGGAACCGGCTCGGTATCCCAGGGGCCGGTTTCGATCAGCCGTCCGACAAAGGCGTCGGCTGCACCGGCCTCGTCGTATTGCAGGTACTGCTGGTAGTTGTCGGGCGTGACACAGCTCAGCTTGAAGAAGCTCTCGCGCTTTTCATCCGGCAACTCGCTGGGCGTGATCTGCCCGCTTGCTGCCAGGTAGGCGGTATAGAGCCCGATGGCCGAGGCCATGTATCCGCGGTGGAAGGTTTCCCCCACGATGGCGTTGTTGCCACGGCCCGAGATGATGTCTTCCAGCGTCTTCGGGTACAGACCGTCGGACGAGAATTTTACCTGTTCCAGCAGGCCTGCATTTTCGAACGATTGCATCGCGCCGATCTGCATGCCGTCATCGGCGCTCCAGACACCGTTGATGTCGCTGCCGTACTTGACGATCATGTCCTTGGCGTTGCGCGCGCCCAGCTGCGGATCCCAGTTCGAGGGACGCTCTTCGAGGATCTTGATGTCGGGATAGTTCTCGGCGATCTCTGCTTTGAAGCCGGCGACGCGGGTCTTGCTGGTGGTGCTGTCCTGCACGCCGGGCAGCATGATCACGTTACCCTTGCCGCCCAGGGCGTCGGCCAGCGCCTGCGCGCCACAGCGGCCCGAGTCGACGCCGGTGTGTTTCTGGAAGGCCACGAAGTTGTCGCCGACATCTTGCGGCTTATACGCGTCGGGCTTGTTCCACCAGATCGACACGTAGCCGCCCGACTGCTTCACCGCTTCGACGATGGTCGGCGCGTCCGAGCTTGCCACCGTGTTGACGAACATGATCGGCTTCTTGCCGCTGGCCAGGATCGCCAGGATGCTGGAAATCGAGGTCTGCGACGAATTGTTGGAGTTGACGATCTCGAGGTCGATATCCAGCGCCTTGGAAATCGCTTCCGCGCCTTCGATGTTGGAGATCATGTAGGGGTTGGTGGTGTTGATCACCGAGGCGACGATGACCCACTCATCGGGGTTGAAGCCTTCGGGATGTGTGACTTCGGCCTCGGCCTGGCTGGCATTCAGCCCGGCGATCATGGCTGCCGCGACAGCCGCGGCGCCAAAGGTCCGGCGCGACAGGCCGGTCTTGGTTTTTGACAGGGTTCTCATGATTTTCCTCCTCTGGAACCTGTGTGTATTCGGGGGTTACTGACGCAGCCCGGCAAAGAACGTCCGGACGTCGTCAACGAACAGTTCGGGCACTTCCAGCGGCGCGAAATGGCCGCCGTTGTTGTGGACGCGGTACTGCTGAAGGTTGAAGTACTTCTTCGTCCAGGTGAGCGGCGGCTTGTAGATCTCGCCCGGGAAGATCGACACCGCGGTCGGCACGCCGACGACCGGAAAGCGGTCGTGGCTGGGCTGCCACGGATTGCCGCGGCATTCCCAGTAATAGCGGCAGGACGTGCCGCCGGTGCCGGTCAGAAAGTAGACCGCAGCGGTGGTGATCAGATCCTCTTTTGGCCAGACCTTCTCAAACGCTTCGGTGCCCATGCCACGCTCGGCCAGACCCCAGAAATACCGCTTCTCGGTGATCCAGGCGAGCTGACCGGCAGGCGAGTCCGCCACCAGCGCGGCCAGCGTCTGCGGCTTGGTCAACTGGATCTCGCCATAGCCGCTTTCGCGCTCGACGAAATGCTTGCCCCGCTCGAACCAGCCCTTTTCGTCATCGCTGTATTCGCTGGCCTCGGGCAGGCCGAGCTGCGGGTCGTAGGCGACGCCTTCCGGTTGATCGGGATGCGACGGCAGGTAGTGGCTCATCTGCGCCGGGAAGTGCGTGTAGACGCCGATCACGTCCTGCTCGTACTTGTGGCCGTGCTGCTGGGCGACCAGCGCGCCCCAGTCGCCGCCGGCGGTGGCGTATTTCTCGTACCCCAGCACCTCGGTCATCAGCTTGTTTTCGAGATCGGCGGTGCGCCAGAAATTCCAGCCGGTTTCCGTCAGCGGCGAAGAGAAGCCGTAGCCGGGAAGCGAGATCAGGACGACGTCGAAACTGTCTTCGGCCTTGCCGCCGTGGGCTTCGGGGTCGGTGAGCGGCCCGATCACCTTGCGCAGATCCCAGAAGGTCCAGGGCCAGCCGTGGTGGATGAGCAGCGGCATCGGGTTCGGACCCTTGCCCTTGACGTGGATGAAGTGCAGCGGCACGCCCATCAAGTCGATCTTGAATTGCGGCAGCTCGTTCATCCGCCGCTCGACGTCGCGCCAGTCGTAGTCGTTGATCCAGTAATCTACGAGCTCGCGGTGATAGGCGGTATTGTAGCCATAGCGCCAGTCGTCGTTGGCATAATCGACCGGGAAGCGCGTCCGCTTCAGCCGCTCCGTCATGTCGTCGAGCTGTTCATCGGGAACGTGGATTTCGAAGGGTTGCACGCTGTGATCCAGCATCTTTAAGTCTCCTCCCCCAGGGGTGTTGCAAGGCAGATCCCACCTGCCCTGTCGCGTGGACAGGCTGGGATCGGATTGATTTTCGGATCGGGTCCTAGTGGTTGAGGCTGCGCATCACGTCCTTGATCAGCGGCCAGACACGTGCCGCCGAGGTGTGATCCATGCTCTCCTTGGGTGAATGCAGGTCATAGAGGTTGGTGCCGATGCCAACGGTGTCGAGCCCGTCGATCCTCTGGGTGAACATCCCCAGTTCCAGGCTGCAGACGGAAACCAGGACGTCCGGCTTCTTGCCCATGACCCGCTCATAACTCTCCTTGGCGATGTCGAGCATCCGCGAGCCCGGGTTCCACGGGAACTCCGGCGCATCCAGCCCGATCTGCTTGGCGCGCACGCCCTCGCCCGCCATCTCGGCCAGCAGCATCATCTGGTCGAGCACGGCATGCTTGCGCGAGGTCACGGCGCTGGTGATGGTGTTGGTGATTTCGACGCCCTTCTTCAGGGTTCGCATCAGGCCGATATTGTTCGAAGTCTCCCAGTTGCCCTCGACCTCGAGGTTCTGGTTGGTGATACCGTCGGGCAAGAGGCCAATGACCTGCACCAGACGGGCCGCGGCCTGCGGCGAAAACACCTGCTCGACCGAAACGTCAGGACGCGTCACCGCGATCCGCATGTCGGGATCGGCAATTCGGTATTCCTGCCGGATCTGGTCGGCCAGTGCCTCGACCGCGCGTTGCACGGCGTCGGTCTCTTCCTGTGGCACCCATAGCAGTGCTTCGCCCTCGGCCGGGATCACGTTGTTCTGAACCCCGCCCGAGACCCGCGCCACCTGCACGTCGCCGGCCTTGGTTGCCGCGCGGAGAAGCCGGCCCAGCAGGACAATGGCGTTTCCGCGTTCGAAGTGGATATCGAATTCGCAATGCCCGCCCAGCAGGCCGCGGATGTCGATCACCAGCGCGGTGCGGCCGGTTTCGGCTTCGCCCCAGTCAGCATCGATGTCGATCCGGCATGAGACGTCGCCGGAGCACCCCGCCAGCAGTTGCTTTTCTTCGATCCAGTTGAAATCGATCATCCGCTTGCCGGTCAGCTTGGTCAGATCGACATTGTCGCCGCCGACCTTGCCCATTTCCTCCATCGCGGTCATCACGCATTCCAGCGGCGGATGGGGGATGTCCTTGGAGTCCAGCAACGCCAGCATGTAGGAAATGCCCAAGCCATTGTCGGCCCCCAGTGTCGTGCCCTCGGCACGGATGCGGTCGCCGTCCAGCTTCAGCCTGACGCCCTGAGTGGCGAAATCATGGGTCACGCCATCGTCGAGCTTGCACACCATGTCGAGATGGCCATGCAGGATCACCGTCGGGGCGTTTTCGTATCCCGGTGTACCGGGCTTCTTGACGATGATGTTCTGAAGTTCGTCACGGTGGTGTTCCAGCCCGCGGGCCTCGGCAAAGTCGGCCACGTAATCCGCCGCGTCCTTCTCGTGCTGCGAACAGCGATGCCGCCCGCTGAGGTCTTCGAAGAAGTGCATCACTTCCCGCGGCTCGATCCCTTCCAATACGCGCATGTCTTCCTCCTTCGACAATCTGCGGTGCCGGCGCATGCGGCGATGCCGACCCGTTCATCTTCCTGATCCGAAGCGGCATCGCCCGGAGCGCTGTTGGAAACCCGAAGCCGGAGTCCATCCCGGACTTCTGTCGCTTGGGTCATATGTTCAATGCACGGGCATTTGTATCACAAAAGAAGCTTCCGGCAAACTTTTTTGAACGGCGGCATCTTCTTTCGAAGGCTTCTGTCTTTGTCATTTTATTTCAAGAAATTACCGCCCGCATTTCCGCTGCGCACGATCTGAGACATATACCCGAAGCCTGACTTTTTCGATCAATGTGCAGCAAGGACACCAAGAATCGCCCGCCTAAGGAGGCCGGGATGCAGAAATCTTCGACGTTCACACATTCGGTTTGGCCGTTGCGCCCGAAAGCTCGGAGAAACCTTTGACCTCAAGGTTGCAAGTGCCAGCCGACGGATTTGATGGGCTCCTTGACGGATCGCCGCCCCAGCTGGTCACGGCGCGAGGCGTCGATCACCACTCGGGAGGGCAGCAAGGTGCAGGGCGCCACGATGTAACGGTAACGCAACGCGGCGAGCCCTTCGCGGTCTTGCTGCGCGAGGGCGACGCAGCACGGGCGGCCCAAGACCGACATGCATCGAGCCATTATGACGTCGTAGAGCAGCCCTTCAGGCCGGGCTTTCGCTGCAGGCGCAAATCCGCCGCGTGAGAATCGCGATGGCCAGCAGCGAGCCCTCAGCCGACCGCGATGTCACCCAGCCTCCAGGCCGGGAGTTACGGCGACGAGGCCGGCGGCGCCGATCACGGCGCGGGCGGCTCGCCGAATTTGCTTTGCGCTGTTTGGGCAATGACGTTGCTGAATGCTGAATGAATGCCCCGTTCTAGAACTCGACCCAAGCGGTGCCGGCCTCTGCAGACGCGATGCAGGCCGAAACGAACCGAACGCCATCAAGGCCCTCGGCAATTCCAGGCAGGAGTTTTGGGCCCCCGCCCTGCTCTGCCGCGATCAGATCGGCAGCCTCGCGATAGAGCGTCGCAAAGCCTTCGAGATAGCCTTCGGGATGACCCGCAGGAATCCTGGTGACCGCCATGGCGGTCTCGGTTGCTCCGGCACCGCCCCGGGTAATGATCTGGCGCGGTTGACCGAATCGGGTGAAAGCCATGCGGTTCGGGTCTTCCTGGCTCCATTCGAGCCCGGCCTTGTCGCCGTAGACCCTGAGGCGCAACCCGTTCTCATTACCGACCGCCACCTGGCTGGCCCAGAGCACGCCGCGCACGCCGTCGCGATACCGCAGCAGGATGTGGGCGTTGTCATCGACCGGCCGCCCCGGCACAAAGGCCGAGAGGTCGGCCGCAAGATGGCTGGGCGTCAGACCGGTGACGAAATTCGCCAGGTTGAAGGCATGAGTACCAATGTCGCCGATCGCCCCGCCCTTGCCCGAGCGTTGCGGGTCGGCCCGCCAGGCGGCCTGCTTGCCCTCGGAGGGTTCCGTCAGCCAGTCCTGCGCATATTCCACCTGCACGACGCGGCTCACCCCCAGTTCGCCCGAGGCGACCATGGCGCGGGCCTGACGGATCAAAGGATAGCCGGTGTAATTGTGGGTCAGGATGAAATGCCTGCCCGACCGCTGCACCGCTGCCGCAATCGCCTGGGCGTCCTCTTCTGTGCTGGCCAGCGGCTTGTCGCAGATCACGTGGATCCCGGCATCAAGGAAGGCAATCGCGGGCGCGGCATGCATGTGGTTCGGCGTGACGATGGCTACCGCGTCGATGCCATCGGCGCGGGCCGCTTCGGCCTGTGCCATTGCGCCGAAATCGCGGTAGCTGCGCGACGGGTCAAGGCCGAGATCGGCCGCCGAGGCGGCGGCGCGCTCGGGATCGGAACTGAGCGCTCCGGCCACCAGATCCCAGCGACCGTCAAGGCGCGCGGCAAACCGATGCACACCGCCGATGAACGCGCCCTGCCCGCCGCCTACCATCCCCAGGCGAAGCCGTCTCATGTCGACATCCCCAGCATCTTTCGGACCTTCGTGGGATCGGCATCGCCGCCCGCAAAATCGTCGAACGCCTTGTCGGTGGCGTCGATGATGTGGCGGCGGATGAAGGGCGCGCCCTCGGCCGCGCCCTGTTCGGACGATTTCAGGCAACATTCCCATTCCAGCACGGCATGACCGTCATAACCGTATTGGCAAAGGCGCGAGAAAATGCCCGCGAAGTCCACCTGGCCATCGCCCAGCGAACGGAACCGCGCTGCGCGGCCTGTCCAGTCGGCATAGCCCGAATAGACCCCCTGCCGGGCGGTCGGATTGAATTCTGCATCCTTGACGTGGAACGCGCAGATACGGTCGTGATAGAGGTCGATGAAACCAAGGTAATCAAGCTGTTGCAGCAGGAAATGCGACGGATCGTAATTGATCAGCGCACGGTCGTGGTTGCCCGTGGCGGCGACGAAACGTTCATAGGTGGTGCCGTCGAAGAGATCCTCGCCGGGATGAAGTTCAAACCCGATATCAACGCCCTCGTTCTCATAGGCGTCGAGGATCGGTCGCCAGCGGCGAGCAAGCTCGGCAAAGGCCTCGTCGACCAGGCCGGGCGGGCGCTGGGGCCAGGGGTAGAGGTAGGGAAAGGCCAGCGAGCCAGAAAAGCTGACCGTGGTGTCAACGCCGAGATTGCGGGCGGCTCTTGCGGCCTTCAGCATTTGGTCGACCGCCCATTCCTGCCGCGCGGCCGGGTCACCGTGCACCCGAGCCGGGGCGAAAGCGTCGAAGGCCAGATCGTAGGCCGGGTGAACGGCGACAAGCTGACCCTGCAGATGGGTCGACAATTCGCTGATCGCCACGCCGGCATCGGCGCAGGTACCTTTCACCTCATCGCAATAGGCCTGGCTGGTTGCCGCCTGCTCCAAATCGAAGAGCCGGCTGTCGAATGTCGGGATCTGGACCGCGTCGTAACCCAGCCCCGCCGCCCAGGCCGCAATGCCACCCAAGGTGTCGAACGGTGCCGTGTCGCCGGCGAATTGGGCAAGGAATATCCCGGCGCCCTTCATCGTACTGGCCATCCTCTGTTCTCCTTCCGCCGCGCCGCTCAGGACGCGAATTCGCTGAGCATCGTCAGTTGCCGGATCTCGACCGGTCGGGCGAGCAACTCGCCCTGACGGTCAAAAAGCGGCTTCAGATGCGGCTTGGTCAGGTGCTCGTCGAGATCCTGCTGCGTGCGCCAGTTCTCGTAGAACACGAACACGCAGGGATCGCTGGCGTCGGCGTGGAAGTCGTAGTTCAGACATCCCGCCTCGGCGCGGGTGGGCGCGACCTGCGCGGCCAGGATGGCCTGTAGCTCAGCGCGGGTCTCGGGTTTGGCGACGACGGTACCAATGATGGTGCATCCGGGTGTCATGGCTCAGCTCCTTTTCTGGCTCAGCGCAACGGCCAGGATGATGATCCCGCCACGGGCGATCAGCTGTTGGCTGAATTCGAGTCCCATCAGGATCAAGCCGTTGTTGATCAGCCCGATCATCAGCGCGCCGACAATGGTGCCGATCACCGTGCCATAGCCGCCGAACAGGCTTGTGCCGCCCAGAACCGCCGCGGCGATCACGCTCAACTCGTCGCCCTCGCCCAGCTGGAACCGGCCCGACTGGAGCCGTCCGGCATAGAGCATCCCCGCCAGCGCCGCCGCCATCGACGACATGACCAGCACCCGGAACTTGATCGAGCTGGTGTTGATGCCCGAATAGCGTGCCGCCGTCTCGCCCCCGCCGGTCGCCAGAACGCGACGCCCGAAGCTGGTGCGTTTCAGGACGAAATGACCGATCACGCCGAGCACAACCATCCAGATCATGAGAACCGGAATGATGCCGATGGAACCGCCGCCGAAGAGCCAGGAATAGGCCGGTTCGATGATCGGCACCGCCGAGGTATCGCTGACCCACATGGCGACGCCCTTTGCGATGCCCATCATGGCCAGCGTGGTCAGGAAGGACGGAATGCCGATCCGGGTGGTCAGCAGCCCGTTGAACACGCCCACGGCGATGCCGGTGGCGAGCCCGGCGGCAATCCCGAAGAACAGACCGCCCACGTCGATCGCCATCGCCGTGGTAACCGAGGCAAGCCCGGCCACCGCGCCGACCGAAAGGTCGATCTCGCCGGCACTGAGCACGAAGGTCATGGCAATCGCCATCACCGCGATCATCGCCGTCTGGCGCACGATGTTGAGCAAGTTGTTGGGGTCGAGGAACCCCTTGTCGTTCAGCGTCAGCGCAAAGATCAGAAAGATCACCGCGAAGCCGATATAGATGATATGTTTGCGCCAATTGGCCAGACCGATGCGGGTCGCAATGGCCGGCCTTGAGCTCAGGTTTTCACTGGTGGACATGGGCTTTCCCCTGATGCTTCAGGGCCTCCTGGATATGGAATTGCAGTTTCTGTTCGGCGGCCTGCAACTGGTGCATGGTGTCATCCGCGGGCAGATCGGGGTCGTCGAGGTCCTGGCGGGGGTAAGTGCCCGCGGCGCGGCCTTCGCTCATCACCACGATGCGGTCGCAGGCGGTGAGCAGTTCGCTCAACTCGGACGAGATCATCAGCACCGCCTTGCCCGATTTCGCAAGGTCGCGGACCAGCCGGATGATTTCCGACTTGGACCCGATGTCGATGCCCGCCGTCGGCTCGTCGAGGATCAGGATATCCGGATCGGCGGCCAGCCATTTGCCGATAACCACCTTCTGCTGGTTGCCGCCCGACAGGGTCGAAACCGCGTGATCGCGCGAGGCCGTCTTGATGCTCAGACGCTGGATCTGGTGATCCGCAGTTTCGCGCACCGCCTTGGTGTTCATGATTGAGCGGGTCGAAAGGTGATCCAGCACCACCATCGAGATATTCGCGGCCACCGAATGCGCGCCGATGATGCCCTGCGTCGCACGGGCCTCGGGGACCAGCGCGATGCGCGCGTCGATGGCATGTTTCGGCTTGCGGATCTGGACCGGGGTGCCCGCCACGCGGATTTCGCCCGAGGCCGCCGGCTCGATCCCGGCAATCACCCGGGCCAGCGACGACCGGCCCGAACCGAGCAGCCCGGCCAGCCCAACCACCTCGCCGCGATGTACGGTGAGGTTGATATCGTGGGGCTTGTGAGCCCCCGACAGATTGACGAGTTCCAGCAACGGCTCGCCCACTTGCGCCTTTTCGCGCGCCACATCGCTCAGACCCATGGACCGCTTGCCGACGATATGTTCGATCATCGTGTCGATCGGCAAATCATCGAGCGGCGCGGTGATCACGTGGCGGCCATCGCGCAGGATGGTGGCGCGGTCAGCAATACGCGCGATCTCGTCCATGCGATGGCTGACATAGATGATCGCCACGCCCTTGGCCTTCAGCTTGCGCAGGAACGTAAACAGTCGTTCGACATCTGACACCGAGAGCGCGGTCGACGGCTCGTCCAGCACCAGAACGCGGGCGTCCTGGCTGATTGCCTTGACGATTTCGGTCAGCTGTTTCTGTCCGGCCCCCAGTTCGCCGACCAGCGCCCTCGGGTTCACGTCGACCTCGAGCATGTCGAACAGTTCCTTGGCCTTGCGCTCGGCCACCCGATCGTCGATCAAACCGGAAGCGGTCTTGGCCTCGCGCGTCAGATAGACGTTCTGGGCCACGCTCAGCGAGGGGATCAGGCTCATCTCCTGAAAGATCATCGCGACCCCGGCACTCCGCGACGCCTCGGGCGACATCGCAGTGATCCTGGTGCCGCAGATCTCGATGGTGCCGCCGTCGGGAACATGCACCCCGTTCAGCACCTTCAGGATGGTCGACTTGCCGGCGCCGTTGCCGCCCAGAAGCGCGTGGATCTCGCCCGCCTCGACCTGGAAATCCACGCCTTGCAGGGCCTTCACGCCGCCGAAATGCTTGACGATGCCCCGCATGTCGACGGCGTGGGGGGTGCCGGTCATGCCGGCACCGCGGTCCTTTTGTCCGCTTTCGTCAGGGTTTGCACTTTGACCCATTGTTCCGTCTCCCCGGATGTGATCAGCGCATCGGCCACCAGTTCGGTCAGGTAACCGTCAGCAAAATTCGGCGCCGGCTGTTCGCCGCTGGCGATGGCCTTGAAGAAATCGTAGCACTCGATGATCTTGGTTTCCGAATATCCGATGCCTAACGCAGGGATCGGCCAGAGACCTTCGCCGTAAGGGTGCGCCGGGCCAGTATAGACCGTGCGGAAGCCGCGTGCGTCAGCCGGATCGTCGGCAAACATCACCTGCAGTTCGTCGCGGCGCTCATAGTTGAACAG
>Ga0189275_100565_pt1 | contig 11599 bp, 10 predicted proteins | sample N19A6minimetaG_FD_130329 | JGI IMG/M metagenome (GOLD analysis project Ga0189275, IMG submission 130329) | Marine microbial communities from the Costa Rica Dome - N19 A6 mini metaG | ecosystem: Environmental > Aquatic > Marine > Oceanic > Photic zone | place: Costa Rica: the Eastern Pacific...
GCATTGATCGAATCGACCGAGCCAAAGAACAACGGCCCGTCCAGCCGCAGGATCATCGCCGCCGGGCATTCCGACAGGCCGAAGATCTCGGCATTCCTGATCTTGCGCGGCTCGGCCTCGGGGTCGGGCGCGCCGACGGCAAGCGCAGGATTGGCGCTTTTGCCAAGGAACACCGCAAGCGAGGCGAAGGTGCCGATGTAGATCGCGAATTCGAGACTGACCAACAGGCTCACGGCAAAGGTCAGCGCGGCAATCGCGCTCTCGGTCCGGCTGGTGCGGATCAGGTGCGCCATGATCCGGAAATCGAGCAGCTTGTAGGCGACATAGAGGATCAGGCCCGCGACGGCGGCGATGGGCACCTGGGCAATCACCGGGCGAAAGGCCGCGACCATGGCGATCAGAAAGACCGCCGCGAAGATCGCGGCCATGGGGGTGCGGGCGCCGGCTTCGAGATTGACGCCGCTGCGGGTGAAGGAGCCGGAGGCCGGGTAGCATTGGAACAGGCTGCCCACCAGGTTGGAGAGCCCCTGTCCCACCACCTCCTTGTTGGCCGAGAAATCAGTGCGGGAGCGGTGGGCGAGGCTGCGGCCGATGGCGATGGCCTCCAGCAGGCCGATCAGCGCAATGGCAAAGGCGCTTTCGAGCAGCCCGGCCAGGGCGCCGTCCGAGACCTGCGGCAGCATCAACGCGGGAAAGGCGCTGGGGAGCGTGCCGACACGGGCCAGCCCCGCCGCCATGTCGCCCATCAGCACCGCGACCACGGTGCCAATCGCCACGGCGATCAGAAAGCCGGGCAATCGCGGCAGGAAGACGCGCAGCAGCACCGCCGTCGCCAGCGTGACCCCCGCGATCAACGCCGCGGCGGGGTCGATCCCGGGCAAGGCGACGACCAATGCCGAGAGCCTGCCGACGATGCCGTGGGCCTTTTCGGTCTCCAGCCCCAGGGCGGGGCCAAGCTGGCTGACGAAGATCAAGAACGCGGCGGCGGCGGTGAAGCCGATCATCACCGAATGCGACACGAACCCGGCCAGCCGCCCGACCCGGGCCAGCGCAAAGGCCAGTTGAATGACGCCGACCAGCAAGGCCAGCAGGATCGCCGCCGAGACGAACTCGGCCGAGCGGGGCGTGTAGTTTCCGGCCAGCGCACTGAACACCACCGCCGAGATTGCCGTGGTCGGCCCGGACACCATCACCAGCGATGATCCGAACAGCGCCGCGACAATCGGCGGGATCATCGCGGTGTAAAGCCCGTATTCCGGCGGCAGACCGGCGATGGCGGCAAAGGCCACCGCCTGGGGCAACACGATCGCCGCGCCGGTCAGCCCGGCCAGCGCGTCCCCGCGCAGCGAGCTCCGCGAGACGGAGGAAAGCCATTCGGGCGCGGCCGGCAGAAGCCGCCTCACGCCTCCCATTTGCCGATCAGGATGCCCGAGGCGTCCTCGTCCCGCCGCATGGCGCGCACGCCCTCATCGGTCATGGTCACACGGTTCTTGCGCGCCGTCAGCCGGTCAAGAAGCGCCGCGTGCATCAAATCGCGCTGGGCCTTGTGATCGGGATCACGTCCGAGGTCGTGGAATTCGTCCGGATCGGTTTCCAGATCAAAGAGCTGCGGCGGGAAACCCCGGAAATGCACGTATTTCCAACGCTCGGTGCGCAGCATGTAACCGCGGGCCTCCGACAGGCCAACGCCCAGCGTTTCGCGTGCGGCGTAGAAAGCATAGTCGATCTCCGACAGCACCGCGTCGCGCCAATCGTCGGGCATCTCGCCGCGCAGCAATGGCATCAGCGAGCGCCCCTCAAGCCGGTGATCGGCGGACGGCGCGCCGGTGGCCTCAAGGAAGGTGGGCACAAGGTCGATCGCCTCGACCAGCGCGTCGGTTGCAGTGCCCCGCGTGGCATCAGCCTCGGCGCGCGGATCGCAGATGATCAGCGGCACCCGGACCGAGCATTCGTGAAACAACTCTTTCTCGCCCATCCAGTGATCACCGAGGTAATCGCCGTGGTCCGAGGTCAGGACAATCATCGTATCCTTGTCGCGCCCGGTTTCTTCCAGCCAGGCAAACAGCCGTCCGAGGTGATCGTCGATCTGCTTGATCAGCCCCATGTAGGCCGGCAAGACCACCTCGCGCGCGCCCTGCATCGAGAAGGTCTCGCTGACCTCCATTCCCATGAAGGCGCCGTAGACCGGGTTCGGATCGGCGCGTTCCTCTTCGCTGCGGTGGATCGGCAGAAAGGTCTCGGGGCCGTACATCTCGTGATAGGGCGCAGGCGCGATGTAGGGCCAATGCGGCTTGATATACGACAGGTGGCAGAGCCAGGGCTGATCGCCCATCTCCTCGATGAACTCCTTTGCGCGCATGGTCATATAAGCGGTCTCGGAATGCTCTTCCTTGACCCGCGCGGGCAGGTTCGAATTCTTCAGGTGCCAGCCCGACAGAACCTCGCCATCCGGCCCCTCGGCGGAATTGGCGTAGCGGTCCCAGGGGTTCTCGCCCTGATAGCCCTGTTCGCGCAGCCAGTCGTTGTAGCGCAGCTTGCCGCCCTTGGCCTGCAGCGCCCCGTCGGGATGCAGCCCGTCGTCACGCTCGTATGGATCGAAGCCCGGCTGGCTGACCTTGATGCCGATCTCGGTCGAGGCGTTCAGTCCAAGCCGCGCCATGCCTTCGCGGTCGGGCACCATGTGGGTCTTGCCGACCACAGCCGTGGTCACGCCCTGGGGACGCAGGTAGTCGCCCAGGGTCAACTCTCCGATGGGAAGCGGCACCCGGTTCCAGGTGGCGCCGTGGCTGAACACGGTGCGGCCGGTGTAACACGACGCCCGCGACGGGCCGCAGACCGGCGATTGCACATAGGCGCGGTCGAAACGGACGCCCTTGGCCGCGAGCCTGTCGATATTGGGCGTATCAAGGTGGGGATGGCCATAGCACCCCAGGTAATCCCAGCGCAGCTGGTCGGCCATGATGAAGAGGATATTCTTGATCTTGGTCATGGGATTACCTCATCAGACCGGGCAGGAACGTCGCAATCGGCGGGAAGAGCAGCACGAGGATCAGCCCGACCACCAGCGCGATGATATAGGGCGTCACGCCACGGAATATCGCGCTCAGCTTGACGTCGGGCAGCACCGATTTCACCACGAAGACGTTCATGCCGATGGGCGGTGTGATCAGCCCGATCTCGGAGACCAGCACCACGAGGATGCCGAACCAGATCATGTCGATGCCGCTGATCTGCAGCGCCGGCAGGAAGACCGGGACCAGCAGGACAAGGATGCCGATGGCTTCGAATACCATGCCCATCAGGATGGCGATGACGCAGACGAAAAGAACAAGCTGGAACGGCGTCAGTTCGTATTCATCGACGAAATCGAGCAGGTCATAGGGCATGCCGGACAGGTTGATGAACTGCGAAAACACGATGGCGCCCAGCAGCACGATAAAGATCGTGGCGGTGGTGACGGTCGCATCGGCGAGGCATTCCTTCCATTCGCCCAGGGACCGCAAGTGGCCCCGCAGCACGGCGATCACCGCGGCGCCGAATGCGCCGATGCCCGAGGCTTCGGTGGCGGTGAAGGCGCCGGTGTAGATGCCGCCCAGAACCACCAGAAAGAGGATGAGCACCGGCAATGTGCCGCGAATGGCCTCTTTCTTGCGCGCAGGCTCCAGCGGCGGCGCTTCGGGCGCGGCCAGCGGATCGCGGCGGACCACGATGCCGACGCAGATCATGAAGAGCATGACCAGCAGAAGCCCCGGCAGGATACCGGCGATGAACAAAAGGCCGATGTCCTGCTCGGCGATCAGACCGTAGATCACCAGCGGCACCGACGGCGGGATCATGATGCCCAGCGTGCCGCCCGCGGCGATGGTGCCCGAGGCCAGCTTGTCGGAATAACGGTAGGTTTTCATCGACGGCATGGCAACCTTGGCCATGGTCGCGGCGGTGGCGAGGGTCGAGCCGCAAACCGCCGAGAAGCCGCCCGCCGCCAGCACCGTGGCCAGCGCCAGACCGCCCCTGAACCGCCCCATGCCGGCATAGGCCGCGTCATAGAGATCCTTGGATATCCGCGCATGCACGATGAAGACACCCATCAGGATGAACAGCGGAATGACCGACAGGTTGTAGTTCATGCTGTCTTCCAGCACCTGCTGGCCGACCATGGCCAGAGAGGCCTCGAACCCGCGCTGAATGCCGAAGCCGACAAAGCCCACGATCAACGTGGCAAAGCCCACGCGAAACCCGAGGAAACAGAGCCCCAGAAGAGCGGCGAAACCGATGAGTGCGCTGGCCATCACACGTCCTCCAGATGATGTTCGTTGTGATCTGTGGCGCCGGTCAGAAGCCCGAGGACCTGGCAGATGACGCTGAGCGCGGCCAGACCGGCGACGATCCCGAAGATCACGGCCAGCGACCATTCCAGCACGATGGTGCGCGAGTTCACCTCTGACGCGTGCAGCGCCGCTTCGAAGAGCACATAGACGATCAGGCACATGACGACGAGCGAGAGCCCCTGGACGACGATATCGTAGACACGCGGTGACAATGCCCGCACCTGGGTATCGAACAGTTCGACCACGATATGCTTGTCGCGGGCATTGGCGATGCCGAGCCCGGCAAAGATCACCAGCGCCAGCATCGTCGAGATCATTTCCGACGCCCCGAAGATGGGGGCGCCGAAGAGGTAGCGGCCGACGACATCGACGAAGGTCAGCAGCATCATGACCGCAAGGACAATGCTGGAGAAGATCTCCAGCACCTTGACGATCAACGCGAGAACGCCCGCGCCCGCGTGTCTGTCTGTCGGCCCGGCCATCAGTTCATCGCCCCGTCAAGCTGGCCGCGGTAGAAATCGAGCGCGCCCTGCGCGTCGATGCCCGTGTCGGTGGCCAACTTCAGCCAGTCCTCGAGCACCGGTGCAGCCGCGTCGATCAGCGCCTGTTCGAAGGCCGGGTCGGCATCAACCACCTCGATCCCCGCCTCGGCATAGTCGGCGACCGCCGCATCCGTCGCGGCTTTCCAGCGTGCGCCTGCCTTGGCGCCCAGCACCGGGCCGGACACGCCCATGATGGCTTCCTGGTCCTCGGGCGAGAGCTCGGCCCATTTGTCCTTGTTGATGAACACCGAGAAGGAGGTGGTGTAGAGCGGCTTTTCAAACCGGGTGTTCGACTTGGTGTAGGGGAACAACTGGAACGCCTGCACGCCCTGCGGATCGAGGCCAAGGTGGCCGTCGACCACCCCGCGCGAAATGATCTCGTTCGATTTCACGGCCGGGGTCGACACCACGCCGGTGCCCAGTTCCTTGGTGATCGCGGCAAGCGGCCCGGGCAGGACCCACATCTTGCGACCGGCAAGATCGTCGATCGAATTGATCGGCGTGTCGGTCTGGCTGTAGAGCTCGCCCGGGTTGATCACGAACTGCGACAGCAGTTGCACGCTGCTGATCTCGTCGGCAAAGAACTTGCGATTGGTTTCCCAGAGCGCCTCGGACATGGCCGCGGGATCATAGTTCCCGACGAAGGGCAGCATGGCGACGCGCGGGCCTACCGCTTCGCTGAGGAAGCCGTTGAAGATGATCGAGACATCGGCGATGCCCTTTTCCACGGCTGCCAACTGCTCGGGCGGCGGGGCCACGGATTTCGGCGGGATGATGCCGTTGACCCGGCCTTCGGTCACGCGCTCGACCTCGTCGATCCATTCCGGCAGAACCTCGGTACAGACGAAATGGCTCGACGGCCAGAAGCAGTTGACCAGAAGCCGCGTCTTGGCGCTGGCCGCGCTGCCTGCGACGATCAGGGTCGAGGCAATCAGTGCAAGTTTCAGTGTCATTCTCTCACTCCCATTGATGTCGGCCAAGGTGCGGTTTGGCCCTACCGTCTTGAAAGGCGTCAGTCGGACAGCCCGCCGAAGGTGCGGATATCCGTGCCCTCGGCACGGCGCTTCTCGGTGTAGCCCCGGAAGGCCTCGATGGCCTGGGCCTCCTCCCAGGCCTCCAGCGCGTCGTGATAGCTTGGCCGCTGCGAGACCCGGTCGAACCAGGCCTTCAGGTGCGGCGTGCGCGCATAGGGCCAGCCCATCAGATCGAACCGGTGCAGGTTCGGCATCCAGGCGACATCGGCGAGCGAAAACGCATCGCCCGCCAGATAGTCCCGCCCATCCGCCAGCAGGGCATCCAGCTTGCGGAACCCTTCGTCGGTCCGGCGCACCGCCGCATCGATCCTGTCGGGCGCAAACCCTGCTGCGAAGTCCCGGCGAAACTCTTTCAGCCACTCGTTGCGGTGCTGCGTCTGGAACGCCTCGGCGACCTCGGGCGGCGGCGGAGGCGCGGCGCGGAACAGGAACTCGAAGGTCAGAAGCTTGAGGTCCAGCTGCGCCGCATCCGCCATTTCCAGGAGCTCAGGCAGGGTCGTTTCGGCCAGCGTATCATTGCGTCCCGCAAGGTGGCGAATGATATCGATGGACTCGATGATCAGATCGCCATTGTCGACCAGCGCCGGAACCAGCCCCTTGGGGTGGATCTTCTGATAGGCTTCGGTTGCGTGTTCGTCCTTTTCAAGATTGACCAGATGGCTTTCGAACGCCTGCCCGGTCTCTGCCATGACGATGCGCACCCGCTGCGAACAGCTCGACATCGGTGCATGCCACAGATGCAGCCCGGCGAGGTCTTTCAGCGACGTGTCTTGCGGTTCAATGCGGGGCATGTTCGCGTTCCTCAGAAATTGACCCGGTCGCCGCCCTTGAGCGCAAGGATTTCCCGCGCTTCGTCCGGCGTGGCAACCTCGCAGCCCAAGTCCTCGACGATGCGGCGGATCTTGGCGACCTGTTGGGCGTTGGACTCGGCCAGCTTGCCGCGCGAAATGAACAGGCTGTCCTCCAGCCCGACGCGCACGTTGCCGCCCATCTGGCTGGCGGTGGTGGCGAGGTTCATCTGCGACCCGCCCGCGCCCAGCACCGACCAGCGGTAATCGTCACCGAAGAGCCGATCAGCGGTGCGCTTCATGAACACCAGGTTGTCGACTTCCGGCCCGATACCGCCGAGGATACCGAAGATGAACTGGATGAACACCGGCGCCTTGAACAGCCCGATATCCATGCAGAATTTCAGGTTGTAGAGGTGGCCGACATCGTAGCACTCATGTTCGAACTTGATGTCATGCGGGGCCAGCGTGTCAGCCGCTTCCTTGATGTCGCGGAAGGTGTTGCGGAAGATGTTGCCGTCGGAATTTGCGACGTAATCCTTCTCCCAGTCGAACTTCCAGTCGTCGTCGCTGTAGCGGTTGGCGAGCGGATGGAACGAAAAGTTCATCGACCCCATGTTCAGCGAACACATCTCCGGGGAGAAGGTCTTGGCCGGGGTGATCCGGTCCTGGATCGACAGCGACAGCGAGCCGCCGGTCGAGATGTTCACCACCGCGTCCGTCGCCTGCTTGATGCGTGGCAGGAAGGGTTGGAAGTCCTTGACGTCGACCGAGGGCGCGCCGGTTTCGTTGTTCCGGGCGTGCAGGTGCAGGATCGACGCGCCGGCTTCTGCCGCATCCATCGCCTGTTGCGCGATGTCGTCATAGGTATAGGGCAGCGCGTCCGACATGGTGGGCGTGTGGATCGCGCCGGTGATGGCGCAGGTGATGACGGTTTTCTGGCGTGCCATGGGTCAGGCTCCTTTTCAGGCGTCGTTGCGGTCTAAGCGGTAGCCGTCGGGTTCTCTCTCCAGCGTCGCTTGTTTAGTCGAGAATGCCCTCCAACCGGGTCAGGTGACGGCCGACGCGGGCGCGCACGGCTTCGGCCTCGGCCTCGGTCCACTTGCGGAAACCTTCACCGGATTTCATGCCAAGCTTGCCGTCTTCGACAAGTTGCTTGAGATAGGGCGACGGGCCCTGACGGCTCTCCAGATCGAAGAGCACGTTCTCGTGGATATCGAGCGTCAGATCGGTGCCCACCAGATCGGCGTTTTCCAGCGGGCCAAGCACGGCCAGCCGACGCCCAAAGCAGGATTTTACCACGGTATCCACCGCTTCTGCATCGCAGATGCCGCGTTCGACCAGGCTCACCGCCTCGCGCCAGAGCGCGTGTTGCAGGCGGTTGCCGATAAAGCCCGGCACGTCCTTTTCGACCATCACCGGGGTTTTCCCGGCACTGGCCAGCAGCGCCATCATCCGGTTGGCGACGTCGCCGTCGGTCCATTCGGTCTTTATGACCTCGACCAGCGGGATCATGTGCGGCGGGTTCCACCAATGGGTGCCAAGCGCGCGTTCGGGGTGTTTCAGCCCCTCCATGATCTTGGTGATCTGAATGACAGAGGTATTCGACGCCAGCACCGCGTGTTCGGGCGCGTGCGCTTCGACCTCGGCAAAGATCTGGCGCTTGAGGTCCAGCTTTTCCGGCGCGGCCTCAAACACAAAATCCGCTTTCCGGACCGCCGAGCCGATCGAACTGCACAGCTCGATCATCTTCAGCGCGCGGGCGATCTCGTCCTCGTCCGCACCCAGCACCTTGAGACTGTCGGAAATCCGCTTGGGCGCCGATTTCAGCGTCTCTGCATGCGGGTCCGAAATGGTCACATATTGCCCGGCACGGGCCAGCGTCAGGGCGATGCCGTGGCCCATGAGCCCGGCACCGATGACGGCCATCTGTTGCTTCTTGGGAACCATTGGTCAGCCCGCCGTATAGCCACCGTCAGCATAAAGAATATGCCCGGTGTAAAAATCGGATGCCTTGGAGGCGAGGAACAGCAGCGGCCCGGCGAGGTCTTCGGGCTCACCCAACCGGCCCTTGGGAACGCGGGCGAGGAACCCGGCGCGCACGGCCTTTGCCTTCTCATCATCGCCGAACATCCAAGCGGTGAGTGGCGAGCGGAAGACGGTAGGCGCGATGGCGTTGACGGTGATGCCGGTGGGGCCAAGCTCGCAGCCCAAGGCTTTCACGATCCCGTCGGTCGCCGCTTTCGACGCGCAATAGGCGGTGTAGCCCGCCGGGTGACCCAGAAGCCCGCGCGCGGAAGAGACCAGCACGATCTTGCCGCCTTCACCCTGCGCCTTCATCTGGCCCGCGGCAGCGCGCGCCAGAAGCCAGCTTTGCGTCACGTTGGCGTCCATCACCGAGGTGAAGGTCTCGGGCTCCATGTCGTTGATCAGCGCGACCTTGTTCATGCCCGAAGCCACGACAAGGATGTCGAGCCGCCCGTAAGCCTCGACCGCGGACGCCACGAGACCGTTGCAGGTTTCCTCATCGGTCGGCCGCTTGTTGATCGCCGTCACCTCGGCACCCATGCCGCGGCATTCGTCGGAAATCTCGTCCAAAGCGTCCTGATTGCCCGCCACCAGCACCAGCTTGGCACCGGCACCGGCAAGGATGCGCGCCGCAACCATGCCGAAGGCGCCGGACGCCCCGGTGATCAGCGCCACCTGGCCCTTGACCTCGAACATCGAAAGGGGATTTGCCATCACGTTCATGTCTCAGACCTCCGGGGGATAGGGGATGACAACCAGCATCTTGCAGGTGTCGTTGCTGCGGTTCTCGATCTTGCGCACCTCGTTTGGCGGAATGGTGCAACTGTCCAGGCGGCCCAGCACGGTTTCCTCGCCATCGACGATCACCGTCATCTCGCCTTCGAGCACGACATAGACCTTCTCGAAGGGCGTGCTGTCCGGCCCGGCCCCGCCGCCGGGCAGGAACTGGCTGAAGCCGATCCACTGGTTCGTCGGCCCGCCTTCCTCGAACCCCTGAAGCCGGAGTCCGTAACAGCCGAAATGGTTGGGCGCCTCATAGGCCTCGGCGTCCTGGAATCGTTTGATGTGCATGGCGTCCTCCCTCTGGCGCGCGGCTCAGCGTGTGTCGGCGGTGCCGACGGTAACTTCGTCTCCGATGGTGATGGTCATGAGGTCTGCCCCCACTTCCAACGGACCGTCATAGGTCTGGCGGGTCTGCTCGACGAGCGCCTCAAGCGAGATGTCGGGGGCGTTCGGCGGACCAAGGCGCACGATATGGGAATAGACCGCAAGTCCGGGTGCTGCCTCGGAAAACACCTCGCCCGCTTCGACCGGCGTGGTGTGATGGCCCATGATCGCGACGATCGGCGGGTTGCTGGCGATGGCCTCGGCGGCCATGGCAACCTGATGCACCAGCAGATCGGCGCCGGTGGCGGCCTGGATCACCGCATCTTCCTTCTTGGTATCGCCGCTCAGGACAACCACGTGATCGCCGTATTCGATCTTGTAGCCGACGGCGGGCTTGATCTTTTCGCCGTGGTTCACGGTAAAGGCCGTCACGACTATGCCGTTCTCGTCATAGACGACGCCGTCTTCGGTGAACTCGGTCACGTCCCATTCCGCCCCGGCGGCCGGCAGGTTCTGATCTTCGATGCGGATCTGGATGTCGGCGGCGAAGGCGGAGGTCAGACCATCGGTCAACTCGGTCACGCCCTCGGGGCCGGTAATCTTGAAAGGTTCGGCATTGGCGCCGTAGGGCACCAGCCAGCTGGTGAGCCAGAGGTCAGGCAGGCTGATCAGGTGGTCCGAGTGGTAATGGGTGAGAAACACCTCATCCACGTCACCGGGCAGGACACCGACTTGCCAAAGCCGCTGAACCGCCCCGCGCCCCACGTCGAACAGCAGCAGCTGTCCACCCGCCGACACCAGCGTGGCATAACCGAAACGGTCGAGCAGCGGCGCCGGCGTGCCGGTGCCCAGCAGGGTGACGACCATCTCGCCTTCGGTGGCAAGAACGCTGTCGGCGCTGGCCGGAATGGCAAAGGTGCTGGCAGCGAGGGCGGCAAGCCCGGCAGCGGTGACATTACGAATAGTGGACATCAGAATTCCTCCCCTGGATCGATGCTGTACTTCTTGTCGTTGTCGTTCTTCGCTGGTCCCATGTCCGCGGAACGATGGCACAGGTGCAGCCATTGTGGCGCAGCGCTCAGTTCTCCGCGTTCGGTGTCATTACCTCGATTGTTTCGCCAATTTTAAAGGACATCAGGTCGGCGCCAGCCACCATCGGTCCGGCATAGCCCTTTGCGGCTTCGGCCATGACGTCCTCTGCATCCGGACGCCCCGGCCCCTGCCCCAGAAAGACAAAGTGCGTAAAGGCCGCCATCGCCGGTTGCGCTTTCGAAAACACCTCGGCCGCCTCGGACGGCGAGGTGTGATGCCCCATGATCACCTTGATCGGGGGACGCTCTGCAATTGCAGGATCGGCCATCGCAACCTCGTGGATCAGAAGATCGACCCCGGTGGCGTATTTGATGACATTCTCGTTGGGCTTGGTGTCGCCGCTGATGACGACCGAGCGTCCATCAAAATCAATGCGGTACCCAAACGAGGGGTGCAGGTGTTCGCCATGGAAATTCTCGAAGGCGGTGACGGTCACGCCGTCCTGTTCATAGACCGGGCCGTCCTCGGAAAACTCGGTCACCTCCCATTCGATCCCCTTTGGGTTCAGCCCTGCGTCGGCGATGCGAATGCGGTGATCGTCGGCATAGGCCAGCGTCAGCCCTTCGGTCAGTCGCTTCGTCCCGACCGGCCCGGTGATCGTGCGCGGCATCTCGCGGCGACCCTGCGGTGGCAACCATGGGGTCAGCCAGAGATCGGGCAACCCGAGCGTGTGATCGGAA